>Ga0209120_1001079_pt1 | contig 10855 bp, 7 predicted proteins | sample JossMetagenome_FD_184730 | JGI IMG/M metagenome (GOLD analysis project Ga0209120, IMG submission 184730) | Hot spring microbial communities from Joseph's Coat, Yellowstone National Park, USA - JC2_E (SPAdes) (version 3) | ecosystem: Environmental > Aquatic > Thermal springs > Hot (42-90C) >... | reverse complement strand
AGGTCCCAGCCGGGTCGGATCTTGAGCTTGATCCGCCGGTAGCCCTGCTGCAGATGGGTCTCCACCAGGGCCAGGGTGGCTTCGATGGAGAGCTGGATGCCCAGGCTGACCCCGACTTCGACCTCGCTGCGCAGACCCCCTAGGACTTTCCAGAGCGGCTGGCCGAGGCTCTTACTCCAGAGATCCCAGAAGGCCATCTCCAAGGTCGCCTTGGCCATGGGGTTGCCGCGAAAGGGTCGGAGCGCCTCCCAAAGGTGTTCCGGGTTGGCCCAGTCTCGACCCAGAACCTGGGGCAGCAGGGCCTCGCGGAGGAGGGCCCAGGCCCCTTCGAGGGTCTCTTCGCGGTAGAGGGGGAGGGTCTCCATGACCCCCTCGCCGAAGCCTTCCAGACCCTCGCCGTAGAGGGTGAGGAGGAGGACATGGCGCTCGGTCTGGACCCCGAAGGAGGTCTCGAAGCGGAACCGGAGGGGCATGTGGACGATGCGGAGTTCAGCGGCCTCTAGGCGCATGCCCCCATCTTAAAGCCTCGCGGCGGGTCTTTTTTCTGAAGGCTCGAGGAACGCCTTGCCCATATACGGCTGAAGGGCCTTAGGGATCCGCACGCTCCGGTCGGCCTGCTGGTGGTTTTCAAGGAGCATGACCAGGATCCTGGGGGTGGCCAAAGCGGTGTTGTTGAGCGTATAGGCGAAGTGGAGCTTGCCGTCTTGGCCTCGGTAGCGCAGGCCGGTCCGCCGAGCCTGCCAGTCGAGGAGCGCTGAGCAGGAGTGGGTCTCCCGATAGCGTCCCTCGGAGGGGACCCAGGTCTCGAGGTCGACCTGCCGGTATTTGCCGGGGCCCATATCGCCGGTGGCGATCTCCAGGACCCGATAGGGAAGCTCCAGCGCCTGGAGGAGCTCCTCGGCGTTGGCCAATAAACGCTCGAACCAGATCTGGTTCTGCTCCAGATCCGCGGGGATCATCACGTACTGCTCGACTTTGTAGAACTGGTGGACCCGCATGAGCCCCCGGGTATCCCGCCCAGCCGCCCCCGCTTCTGAGCGAAAGCAGCTGGAGAAGCCGGCGTACGTGAGGGGGAGCTCGGCTTCGGAGAGGATCTCTTCGGCGTGAAGGGCGTTCAGGATAACCTCCGCAGTCCCCGAGAGGAAGAGGTCGCTGCCGTCGAGGTGATAGACCTGATCGCGTCCGGCTGGAAAGTGGCCGGTGCCGATGAAGGCCTCCTCACGGGCTAGGGAAGGGACCGCTAAAGGGGTGAAGCCCCAGGCCACCATCCGGTCCATGGCAAAATGCCAGAGGGCCATCTCATAGAGCGCTAGATCCCCCCGTAGGGCATAAGAGCGGCTGCCGGAGACCCGGCTGATCCGCGCAAGCTCCCCCCAACCGTTCTGCTCGATGAGCTCGACGTGGCCGAGGGGCTCAAAGTCGAAGCGAGGGGGCTCACCGACCCTGCGGAGCTCTTGGTTGGCCTCTTCGGGGCCGATCGGCGCTCCCGGCCAGGGGATCTGGGGGACCTGGAGGAGGAGCTCGCGGAGCTTGGCCTCCCGCTCCTTGAGGAACGGCTCGCGCTGGCTCAGCGCCTCGGCGAGCTCTCGCCCCCGCTGGATGAGCGCCGGTCGCGCCTCGGGGGGAGCTTCACGAACCTGCTTGGCGTTGTGGTTCCGCTCCGCCTGCAGAGTCTCGAGTTCCCGTCGAAGCTGACTCACCTCGCGATCGAGGGTGAGGAGGGCCTCGAGGTCGAGGGAGAGCCCTTTGTCGACGATCGCTTGGCGCACGACCTCCGGGTGCTCACGGATAAACCTGAGATCCAGCATAGGCTCTAGCTTACTTGAGTTGGGGGAGGTGAGCTTCCAGCAGGGCCTTGAGGGAGCGACCGCGGTGGGAGAAGGCCTGCTTCTCTTCAGCCTCCATCTCCGCGAAGGTCTTGCCCGTCTCGGGGACCAGGAAGAGCGGATCGTAGCCAAAGCCCTTCTCGCCGCGAGGAGCTTCGAGGATGTAACCCTCGACTTCCCCCCGGTAGAGCTCGACCTCTCCGTCGGGATAAGCGAGGGCTAGGACCGAGACGAAGCGGGCCCTCCGGGCTTCGGGCGGCACCCCCTTGAGCCGCTCGAGGAGGTAGAGGTTGCGCTCGAGGTCGCTTCCCTTGTTGCCGTAGCGGGCCGAGTAGACCCCCGGCTCTCCGCCGAGGGCCTCGACCTCGAGGCCCGAGTCGTCGGCCAAGGCGGGAAGCTGGGTCCGGTGGGCGGCGTAGGCGGCTTTGAGGAGGGCGTTGTCCTCGAAGGTGGCCCCCTCTTCTGGGGGAAGCTGGAGGGGTCGCTCATTTAAGGAGAGGAGCTCCCAGCCCAGCAGCTTGAGTCCGAGCTGGAGCTCGCGGAGCTTGCCTGCATTGGAGGTAGCCACCAGAACCCGCACGGCTCTATTCTAGCCTGGTGGCTTCGCTGGAAGATCGCCTCCGCCCTCTCCTCGCAACCCTCCCTCCGGGCCTCTGGGTGGTGGGGGTCTCGGGTGGGGGTGACTCGGTGGCCCTCGTTCACCTCCTCCGCCGACTCGGTTACTCCTTTGTGGTGGCCCATCTCGATCACGGCCTCAGGGAGAGCTCAAAGGAGGATGCCCTTTGGGTGGAAGCTCTGGCCCGGCGCTTCGGGATTCCCTTCTATGGGAAGCGGGTCGAGCTGCGCGAGCTGGCCAGCAAGCGAGGTGCCAACCTCGAGGCCCTGGCCCGCACGGTCCGCTACAACTTCCTCTTCCACGTGGCCAAGCAGGTCCAGGCCCAGGCGGTGCTGACCGCTCATACCGCCGACGATCAGGCGGAGACCCTCTTCCTGCAGCTCCTCAGGGGGACCGGCAGAGCGCTCGGGATCCGCGCCCAGCAGGGCCACCTCTACCGTCCCCTCTTAGGGGTCCGGCGGGCCGAGCTCAGGGCCTATTTGGCCGAGCTGGGGGAGAGCTGGAAAGAGGATCCGACCAACGAGGAGCTCGATCGGGACCGAAACTATCTCCGCCATGAGGTCATGCCCCGCCTCGAGAAGCGCTTTCCTCAAGGGGTCGCCGCTCTGGCCCGCTTTGCCAGCGCGCGCCAGGCTGAGGAGGACCTCCTGGAGACCCAGGCTCGAGCTCGCCTCCTCTGGGATCTGCGCTGGCCGGTTCCCGCCCTGCGCGTAGCCCCGTTGCTCCAGGCTTCGCCCGCCCTCCGGCGCCGGGCTTTGAGGATCGCCTTGGAGGAACTCAAGCTTCCCGTCGAGGCCCGCTGGATCGAGCTTGTGGAGGCCGCTTTAGCTGGGCTTCCCGGCTGGCTTCCTCCGCGGGTGCGATTGCGGCGCACGCTGGGCAGCTTATTCTTCATCGATCGTGGGATCGATCTTCCTCCTGGCTTGCGCCGGCCTCAGCCGGAGGACCGCCTGCCTGGCGGCAAGCGCCTACGCCGGTTTTTGGCCGAGATGGGGGTTCCCCCCGAGCTCCGGGGAGCCTGGCCGGTCCGGGGGGAGGGTCTCCTCGAGGAGGTCTGGAGGCTCTGGCCACCCTCCGAAGAGCAGCGCTGGATGGCCCAGGCCCTCGAGCTGGCCCGAGCGGCAAGGACCCGTGGGGAGGTGCCGGTCGGCGCCCTGGCCGTCTTGGAGGGGAAGGTCCTCGCTCAGGCGAGCAATCGGGTCGAGGAGGGCGATCCTACCGCCCACGCCGAGATGCTTCTCCTTAGGGAGCTCCGCGATCCCGCCGTGCGAGCCCGAATGACCCTCTACGTGACGCTGGAGCCGTGCGGAATGTGTGCGGCGGCCCTGCGCGAGGCGGGGGTTCGCACGGTGGTCTATGGGGTGGAGAACCTCAAGCTCGGGGCCCGTACCGTTTTGGGCTGGCCAGCTCCTGAGTGGCGGGGTGGTATTCTGGAGGGGCAGTGTGCTAAAGTCCTAAAGGGGTTTTTTGCTGACCTTAGGGCCCATACGGAGAGGTGCCGGAGCGGTTGAACGGGCCGGTCTCGAAAACCGGTGTATCCCTTCGGGGGTACCGCGGGTTCGAATCCCGCCCTCTCCGCCAGCTTGGTACAATCGCTTCGATGAACGTCCTGGGTCGCTTCACGGTCATACCGGAGCTCCCGGCTCCTTTGAATCCTCTCCTCGATCTGGCTTCCAATCTTTGGTGGAGCTGGCATCCTGAGGCTCAGCAGCTCTTCGAAGAGCTGAACCCACAAGCCTGGAAGCGCTTCCGTAAAAATCCAATTAAGGTTCTCCTGGAGACCGATCCCCAGCGCTTGGATGCCTTGGCCCAGGAGCCGGCCTTTCTGGGCCGCCTCCAGGCGGTCGTGGAGCGCTTTCAGTCCTATCTGAGGGATCGAGCTTCCCTGAGCCCAGACATCGCTTACTTCTCGATGGAGTTTGGCTTTCACGAGTCGCTCCCTATCTACGCAGGAGGCTTGGGCATTCTGGCCGGCGATCACATCAAGTCGGCTTCCGACCTCAAGATCCCTCTGGTCGGCGTGGGCCTCTTCTTTCACCAGGGCTACTTTCACCAGGAGATCGACGAAGAGGGGCGCCAGAAGGAGTTTTACGAGGAGCTGGTGCCCGCTGAGCTTCCCCTGGACCTGGTTCGCGGAACTGATGGAAGGGCGTTAAAGATCCAGGTCGAGCTCCTCGGCGGCTCCCGTGACCTCATCGCCTATCGGGTCCGAGTCGGGGGGGTAGCAGTCTACTTGCTCAGCGCTGATCTTCCGGAAAATCCCCCGGAGGTGCGCCAGATCACCGCCCGCCTCTACGCCCCCGGCCAGGAGATGCGGATCCAACAGGAGATCCTCTTGGGCATCGGAGGGGTCCGCCTCCTGAGAGCGCTCGGCCTCGCCCCCAAGGTCTGGCACATGAACGAGGGGCATGCCGCCTTCATCACCTTGGAGCGGATCCGCGAGCGAGTCGCTGAAGGGGTGCCCTTTGCCGAGGCCCGCGAGGCCGTACGCGCCAGCACCCTCTTCACCACCCACACCCCGGTCCCGGCCGGGCACGATCGGTTCTCGCTGGAGCTGATCGGGCGCTATCTGGGGGGCTGGTGGGATCATCTGGGGATCAGCTACGAGGAGTTCATCCGTCTGGGTGAGGAGCAGCTCGAAGGTGGGCGGGTCTTCTCGATGTCCAACCTGGCCTTGCGCCTCTCGGCGGCGGCGAACGGGGTCTCGGCGCTTCACGGCGCTGTCTCCCGTCAGATGTTCCACCACTTCTGGGAGGGTCTCGAAGAGGAGGAGGTGCCGATTGGGTCGGTCAACAACGGGGTCCACCTAAGGAGCATCCTCCATCCTCGCCTCGCTGAGCTGTATGCCCAGAGCTTCGGCCTACCCGAGGAGGATCAAGTTCCCACCCTATGGGCGACCGAACGGTTGCCTGAAGGGAAGCTCTGGAAGGTGAAAGCCGCTTTGCGGGAGGAGCTGGTCAAGGAGGTCCGCGAGCGGCTCTATGCTCAGCGCTGGCGCAACGGGGAGAGCCCTGCCCGTCTGCGGCAGGCCGAGCGGGTCTTGGATCCCGGGGTCCTCACGATCGGTTTCGCCCGCCGCTTTGCCACGTATAAGCGAGCTCTCCTTCTTTTCAAAGATCCCGAACGGCTCAAGAAGATCTTCGAAGGTCCCTATCCTCTCCAGGTCCTCTTTGCCGGCAAGGCCCATCCGAGCGACGAGCCGGGGAAACAGTCCATCCAGAAGCTCATCGCCACGATCCGTGAGCTCGGCCTGGATGATCGGATCCTCTTCTTGGAGAACTACGATCTCGCCTTGGCCCGCCAGCTGGTCCAGGGAGTCGACCTCTGGATGAACACTCCTAGGCGCCCTCTGGAAGCCTCGGGTACCTCGGGGATGAAAGCGGCCCTCAACGGGGCACTCAACTTTAGCGTCCTCGATGGCTGGTGGGCGGAGGCCTACAACGGGCGCAACGGTTGGCGGATCGGAGACGATCGGAGCTACGCAAGCGAGGAGATCCAGGATCTGGCCGATGCCCAAAGCCTCTACGACACCTTGGAGCACGAGATCCTCCCGCTCTTCTACGCTCGGGGGGCTGATGGCATCCCTTCGGGGTGGCTCAGCATGGTCCGGGAGAGCATCCGGAGCGGAGGTGTCTACACTGCTTCCCGGATGGTCCTCGACTATGCCTCTCGCTACTACGAGCCCATCCAAGCTCGAGTTCGGACCCTCGAGGGAAGGCTCACGGAAGTGGTCCGCTGGCAGGAGGAGGTGGAGCGCCGCTGGCCGGAGGTGCGCCTCAGGGTCGAGGCCCCGGTGACAAGCTTCGTCGATGGAGCGCCGATCGAGGTCGAGGCCTGGCTCTGGCCAGCCGGGCTAGCTCCCGAGGACCTCAGGGTCGAGCTGGTGACCCGCCGGAGCCGGGGGGGCCTCGAGGTGATCCCCCTCGAGCTGGAGGCCTCAGGGGAAGAGCTCAAGTATCGCCTCAGCTATCGTCCTTCCCAGCCGGGGAGCTATGTCTATGGGATCCGGGTCGTCGCCGTCCACCCCTGGCTCTCCCGCTTCAAGGTCCGCTGGGCTTCCTGAGGGCCCGTTCGATGCGCTGAAGCGCCTCGGTCAAAAGGTCCTGGTTGGTGGCGAAGTTGAGGCGGACGAAGCCCTCGCCGCCGGGACCGAAGGTGGGCCCGTCGTTGAGGCCCACCCGGGCTTCCTGGAGGAGGAAGTCGACGATCGAGGGCTTGTGGAAGGCTCGGAAATCGAGCCAGGCGAGGTAGGTTCCCTCGGGGGGGACGAAGCCTACCTCGGGGAGGTGGGTGCGGAGGAAGTCGGCCATGAGGTCTCGGTTGCGCTTCAAATAGGCGAGGACCTCAGCGAGCCAGGTCCCTCCGCGCTCGAGGCCGGCTTGCCACATCGCCATGCTCAAGACGTTAGGGTTCCCGATCAGTCCCCGAGCAGCGGCCTTGACCCGCTCGAGGAGCCTGAGGTTCTCGCTGAGGGCCGCCCCGATGCCGAGGCCAGCGGTGTTGTAGGCCTTGCATGGGCCCACCAGGGTGAGGGTCCGCTGGCTCACCTCGGGGTCGAGCGAGGCGAAGGGGGTGTGGACTCCTTCCAGGACTAAGGGGCTGTGGAGCTCGTCTGAGATGACCCAGAGCTGGTGGCGGAGGACCAGCTCGCCGAGCGCCTCGAGCTCTTTGCGGCTCCAGACCCGACCGGTAGGGTTGTGGGGGTTGCAGAAGAGGAGGACCCGGGTGGCCGGCGTGATGCGGGCCTCGAGGTCCTCGAGGTCGAGCTCCCAGCGCTTCCGGAGGACCAGGGGGTTATAGACAGGAGCGCGGCCGTAGTCCCGGATCGCGCTGAGGAAGGGGGGATAGATGGGAACCTGCGTCAGGACCTCATCCCCCGGACTGCTTAGGCCGAGGACCCCCGCATAGAGGCCGGGAACCACCCCGGGGAGAAACCAAAGCCCCTCGGGGGCATAAGCCGGCCACCCTCGGGCGGCCAGATCGGCGAGGAGAGCCTCGACCAGGCCGGGATCGCCGCCCGGCTGGGGATAGCCGAGCCAGTGGTTGAGCCGTTCGTGCAAGGCAGCGAGGAGCTCGGAAGCGGGAGGAAAGTCCATATCGGCGACCCAGAGGGGTAGGACGCCTTCGGGATAGCGGTGCCACTTGTAGCTGTAGCCTTGAGGATCGCGAAGCTCCTGGGGGATAGAAAGGTCCATGGTCTCCTTACGGCGCGCTCCTGGCCTGTGGCCAGAGCGTTGAAAGCAGTGTAGTCCCAAAGGAGCTTAATAGGCCAATCCCACCCAGAAGCGAGGCTGGGGGTAGGGGTCTCAGTTGAGGGGAAGCCCTGAGGGAACCGGCCAGATCGCGAGGCTTTGGGGTGTGTTGAGCCCTTGAGTGAGCGTGAGGACGGGGGTGGCGGAGGTGAAGGGGGGCTGGAACTCCTGGACCTCGCTGACGACGGGATTACCGCTGATCTCCGAGACCCAAAGGTTTCCTGCAGCGTCGAAGGCCAGACCGAGCGGGAGGGCGGTCAAGCTGAAGAGCGTGGTGAAGTTAGGGCTTGTGGCGCTGCTCCCGGCTAGGAGCTCCTCGAGGGGGGCCGGGTTGTTCTCTTCAAAGCTATAGAGATTCCCTTGGGTATCGAAGGCCAGAGGGCCAAACCCGTAGGGCCCCGTCAGCGAGTAGGAGCTCGGTGTGGAGGTGCCGGAGATGGGGCTCGTGTACTCCAGGAACTCTGTGCCTTGGTTCGAGGAGAGTCCTACCCACAGGTTGCCGGACGCGTCGAAGGCAAGACCATCAGGCTCCCCTGGGGGATGGAGCTGGGTGCTTGCGGTGAGCCCGTTCGAGGTCAGCGCGTACTCCTGAAGCTCCGGTGATGTCGAAGTGCTACAGCTCCGCTCCCCCACCCAGAGGTTTCCCGAGCGGTCGAAGGCGAGGGAATCTACCGGACCGATGAGCTGGAGGGTTGAGAAGGTTCTGGCCTGTTCGCTGGAGGAGAAGGGAGCCTGGAACTCCTCGAGGAAGGAGCTCGGGCAGGTTCCCCCTTCCACCCAGAGGTTCCCCTCGGGATCAAAGGCCAAGGCGACCGGAAAGGTGCCGGTCTGCAGGGTCACCGCTGGACCGCTACTCGGGAGGATCCCCGAGAGGGCATAGAGGGTGAGGTTGTTGCCCTGGCTGTTCGCGACGGCCAGGAAGGGGCTCACCTGCTCGGTGACCGTCGCGCTCCTCGAGATCCCTCCCGAAGAGACTATGAGCGTGTAGGTGAGGACTCCTGCGTAGTTTTGGGTGATCAGGTTCGGGGGGAAGCTCACAACGACCGAGGTTCCGCTCAGGCTGAGGGGAACGGTGTAGGGGGCTCCGTTCACCATCACCCCTGCGGTGCTCTTGCTGGACGAGGTAATCGAGAGGCTGTAGGGAGGACTTCCTCCTTGCCAGGTGAGGGCAAAGCTTCCCCCGCTCGAGGGGAGGCTCGAGGTGGGGAGGTTGGGAGAGCTGAGAGGAAGAGGGGGCTGACTGCAGCTGGCGAGGAGGAGGAGCAACGAAATAAGGGTCCAGGATCTCAAGGGGGCCTCCCTGAACTCCAGGGGGGTATGGAATACGATGAGGAGTTCATATTGATTAAGATGGTCTGAGCCTGAGAAAGATGAGAAACCGTGGTCCGGGAACAGGAGTGATCCTGGAGGACCGGTGGACCCTGGGGCCAGGACCTCAGGTTCGAATCAAGGGGTCTGCCCCGTCCATAGAGGTCTTGGTTGGCATCCTTAAGGCCGATGTGGGTGATCACGCTGCGCGAAGCTTTGGCCCAAGTTTCCGACCCTCGCACCCCCAACCAGCGGGATCCCCTGCGGGTCTTTGCGCTCATCCTGGTGACCTTTTTTTGCCGGATCAGCTCCTAAGCGAGCTCTGCTTCGCCCAGGCTCACCACCGCCGGGCCTGCATCACCCTCCGGCCACGACACGCCTCACCGTGTGAACCCGGAAGATCTCCGGGAGGTCCTCCTCGGGGCCTTCTCCGAGGGGAACCGACAAGAGGCTTGGCTAGGGGAAAAACCCGCAGGGAAGTGGCAAAACACTCCTCCGGGCGAAGCTCGCGGAGGTGTTGGCCTGATCCCTCCTCATCACCCTGGAGCAGAGTGCTGAGGAAGGCCAGATGCTTTTCGATCGAGCGCTCGGACGTAGGCTACTTGGACCCGGAGGTGGCACTGAGGGGGACATGGGGGGAGGATTCCTCGCCATCTGGGGCAGCTTTCCGAAAGACCGAGGTGGTGTGGAATCGGAAGGTGTGAATCGATCAGATGCTCGCTTCCCCAAATCCAGGGGGGTATGGCGGATGGTGGGCTACGTCCTTGAGCAGCCTGGGGCTGGAGGCAGTGGGTTCTGGGGGACTCAGGACCTTCCTGGCCCCCCTGTGCCGCCAGAAGAGGGTGAGGAAGTAGAAGGCGATCCTGGAAGCTTGTTTCTACAACCTACCTCTTTGTCCTTCAGTTCCTGGAGCTCGATGCGGTATCGACAGTCAAGTCTGCCCCATCCATTGACAGGATTTTTGGCCTCTGTAAAAGTGGAGCCTGAGCTCTCGAATTCGGATCCGCTTTCCCGTAGTTGAGCTTATTTAGGAGGTGTCTGTATTGCCGAGATCCTGGATTGCACTCACCATCCTCATACTTGCTGGATGCAGCAGTCCTCCAGCCGGAACCAACACCGCTCTGGAAGCTTCCCCTACCGGCCTTCCGAGTCAGGGGGGAACCCTGAGCCTCACCTGGAAGGGGAACAGCTCGTCCTATACACTCGCGATCAGCGCACCCTCGGGAACCTCAGGGGTGAGCGTGAACGGCCATCCTTATACCCAACCCCTCCAGCTAAGCGCCACCTCGGCGAGCGTAGTCCTCCCGGCCAACCCCACGCTCAGCGCGCAGACCTATACGTTTACCGTGAGCGCAGGGGGGAGGACTCTCTCTCCAGGCAAGCGTGGAAGGGAAGCCTTTAGGGTCCTTCCAGGCCACTCCTTCGAGCATCTCCCCCCAGGGGGGTCAGATCGCGCTGACCTGGGAGGGAAGCGCTACCTCAGATGCCCTGACGATCACCCCCTTGACCTCCGGGATCACGGTCAACGGGAGCCCCTATGAAGGCCCTACAACGGTGAGCGGGGGGAAGGCCACGGTGATCTTTCCAGCGATCCAGGGGCCAAATGCAGTGACCTATACGCTCACGCTCAGCGCAGGAGCGGGCGTCTCAGCGACGCTCCAGCTGCTCCAGGGCACCGTCCTGGCGGTAGCCGACTTCGACGGCGCCGAGGTGAAGCTGTACCAGTTCAGCGGGATCAGCAGCAGCTCGACTCCTGGCCTCACCTTCAGCACGGCGAGCCACCCCATGGCGGTGGCCTTCGACGCTTCAGGCAACCTCTGGGTCGGTGGGGGAGCCTGCCCGAACTCATTCCT
>Ga0209120_1001067_pt1 | contig 10919 bp, 10 predicted proteins | sample JossMetagenome_FD_184730 | JGI IMG/M metagenome (GOLD analysis project Ga0209120, IMG submission 184730) | Hot spring microbial communities from Joseph's Coat, Yellowstone National Park, USA - JC2_E (SPAdes) (version 3) | ecosystem: Environmental > Aquatic > Thermal springs > Hot (42-90C) >... | reverse complement strand
AGATAAGTTAATCCATTTATTTCTTTTTGATATGTTAAGTTAAAACACAAATCTTCTCCATTTATCATTGGAACATTATCATAAATATAGATATATTCTGTAGAATTGTACAATAAATTACCTATACTAACTAAATCTTGGAAATTTTGATTATCGGAATATATTGACAATCCAACATTATATAGACTATTATTATCATCATTTGGATATGTAGATAAAATTACTAATAAAGTTCCATTATTGCTTAAGTATATTCCATTAAAAGATAATGACTCTCCATAAACATAGTAAGGCATAATATATAAATCCTGTAATAAATTATCAGAATATACTTCAATTAAAATATAATATATACCAGAGTATAGATTTGATACATTAATATTATCTATGTAAAGATAATTATATCCTTTATTTAATTCTACATTAAAAGAATTATTGTATATTGCTCCATATAATATAGCATCCCACCCAGCAAGTTTAATGTTTATTGTTGCATTAGTATTATATAATGAATACAAACTTAAGTTTAAACCTAATATCCCATTATTATTTATTAATTCTGTTTGATTTCTCACAATACCAATCCAAGGATAATTACCAATATTAGGATTACTTATATAAATATTTTCAAATATTGGTGTAGAAAAGTTGTTTGGATTACCAATTATATGCTTTGTAGCTGTATATAAATAGAATAATAATTCATAATTTCCTGAAGACATATTTTCTGGAATTTGATATGAAAAATTTATTGTATAATTTTCATATGGTAATAAATTTGATATCATCTTTAATTCTGCATATAATACTTGGTTACCAAATGATGAATTTTCATTAACTAACATTATTCCTAAAAATAATTCTGGATAATAATATGGATCATTGTTTTGTATCAAAACATATCCAGTAATATTTTGTCCAGCTAAAAATTCTGTATTATATAAATATGGAGTAATTGAAATATTTGGAATATAACTTTGATTATAATAATTAATTTGATAAGAGAAAATATTTCTAGTTGATAAAAATATAAAGAAAGATAATAAAACTAACAATATATTCTTTTTCATATATTATCCTTAAAGAAAATATTTATAAAAATTTTATATCCAATTATTTCTCTTTAATCTTAATAAAAAGGACAATGCTTTAGCAGCCTCTTCTGGAGATTCAAATACAGGTAAATATTCCTCAACAGATAATCTTATTTGTTCAGTGAATCCTCCTCCATATATTAAAAATATTAAAGGTATTTTTTTATTGATTATTTTTGATAATTTTTCAGGAAATTTTTCTGTAAAAAAAGGTAATTGAGGTAATAATATTGCAATTATTCCCTCAGTTCTTGAATCATTTAATAAAATTTTTAATCCTTCTATATATTGATCTTCACTTGCTTGGGCTGTAGTATCTACTGGATTATGGAATGATGCAAAAGAAGGTAGAATATTTTTTAATTTTTCTTTAACATCTTCTGGTGTTTCTTCTATTTTAATATTATTTTCTTCTAGAGCATCTGTTGTTAAAACACCCTCACCTCCTCCATTTGTATATATATAAATAACCATTATTATAAATAAAATGCTAGAGTTTTTAAATAAATCATAAAATCTCCCATACTTTTTGCTTCAATTATATTATGTTGTTTAAATAAATTTCTATATACTTCATAATCTCCTGCCATAGATGCTGTATGAGAAGAAACTGCAACAGAACCCCTTTTTGTCTTTCCAGATTTTAATACTATTACTGGTCTATTTAATTGATTTGCAACCTCTAAAAATTCTTTACCCCTTCCTTCCCTTAATCCTTCCATATATATAAATATTGCCTTAGAATTTTGATCATCCTTTAATTCTCTTAATATTTCAACTTCATCTAAATCAATTTTATTTCCATAAGAAATTATCTTTGATACACCAATATTTTTACTTGATAACCATTCCATAACTGCCAAAGCAATTGCACCAGATTGTGATAATAGAACAATTTTTCCCTTCTTTGGTCTTATTAATCTTTTATCATCAACAAAAAATGTATCTATACCATTATATGGATCATATATTCCCATACCATTTGGCCCCAATATTCTTATTCCATATTTTTTTGAATATTCTGATAGTTTTTCTTCAAGATCCTTTTTTCCAACTTCAGAAAAGCCGGCAGAAACTATTATTGCTAATTTTACCCCTCTTTCTCCAGCTTGTTTTATAACTTCGGGAACACCTTCTGCAGGTATTGCTATTACAATCGTATCTATATTTTCATTTATTTCAAGAATATTTTTGTAACATTTTACATTATATAAATTATCGTAATTTGGATTTATTGGATATATTTTTCCAGGAAATCTTTTAATAAAATTCTTTAGTATTATATTTCCAACCTTTCCCTCTTTATTACTTGCTCCTACAATTGCAACAGATTTTATATCAAATATACTCATACCTTAATATAGCATTTTACATATTTATATCTTTTTTCACATAATTGACATAACATAGATTGTAAATCTGACAATTTAATATTTTTATCATTTTTTAATAATTCTGCCATTTTAATTAATATAATTTTATCTTCTTGATCAAATTCAAAATAAGATTTACCTCTTATACCTTTCAAATATTGAGAAACTGCAGATTGAGTTATTGATAATTTATCTGCAATTTCTTCTTGGGACATCTTATAACTATCATACAATATTTTTGACAAATCCCTTCTAACTGATGGAAGCATTTCTTTTACAAATAGTTCACATCTCAGTGTCATATAATGATGTTATATAATAAAATTTAAAAATAGCCCACCAACCCGATTAAGAATAACATCTGAAGATACAATTAATATTTTGATCTTCAATACAATATTGTTAAAAGACCTAACCACAATAATTTAAGTATTAAAAATCACTCAATCAAGATGCTTTTTATACCATCTTTTGTTTCAATATCTTTAAAGAACTTTTTATAGAGATATATATTTGCAATATTAACTATAAATGCTAATAAGAAAGGTACTGGTAAAGCTAAATAATCTATTATAAATCCACTAGATACTGTTGCAATAGCAGATGGAAATAATCTAGCAGCTTGATTCATACCAGCTGCTGTAGATCTCGAATCTTGACTAACTAAACTCATCATTAACGATGATTGTGTTGGCAATGAAATAACCCTAAACATAATGTAGACTAGATAAAGTACTAATGCTATTATTAGATCATAACCTAAGATTTGCGAGAACCTGTTCACGAAAGGTAATAATACCAAGGCTACAGTAGATATAGATCTTGTTAATACAACAGTCCTAACAAAACCAAGCTTATTAGTTGTCATAGGAGTTAAAAACGATGCGAATGCAGCTGCTATGCCACCAAGGAAAAATATATTACCTATCTCACCTTTAGGCACCTTAAGTAATACTTCAAAAATCAAGGGTAAGAATGGAGTTACTAGTCCCTGTCCAAGACCATTCAAAGCTCCAGTAGCTACGAACTTCCTGATAACTTTCTTATCTAACTCATGCTGGTTAGATGAATTAAAAGAAGAATACTCCTCAGTTCTACTAAGACTTTCACCATATCTATCACTAACTGGCAATATTATAATTAGTGAAGCTAATGATAAGATTAAAGCTATTATAAATTCCTCCCTATATATTAAGTGGGATAACAATGCCCCAACTGCTCCAGCCAAGCTTAAGGATAGGAAAAATAGAGAATAAATCTTAGTCCTGTTCTTTTCATTTGTCTTATCTGCTAATAAGGCATTCATTATTGGAGCTGCCACTGCACCTGCACTACCACTTGCCAATGCACCAGCCGTGCCAAAGCTACCTAGTGCAGCAGCTAGTAGAAGGAGAAGATAGTTTGAAGTTAAGAGGAGTATTAGTGTTGATAATAATAAAAAGGACAGGATAATCATGAGTACTTTCTTCCTACCGTAATAGTCACCTAACCTACCAAAGTAAATGCTCATTAATGGTGCTGAAAATGCCCCAACACCAAAGAAAACACCTATCAGCGTGAAAGACAAGTGAAGTACATTGTAAAGATATAATCCAGTAATGACTGCAAGGGCACCAGTTGCAATACTTCTAAAAATTCCAGATAAAAGTATAAGAACAATATCAGTTTTATCATCCATTAACCAACTGATAACAGTTACATTTATAAAACCGACCAAGACTGCAACGCATTAATATAATCTCCTAAAGATCTGAATTTAAGTGCTAATATGATATAGTAAAGCGGATCATTAACCTTACATTCTTTAGGCCCGCCGGGATTTGAACCCGGGACCTCCGGATAGTGGGTCCGGCATCATACCCCTAGACTACGGGCCTTAAAATATTTTTATAAAAAATATTTTTTATGATATTAGAGAAAATTACTTCAAAATATATTAATTATATAACTGTAAGAAATTATGATAAGAGCAAAAGAGATATTGGACAAGATTGTATTGTAAAATATTTATTAAATAAGAAAAAATTGTATGAAGATGATGGAGAACCTATATACAGAAATTTTATTGAAGTAAGATATAATAAAGATGCAAAAAAAGAAATAGATATACCAAAAGAAAAAATATTAAAAGATATTGAAAATGAAAAGAAATTTTTAATAGATAATTCATTATATAATCTATTACCAAATAAAGGAAAGACTAGTTTAAAAATACAAATTTTCCAATCATTAAAAGTTATGAGAGAATATTTATTTGATAGTAATTTAATATTGGTAGGGGATATTGATTATTCTTTTTTAGGTAAAAATTTTGTAAATGTATATAAAAAACAAGAAGACTTCGATTTCTATAAATATAAAGCAATAATATTAGATCCTTATGGAGATAAAATATTAAATGATGATGATTTAAAGAAATATGATCTATTTATTTTGGGAGGAATTGTTGATGTTGATCTAAATTGGCAATATGCAACACAATATCTATTTAGAAATATTGATTTACCACATAAAAGAATAGAATTATATGGATCTATAAAGAATGTTCCAGATAGAATAAATATATTAATAAAGATCTTATTAGATTCTATCTATTTAAATATACCATTGGAAAAATCTATAATAGTTAATTCACCAAAAAAGTTTATTAAACATATTCAATAACTTTATATAAACTTCCATACACAGAACTTAGATGTTTTTCAAGATATTTACCCAAGTTTTTTCTTATCTTATCTATATCTTTCTTACTAATTGAATTTCTTAAACTATTAAAGTCTTCTTCACTAAATCCCTTATTTATTATTCCTTCAATTTTATCTTTATATTTATTTTCATATTCTTCTAAATCTTTTATATCTCTTTCTTTATATCTTAAGAATTTATAAAGTAAAGAGAATAATCCAAAATTATCAAAATATAATGCACGATCTAAACCACTTTTTTTAATAAACACATTTCCTGCTGTATCAATCGTTGTATATAATTTTAGACCAGTTAACTCTACCTCTATATAATAATATATTCCATATAAGTCTGAAATTCTTATTTCTTCTCCATTTAAACTTAATTTAAATCCATAAATATTGTAAGGTAAAGGTTTATATTTATATCCTTCCTTTTCAAAATATTTTATTACGATATCTTTTTGTTCTTCGGTTCTTTGCTGATCTTTGCATATTATATCAATTACATTACTTACATCTTTTTCACCATAATCTAAAATCCTTGCTATTTCTATATTCCCAACCATAGAACAACCATTGGCAATTATAATATCTAGATTTATAGACTTCTCTATTTTTTCAAAAGGTACTCTTTTTCTTTCTATTCCTTCATAAAACTTTGCATCAGATCGAAGAATTATATGCTGAATTCCTGAAAGTGTTGGAAGATGGTCTGCAGGATTTGCTAATTTATCAGCGTTATTTATTATATATCTAGCATCCCTTATTATTGTTTCAAGATTTTTGGTCATTAAAAAAATCAGTAGATAATTATTTTTATAAGAATAGCCCCGCGGGGATTCGAACCCCGGTCTCAGGGACCAGAGCCCTGAATCCTGGGCCACTAGACGACGGGGCTTTCCTAAATATAAATTTTTAAAGATAAAAATATATAGATTTATCCATAAATGAACAAGGAATATAAAAGAATATCCATTAAGGACGTAAAGAGATTAATAGCCATAGTAAAGATAAATAAAAACGAAAATTTTATAGATATTATTAGAGAATTTTCTAATGATTTTGCAAAAATTTTAAATAGTAGATTATTATATTATAAAATTTATCTATTTCCAGCAGATTTTGAAGGAAATAAAGATATAACATTTACTGGAATTTTAGCAACATCTCACATAGTAATAAGTAGCTATACTGAGGAAGACGGAACTTATATAGATATAGATGCTGCATGGTGTAGTGGAGAAAACTTAAATAAAGAAAAATTGGGAGAATTACTTAAAAAATATTTTAAAGATTATGAAATAAAATCATTTAAGATATATAATTATCTAGGTGAGGAAAGCCTTCTCAGCTGATAAATGATGATTGCCAAGTTCACTGATAGATTTATAATGGTGTTATATAATATATTATTCGATGAATGAAGATAATGAAAAATGGAAGGTACATGACTTAAAGAATTCGAAACAATTAGAGAAGGCAGGATATGGGGTTTATAATCATTCTGCTGTTGAGATTTGCCATTGGACAAAAGAATCAATTATAAATGGAAGAACATGTTATAAAAATAAATTCTATGGAATAGATACTGCAGGATGCATGGAAATGACTGAATCTGTTGTTTGGTGCACAAATAGATGTATATTTTGCTGGAGACCAAATACAAAATTTGAACCTTATTATAATATATTACCAGAAGATAAAGTAGATAGACCTGAAGAAATAATGGAGAAATTAAGAGAATTAAGAAAGAAATTATTAATTGGATATTATGGAAATCCAAAAGCAAATAAAGAATTATTAGATAAATTTGCTGATAAACCAACACATGTTACATTCTCATTATCTGGAGAACCATTATTATACCCATATGTTGCAGAGAGTATATTATATATTAAGAAAAATTGGCCATGGATAAAATCAATATTTATAGTAACATCTGGACAAGTCCCAGAAGCATTGGAGAGATTGGTTGAAAAGAATGCATTACCAACACAATTATATATATCATTTACAGCTCCAAATGAAGAAATGTACAAAAAAATATCCGTACCTATATATAAAGATTATTGGAAAAAATTTCTAGAATCACTAGAAATTGCATCAAAAATGAAAACAAGGAGAGTCGCAAGAATAACATTAATTAAAGGAATAAATGATGATCCAAAATATTTTGATGAGTGGTCTAAATTAATTGAATTATATAATCCTCATTTTGTAGAGGTAAAATCCTATTCATTTTTAGGATATTCAAGATCAAGATTAGAATATGAGAATGTTCCAAGTATGGAAGATATAAGAAATTTTGCAAAGGGATTGGTAGAAAAATTACCTGGTTATGAAATATCTAAAGAAGATATTGATTCAAGAATTGTATTAATAAAAAATAGAAGGCAAGGAATGGATATAGACCCTATAATAAGGAATGTAGAACCTAATGTGTAATTATTTTAATCTATAAAGTGAAACTATCCTACCAAACTTCTTAATTGCTGCCCAGAAAGGTGGTCTCATAATTTTTTTTGATTCCCTGATTTTTCTTATTTTAACATTATAGTTGTTGAATACCATTATAATTCCTTAAATAGAAAAATTTTAAAATTATAATAAAAAGAAAAAGCCTACAGATATAGCCGTCAAAACTATGCTATGAATTATACCAGACTTTATAGTCCCCCTTGCAAGTTTTCCAATAACTAGACCTGTAAAAATTGCATTAATCAATAATAGTAAAAAAGATAAGAACCTATATGTATTTATTAATTCATAATATGTTTCTTTATTAAATGAAAAACCCAAAGATTTTATATTAATTATTAAATAATATACTGCAATAATTGATAATAGAACTCCAAGATATAATCCATAATATGTATAAGTAGTAAGTTTTAGTTGAGACAACCTGTCTTTTTTAATCATTTCTAAATTTCTTATACTTTCTGATAATGTATCTAGCAAGTTACTTAAATCTCCACCACTTTTTAAAACATTATTTATGTTTGATAAAACTTCAGATATTTCCAAATTATTTATCTTTTTTGAAGAATCATTTAATGCATCATAGAAAGTTTTTCCATATTCCATTTCAGAAATTATATATCTAATTTCTCTATTTAATCTCTTTCCATAATAATTATTTGATACACTCTTTAAAGCAATGGGTAATGGTTGTCCTATTTTTAAATAATGAGATAGATCTCTTAAAAATAATGGAAAATTGTTTACCATCTCTTCATATTCTAAATATTCTTGAAGATATTTTAATGAATAAATTAAATATAATAATACAATTATTCCAATTTTAACAAATATATTAATATTTATTGGCAAAAATATGAAGAATATTGAAAAAATAGTTATTAAAGATATATATAGTATATCTTTTTTATTCATTTATAATTTTCTCATTTTATCTAATAAAAGCTTTTTCTCCATCCTTATTACTGTTTCTCTTACTAACTCTATTGCATCTACATTTACCGATATAGAATCTATACCAAGCTTTACTAATAGTTCTGCATAATCTGGTCTAGAACCGGCTTGTCCACATAAAGATGTGTATACACCATATTTTCTACATATTTTTATTACGCTTGATATTAATTTAACAACTGCAGGATGTCCTTCATCCATTAGCCTTTGTACCATTTCATTATTTCTATCTACTCCTAATGTTAATTGAGTTAAATCATTTGTTCCAAATGATATAAAATCTATGCCAGCATTCTTAATTATATCTTCAATTGTTAATGCACCAGCAGGTGTTTCTACCATTATTCCAAACTTTATATCTTTTCCAGGTATTAATCCCTCGCTTTTAACTATTTCTTTTGCTTTATATACCTCTTCCCATGATATTACAAATGGTAGCATTACCCATAAATTGTTTAATCCTTTTTCTTTTACCAATATTTTAAAAGCTTTTATTTGGGCTCTAAATAATTGCTCTTGATCTAAATCTCTCCTAATACCATGCCATCCCATCATTGGATTTGCCTCTTTTGGTTCTTTTTCTCCTCCTTCCAAATTTCTATATTCATCAGTCCTCATATCTAATGTTCTAACTATTACTGGCTTTGGATACATGATTCTTAATATTTCTTCTAATCTTTCTACTAACATATTTGTAAATTCATCTAACTTATTATTTTCTAAATACCATCTTGGATGTTTTCTATTTCTTAATACTAAGAACTCCATTCTTAATAACCCTATTCCATCTACTAAATCTTTTACCTTACTTGCAGTTTCTGGATAATCAGCAATTGCCATAATTTTTGTAGCTGTAATTTCTAGTGGTGTAGATTTTATTATTTTTCTTGCAACTTCCTTTCTAGTTAGTTCTCCCAATTTTACTTCTCCTTCATATACAATACCATGTGTTCCATCTACAGTTATAACCATTCCATCCTTCAATATTTTAGTTGCATCTTTTGTTCCAACAACTGCAGGTTTTCCCAGTTCTCTTGAAACAATTGCAGCATGTGATAAATGACCACCTTCATCTGTAACTATTGCAGAAGCCTTTGCCATTAATGGTTCATAATCTGGATTTGTCATTACAGTAACTAGAACATCCCCTTCTTCAAATTTATCAAATTCTTCTGGAGATAATATTATTTTTACTTTTCCAGTACCAACACCTGGAGAAGCAGCAATACCTTTTAATAATATTTTTTCACTTTTTATTTCTAATTCTTCTTTCTTTGCTTTCTTAATTGTTGTTATATTTCTTGTTTGTACAATATATATGCTGCTATCATCAATTGCAAATTCTATATCTTGTGGATTTCCATAATGTTGTTCTAATATTTTTCCATAATTTGCCAATTTTTTCACTTCATCATCAGATAATACTCTTGCATTCTTTAATTCATTTGGAACCTCTACTTCTTTTGTAAACGAATCAGGATCATATACTGTCATAACTTTCTTTTCATTTATTTTAACTTCCAATATATTTAATGTATCCTTATCTACAATATATTCATCTGGTATTACTTCACCAGAAACAATTGCTTCTCCTAAGCCCCAGGAAGATTCAATTACTATTTTTGATAAATCATTTTTAACTGGATCTGCAGTAAACATAACACCAGATTTTTTTGAAAATACCTGTTTTTGTATTACAACACATAAAGCTACTTTAGTTTGATCAAATCCCATAGTTGCTCTATAATTAATTGCTCTTGCTGTCCATAAAGATGCCCAGCATTTTTTAACAGCATCCAATAATTTATCTTCGCCTTTTACATTTAAATATGTAGCCTGTTGACCTGCAAAAGAAGCATTTGGCAAATCTTCTGCAGTCGCTGAGGATCTTACAGCAACAAATATTGGTTCATTTCCAAACATACTAGATAATTTTCTATAATTTTCTAATATTTCATTCTTTAAATCATCTGGAATATTTCCTTTTATAAATAATTCTTGTATTTGGCTGGCTGCTTTTCTCAATTGTGTTGGATTATTTATATCAATTGATTTTAATATTTCTTCTATTTTATTTTTTATTCCATTGTACTCTACAAATTTCCAATAACCTTCTGCAGTTATAGCAAATCCTGGGGGAACAGGAATTCCTATTTTTGTCATTTCTCCTAAATTTGCAGCTTTTCCACCAACAATATTTACATCATTTTTAGATAGTTCATTAAACCATTTTATATATACCATAAAAAATTAGAGAAATTTTGATCTTTATAAAAATTAAATGACCACCAAAAAATGAAAAACTACGCAACTGCTTCAATTTCTTCACTTTG
>Ga0209120_1001055_pt1 | contig 10978 bp, 9 predicted proteins | sample JossMetagenome_FD_184730 | JGI IMG/M metagenome (GOLD analysis project Ga0209120, IMG submission 184730) | Hot spring microbial communities from Joseph's Coat, Yellowstone National Park, USA - JC2_E (SPAdes) (version 3) | ecosystem: Environmental > Aquatic > Thermal springs > Hot (42-90C) >... | reverse complement strand
GGCGGGCCCGGGGGGATTCGAACCCCTGGCCTACGGCTTAGGAGGCCGCCGCTCTATCCTGGCTGAGCTACGGGCCCGGCTCGAATCGGGCGAGCCTGTTATAAAGGTTGCTGGAGCCCGGGACCGTCCCACGGAGCCGCGCGGACCCCAGCCGGCCGACGCTTCAGGCTCAACCCCCGAGCGCTGTTGAGCCTTATAAACGCCCTCACCAACTCGGCCAGGTTGGTCGAGCGGCGCGTCGTCACCTGGGAGGAGTTCGGCCGCCTGGCAGATTCCCTGGCGGCCCTCATACTGCGCACCAGGCGCGTCAGGCACGATCTGGTCATAGGCGTCCTCAGGGGCGGCGGGCCCCTGGCGCTCGTGGTTGCCGATCGGCTGAGGGTTCGCGTCGACTTCCTGAACGTGAAGTCCTACACCGGCGTGGGCGAACGCGCCGGTCCCCGGGTCCTCTCAACGATAATCGAGGACATAGAAAACAAGGACGTGCTGCTGGTCGACGATCTGGTCGACGAGGGCGCCACCATGTCCTTCGCGGTCGAGTTCCTGAGGAGCCGCTACTCCCCGAGATCTATCCAGACCTCCTCGCTCTTCGTCAAACCCTGGAGCAGGTTTATACCCGACTACTACCTGGGATCCGTGAGGGAGTGGGTGATATTCCCTTGGGAGCTCTGCGAGTTCGGGACGGAGGGATGCGCGCCGGGGGAAGTGAGCCGATGGCGGATGCGGGCGGGGTGGCGGGCGAGGACGCGAGGTTCCTGGAGTATCTCATGCTCAACTGGAGGATAAGTCTCCTCAACATATACCTTAACGGGGAGCTCGACAGGCAGGAGGAACTGGAGCGCGCGATAAATCGCTGCTCGATCATAATGAGCATGCTGAGGGAGGGGGGAGGGGACGCGGCGCGGTCCGTCCTGGTGGACCAGCTGTCGCGCCTCGCCTCAGAGCTCGGCGACATAGTAGAGGAGGGCGAGGAGAAGGAGGATTGAGGCATCGGCCGGCGCCGCCCCCTTTCAACCCCACGGCGCCGTTTAATTGCGCGGGCGCGCAGTTGTCACAAAGGATATAAGGTGGTGCCCGGAGATCCAAGCTCCGGTCAGGTTCTAGGCTTGTTCTTGGGGTGAGTAGGGTGGCCGATAAGAAGGGCGCGAAGATCGAGATAAAGCCATCCCAGCACGTGCTCGTGCCTAAGCACGAGATCGTGGGGGAGGAGGAGCGCGAGCTCCTGCTCCGGAGGTATGGGATAAGGCCCGAGCAGCTTCCCTACATACTATCATCCGATCCCGCCGTCAAGGAGATCGGGGCCCAGCCGGGCGACATCGTTAAAATAACCAGGAGGAGCCCCACGGCGGGCGTCGCCGTCTACTATAGGTACGTCGTGGAGGGGTGAGCTTGAAGGGATCCGCCGTCGTGGAGTTCGATGGTTGGCCCGTCATAGAGGACATCCTGAGGCGCGAGGGCGTAGCCCGCCAGCACCTGAACTCCTACAACGACTTCATCGAGCACGGCATCCAGGCGATCGTGGACGAGGTCGGCGGCTTCGACGTGGAGACCCAGAGCGGCACCTATCATGTCAAGTTCGGCAAGGTGGAGGTGGGGAGGCCCCAGGTGACCGAGATCGATGGCTCCGTGAGCTACGTAACCCCGATGGAGGCCAGGCTGAGGAACCTGACCTACGCGGCCCCCATATATCTGGAGTTCATGGTCGAGGACCCGAGGGTCCCGGGCGGATACGCCAAGCAGTCCTTCACGATAGGTTACCTGCCGGTCATGGTGCGCTCGAAGATCTGCGTGCTCAACGGGCTCTCGAGGGAGGAGCTCGTGGCGCTGGGCGAGGACCCGGAGGACCCCGGCGGCTACTTCATAGTGAACGGGTCGGAGAGGGTGATAGTGGGGCTCGAGGACCTCTCCCCCAACATGATATTCGTCACCAAGGAGAAGAACGGCACCACCGAGGTCCACAGGGCCATAATTCACTCGTCGATAGTCGGGTTCCGCTCCAGGGCGGAGCTCGTCCTCAAGAGCGACGGCAGCATATACGCCAGGATACCCCTCTCGCCGGTCGAGATACCATTCGTCGTGCTGATGAAGGCCCTCGGCGTGGAGAACGACCGCGAGATCGCCGACATGGTGTCGCGGAGGCCCGAGCTCCAGGAGCTCCTCGAGATATCCTTCGAGAAGGCCATGGACGTGAGGTCCCAGAAGGACGCGCTGATCTACATAGGGAACAGGGTGGCCCACGGGATGAGCGAGAGCGCCAGGGTGAAGAAGGTGGAGACGCTGCTCGACGTCCACCTCCTCCCCCACCTGGGCAGGAAGGAGGGCAGGTACGACAAGGCCCTCTACCTGGCGGAGGCCGCCTCGAGGCTCCTGGAGCTCAAGATGGGCTGGATAGAGGGTGACGACCGCGACCACTACGGGAACAAGATAGTGAAGCTCGCGGGGGAGCTCCTCGCGGACGTGTTCAGGACCGCCTTCAGGAACCTGGTCAAGGACATGAAGTACCAGCTCTCCAGGATGGGGCAGCGCCGCGGCATAAGCGCCGTGGGAGCGGTCATAAAGCTCGGCATAATAACGGACAAGCTGAACAGCGCCCTGGCCACCGGGAACTGGGGCAAGGGGAGCGTGGGCATCACGCAGCTGCTCGACAGGACCAACTACCTGTCCACGCTGAGCCACCTGAGGCGCGTGCAGTCGCCGCTGAGCAGGAGCCAGCCCAACTTCGACGCCAGGGAGCTCCACCCCACGCAGTTCGGCAGGATGTGCCCCGTGGAGACCCCAGAGGGATCCAACTGCGGGCTCGTGAAGAACCTGGCGCTCTACGCGGTGATCTCTGTCAACGTGCCCGAGGAGGAGGTCCTGGACTTCCTGTACAGCGCCGGCGTGGTCCCCGTGGGGTCGCGCGAGGACTCCGGCGAGGGGGAACCCCTCGCGAAGGTGCTGGTGAACGGCCGCGTGGTGGGGTACACCAGGGACCCGGAGAAGCTCGTGGGCTCGCTGAGGAGGGCGAGGAGGAAGGGCGAGCTCGATCCCGAGGTCAGCGTCTACCTGGACAGGCCCCTGGATCCCAGGGCCACGTTCCGCGTCTACATATTCACGCACGCGGGCAGGGTCCTGCGCCCCCTCGTGCTGGTGGAGGGGGGGAGGCCCAAGCTGACGCGCGATCACCTCGATAAGCTGAGGCGCGGCGACATCACCTGGCGCGACCTCCTCAGGATGGGCGTGCTGGAGCTCCTGGACGCGAACGAGGAGGAGAACGCCTACATCGCGATGAAGCCCGAGGACCTGACGCCCGAGCACACGCACCTCGAGCTCTACCCGCCCGCGATGCTCGGGGTGGTGGCGTCCATAATCCCCTATCCCGAGCACAACCAGTCGCCCAGGAACACCTATGAGAGCGCCATGGGGAAGCAGGCGCTCGGCTTCCCGCACTCGAACTACTTCCTCACGCTCTACTCCAGGCAGCACCTCCTCGTCTACCCGCAGAAGCCCCTCGTCAGGACCAAGATAATGGACCTCATAGGCCTCGACAGGCACCCGGTGGGCCAGAACGCCGTCGTCGCGGTGCTCTCCTACGATGGGTACAACATAGAGGACGCAATAGTTGTGAACAGGGCGTCGATAGAGAGGGGGCTCGGGCGCTCCTTCTTCTACAGGACCTATGAGGCGGTGGCCCAGCTGTACCCGGGCGGCAGCAGGGACAAGTTCGAGGTCCCGAGGCCCGAGGACAACGTGAGGGGCTACAGGGGGGAGAAGTACTACAGGCTCCTCGAGCCGGACGGCGCCGTGATGGCGGAGGCGGAGGTCTCCGGGGGGGACGTCCTGATAGGGAAGACCAGCCCGCCCAGGTTCATCGAGGAGTACCGCGAGGCTGAGACGAGGGGGCTCTACAGGAGGGACTCATCCGTCGCGCTGAGGCCCAGCGAGAGGGGCGTCGTGGACACCGTGATACTGACCCAGACCGTCGAGGGCTATCGCACCTTCAGGGTCAGGGTCAGGGATCAGAGGGTGCCGGAGCTCGGCGACAAGTTCGCCTCCAGGCACGGGCAGAAGGGCGTCATCGGGATGATAGTGGATCCCGAGGACATGCCGTACACCGAGGACGGCGTGGTCCCGGACATAATAGTCAATCCGCACGCGTTCCCCTCCAGGATGACCGTGGGGCAGTTCCTCGAGTCGATAGCCGGGAAGGCGGCCGCCCTCAGGGGGAGGCCCGTGGACGCGACGGCGTTCTCGGGGGAGCCCATAGACGACCTCAGGAGGGCGCTGCTGGAGCACGGGTTCAAGCCCACCGGCAAGGAGGTCATGTACGACGGCAGGACCGGCAGGAGGTTCGAGGCCGAGGTGTTCATCGGCGTGGTCTACTACCACAAGCTGCACCACATGGTCGCGGACAAGATACACGCCCGCGCCCGCGGCCAGGTCCAGATGCTGACCAAGCAGCCCACCGAGGGCCGCGCCCGCGGCGGCGGCCTCAGGTTCGGCGAGATGGAGAGGGACTGCCTGATAGCCTACGGCGCCTCCATGCTGCTCAGGGACCGCCTCCTGGAGGAGTCCGACAAGACCGAGGTCTACGTGTGCGAGCGCTGCGGCTACCTGGCATACTACGACAGGAGGCAGCAGAGGCTCGTCTGCAGGGTCTGCGGGGAGAACGCCAAGATATCCAAGGTGACGGTGGCGTACGCGTTCAAGCTCCTGCTGCAGGAGATAATGAGCCTGGGGATATCCCCGAGGCTGCAGCTGGGGGGTAAGGCGTGATGTCCTCGGTCGAGTTCGAGGCGCCGAAGGCGATCAAGGCGATAAAGTTCGGCATATTCCCGCCGGCGGAGATCAGGAAGTACTCGGTGGTCGAGATAACGATACCCGAGACCTACGACGAGGACGGCCTGCCCATCCCCGGCGGCCTCATGGACAACAGGCTGGGCGTGCTCGAGCCCGGCCAGGTGTGCGGGACCTGCGGCAACACCGCCTCGGAGTGCCCCGGCCACTTCGGCCATATAGAGCTCGCGGAGCCGGTCATACACGTATCGTTCGCGGACGACATAAAGCTGCTCCTGACGGTCACCTGCAGGTCATGCGGCCGCCTCCTGATACCGGAGGCCGAGATCGAGGCGTACAGGAAGGAGCTCGAGGAGAATGCCCCCTACAAGCCGGGCCTCGCCGAGAGGATAGCGAAGGAGATCTACGCGAAGGCGCGCAAGGCCAAGATTTGCCCCCACTGCGGCGCCAAGAAGCTCGAGATAGAGTTCACGCGCCCCCACCTGTTCCACGAGATCATGGAGGACGGGAGCGCGGTCAGGCTGACCCCCGCCGTCATAAGGGAGCGCCTCGAGAAGGTAACGGACGACGATTACCGCCTCCTGGGGTACGATCCCGAGTCCGCCAGGCCCGAGTGGTTCGTCCTCCAGGTGCTCCCTGTCCCGCCGGTGGCCACGAGGCCATCGATAACGCTGGAGAGCGGCGTGAGGTCCGAGGACGACCTCACCCACAAGCTCGTCGACGTGGTCAGGACCAACGCCCGCGTCAAGGAGGCGAAGGAGTCAGGGTCGCCGCCGCTCATAATGCAGGACCTGATGGACCTGCTCCAGTACCACGTTACCACTTACTTCGACAACGAGTCCTCGGGCACACCTCCCGCTCACCACAGGTCGGGCCGCCCGCTCAAGACGCTGGCCCAGAGGCTGAAGGGCAAGGAGGGGAGGTTCAGGGGCAGCCTGTCCGGCAAGCGCGTCGACTTCTCGGCGAGGACGGTGATATCTCCGGATCCGAGCATAGACATATCCGAGGTGGGCGTGCCGCTTGAGATAGCGAAGAGGCTGACGGTCCCCGAGCGCGTCACCCCCTGGAACGTGGAGTTCCTGAGGCAGCTGGTGAGGAACGGCCCCTTCAAGTATCCCGGCGCCAACTACATAATAAGGCCGGACGGCGTGAAGATAAGGCTGGAGTTCGTGCCTGATAGGGAGGCTTACGCGAACTCGCTCGAGCCCGGATACACCGTGGAGCGCCACCTGATGGACGGCGACGTGGTGCTGTTCAACAGGCAGCCGTCGCTCCACCGCATGTCGATAATGGCCCACCGCGTCAGGGTCCTCCCCTACCGCACCTTCCGCCTCCACCCCGCGGTCTGCCCGCCCTACAACGCCGACTTCGACGGCGACGAGATGAACCTCCACGTGCCCCAGGGCGAGGAGGCGCGCGCCGAGGCGCTAGAGCTCATGAGCGTCGAGGGACAGGTGATCTCGCCGAGGTACGGCGGCCCAATAATTGGGGCGATAAGGGACTACCTATCGGCCGGATACCTGCTGACGAAGGACGACACGCTGCTGGACCCGACGTCCTTCGCGTGCCTGGCCTACGAGGGAGGCTACTCCGGTCCCCTCCCGGAGCCGGCGGTCAGGGAGCCCTCGCCCAAGTACACCGGGAAGCAGCTCTTCTCGCTGTTCCTCCCCCGCGGCTTCAACTACGTGCTCACCTCCAGGTGGGCGAAGACCTCCAGGAGGAGGCGCGACGTTGTTATCAAGGACGGCCAGCTCGTCTCGGGCATAGTGGACAAGGCATCGATAGGGGCGGAGGAGCCCGACAGCCTCCTGCACAGGATAGTCAAGGACTACGGGCAGGAGGAGGCCAGGAGGTTCCTGAACTCGGTCCTCAGGCTCCTCAGGAGGTACATAACCGACAGGGGCTTCAGCTACGGGTACGACGACCTGGAGGTGCCGGAGGACGTGAGGGCCCAGATCAGGGCCGCCATCGATGAGGCGTACGAGAAAATCCAGGGATACATCGAGGAGTACGTGAGCGGGCGCATGGCGCCCGTCAGGGGCCTCAGGCTGGAGGACGTCCTGGAGCAGAAGATCATGGACGCCCTGGGGGAGGCGCGCGACAAGGCCGGCGAGCTCCTCGAGCGCGTGCTCCCGGACAGCAACCCCGGCGTCATAATGAGCAGGACCGGGGCCCGCGGGAGCTCGCTCAACTTGGGCCAGATGATGGCGCTCCTGGGGCAGCAGGCCGTTAGGGGCAAGAGGATAAAGAGGGGGTACAGGCGCAGGCCGCTGCCCCACTTCAAGGAGGGCGATCCCAGCCCGGATGCCTACGGGTTCGTAAGGTCCAACTTCAGGGACGGCCTGAATCCGATAGAGTTCTTCTACCACTCGATGGCCGGCAGGGAGGGCCTGGTGGACACGGCCGTGAGGACGCAGCAGAGCGGTTACATGCAGCGCAGGCTCGTCAACGCGATGGAGCACCTGAGGGTGGAGTATGACTACACGGTCAGGGATCCCGAGGGCAACATAATTCAGTTCCTCTACGGCGAGGACGGCATCGACCCGGCCAAGAGCGACCACGGCGAGGCCGTCAACGTGGAGCGCCTCTGCGACACGATACTGCTCGATGACGATCCCAGGGAGCCCAGGGCTACGCTCGAGGAGAAAATGAGGATACTCGCCAAGTACGAGGGCGAGCTGAACGAGCATGTGCGCAGGAAGCTGGAGTCGGTCCTCAAGTCCAGGGAGATGAGCGCGAGGTCGGCGGAGGCCCTCTGCTCCCGCACAGTGCAGATGTTCAGGGCCGCTATGATAGAGCCGGGGGAGGCCATAGGCATAGTGTCGGCGCAGTCCATCGGCGAGCCCGGCACCCAGATGACCCTCAGGACATTCCACTTCGCTGGCGTCAAGGAGAAGGACGTGACGCTGGGTCTGCCCAGGCTCATAGAGCTCGTGGACGCCAGGAAGGTGCCCAGCACCCCAGTCATGGAGATCTACTTGGACGAGGAGCACAGGCGCGACCGCGAGAAGGCCTTGGAGGTCGCGCGCAACATACTCTTCACGAAGGTGGAGGACCTGGCATCCAGCGTCGAGATAGACTACTCCACGGGCTCCGTGATAGTGTCCCTGAACAAGGACCTCATGGATGACAGGGGGTGCACGATCGAGGACGTGGCCAAGGCCCTCAGCATAGGCAAGCGCCGCGTGAGCTACGACGCCGAGTCCATGACCGTAACGGTGTCCCTGGAGAGCTTCGACCTGACCTCGCTCTACGCGCTCAGGGACAAGGTGTTGAGGACGCGCGTGAAGGGGATCGCCGGCATAAGCCGCGTCAGCGTTGAGGAGAGGGACGGCGAATGGGTGGTAGTGACCTCCGGGTCCGACCTCAGGAAGGTCCTCCAGGTGGAGGGCGTGGATCCGACCAGGACCAGGACCAACAGCATAAGTGAGATAGCGATGGTGCTCGGGATAGAGGCGGCCAGGCAGGCGCTGGTGGAGGAGATGATGAACACGCTGGAGGAGCAGGGGCTCGAGGTCGACGTCAGGCACCTGATGCTCGTGGCTGACCTCATGACGCACAAGGGCATAGTGCAGCAGGTCGGGAGGCACGGCGTGGCGGGCACCAAGGCGAGCGTCCTCGCGAGGGCCGCCTTCGAGATAACGGTGCCCACCCTGGCGGAGGCGGCGGCCAAGGGCGAGACGGACGAGCTGCGCGGGGTCACGGAGAACGTTATAGTGGGCGGGGTCATACCCGTCGGCACGGGCATGGTCGATCTATATATGAGCGTGAGCGCGCCTGGGGAGGGCGAGGCGCAGTGAAGGAATACGTCAGGGACCTTTCAGAGTTCATGCAGGTCGTCAGGAGGACCGGGAGCGTCGAGTTCGGGCTCCGCAGCGCGGTGAGGCACGGCGGGTCGGCGAAGCTTCTGCTGGCGTCCTCCGGCCTGACTCAGGATGAGGTAGCCAGGCTGGAGGAGGCCGCGAGGGGCGCGAGGGGCGTCCTGGTGCACTACGCGGAGCTGAGCCCGGCGGAGCTCGGGAGGGCCGCGGGGAGGCAGCACCCGGTCAAGGCGCTGGCGGTCACCGCGCTGGGCGATGCGGACCTGGACAGATTCCTGGAATCCCTGAGGGACCTGGAGGCGTCCGGCGCTGTCAGGGTGATCCGCGCCGCTAGGAGGAGGGAGCGATGACCGGGGACGGCATAGTACTCACGGAGAACGAGCTCAGGCTCATGTCCCTGTTCTCCACGTTCACCGGGATCTCGCCCAGGGATTGCGTGATCGATGACAAGTTCGACCGCGTGATATTCGTGGTCGACGAGGGGACCAAGCTGCCCAGTGACAAGATAGGCCGCGAGGCGGTGAACTACATGAGGAGGAAGGTGAATCGCGACGTGGAGGTGGTCGAGTACTCCGATGATCCGGCGAAGCTCGTGGCGAACGCGCTGGGCGGGCGCGGCATCCTGGAGGTCAAGATAGTGACCCGCGGGGGCTCCAAGATGGCCATAGTGTCCGCCGATCCCAAGGAGAAGGGGCGCGTCGTGGGCAAGCAGGGCAGGAACGCCGAGAGGGCCAGGCTGCTGGCCAAGAGGTACCACGGGATAGATCGCGTGCAGATCACCTGAGATCGGCGCCCCGGAGGGTCCCGATCGTTTCGCGCAGGCGCCTCAGGGCCATCCTGCCCAGGAGCTCGATGCCCAGCGACGCCTTCAGCCAGGTGCCCATGGAGTCGAAAGCGGCGTCCAGCCTGTCCAGCGCGCCGGAGCCCTTCAGCCTCATCAGGAGCTCCCACACCTCGCCCTCATCCATGCGCTCGTAGAGGTAGCGCAGGAGCTTCTGCGCGGATTCCTCCTTGCCGTATAGCGCCCTCCAGGAGCGCCCGTAGAGCATGTGGGACCCCTCCAGATCCAGCGATCCGCTGAGGTACTCGGATATTGCGCGGGAGGCGATGCCGGACGCGATCACGCTCAGGACGTCGCCGCCGCCCGTCAGGGGCTTGGCGTTGCCCGCCGAGTCGCCGACCCTGAAGATCCCGCCCGACCCGGGGCCCGAGAAGCCGCCGACCACTATGGGCGATCTCACGATCCTGTAGGGCGCGCATCCCGTGCGGGAGCGCATCGCGTCCACCGCCCCCTCGAGGGAGGCCGGGGAGCTCCCGGCGCCCCCCAGCAGCAGCTCCCCGCCGCCGGGCCGGACCTCCCAGAGGAAGTACTCGCGCGACGCCCCCTTGTCCACGACTATCCTCACCTTCCCCTGCCCGTTGCCACGGGATGGCGCGCGGCACGTGTACTGCACGGCGTGGAGGAGGCGCTCCCTCGCGGGGTAGGCGGCGGCGCCCCTCGCGTCGACCACGATGCGAGGGGCGTAGCGGCTCCTCCGCGTGACAACGCTCCCCGGCGCCAGGTACAGCGCCCTCTCGGATAGCGCGAACTCGGCGCCGCTCGAGGCCGCGAACTCGAAGAGGCATTTGTCGAGGGCCCTGCGGTCCACCGCGAATGCCCCCAGCTCGCCTATGTCGAGCTCGATGCTCCCCCTCCCCCTGACCTCGACCTCGCCGCTCTCCAGCTTGACCCCGTCGAGCCCGCGGCCGCACAGCCCCCTGAGCTCCCGCAGGCCGTCGGATGATATTATGCCGGCGCACTTGACCGGATAGCCTATCTCGGAGTCCTCCTCGATGACGATCACCGAGTGCCCCATGGAGGCCAGCCTGCCGGCCGTCGAGAGCCCGGCGGGACCGGCCCCGACGACGGCGACGTCCAGCGCCATGCGAGCTTCGTGGCGACCAATGGCTATTTTGCTTTGCCCTGGGGCTCCGGGTGCTGGTCAGATAAGCCCGAATGGGCGGACCATCCCCTCCGGCCCCCATGTACATGCGGGTACCCTTCCACCTCAACCCGGTGAGGGAGCTGGAGTGGATGATCGCGCCCTCGGCGTACTCAAGCGGCATAAAATACCCATCGAGGAGAGGGCGCACGCCATCTCCACATGGCCGGCCTATCGTCCTGGGAGATAGCCGACACGATGGAGGATCACTGGGGGAGGAAGCCGCCCCACTCCTCGGTGCTGGACTGGGCCCGCGCGCGGGGAGGTCGAGGATCGCATCGCTGGACATGTTGATGAACCTGTTCTTCGTGTACTGCAACGGGCTGAGGTCCCAGGAGGGGATGGGGCGCGTGCCGTCGGAGGTGATCGCTGTTGTGGGGTGATCCCCTTATCTGACCA
>Ga0209120_1001038_pt1 | contig 11082 bp, 9 predicted proteins | sample JossMetagenome_FD_184730 | JGI IMG/M metagenome (GOLD analysis project Ga0209120, IMG submission 184730) | Hot spring microbial communities from Joseph's Coat, Yellowstone National Park, USA - JC2_E (SPAdes) (version 3) | ecosystem: Environmental > Aquatic > Thermal springs > Hot (42-90C) >... | reverse complement strand
GGTGTTCCTCCAACCATAATTTAATAATAATCCCTTAGCAATTTAAAAATTACCTCCTATCCTCACAATTATTTTCAATTCCTAAGGCATCCTACGCAATAACCCTCTTCAAGCGTGCTTCATTAAAGATTACTAATCATTACCTCTGTCATAATTAAAAATTAAAAATAACCTGGTTTAGCGCAAATACTGAGATGATGAGTAGGCATTTAACTGAGCGAATGAGTGAACGCTGGAACTCCTGATCACTATGAATATTGGTTCTATCGGGTCATTAAATAATCCCTATTGATTGCATGTACGGATGATTCCTAGGAGCCCTTCTTGAGCATTTCCCTTACGTACTCCTCAGCGTTCCTTTTCAAATCTATGATCCTTATGGGTAACCTTTGTTTATCAACTCCCTTAATCGTGACGATGGTGGCTATTATGCCGGCGATCCTGCTTGCACTGCCCTCAACCCTGGCTTTAATGAAGGGAGTAAGTATTTTCAATTCCTCATCAAACTCCACGATATCAGAATCCTCCAGGAAACCGTTACTTCTCAGGTAATTAGCAAACCATGAGTACACAATGTTGAGTACGGTACTCCTGACCACTCCATATTTCGTACCAACATCGTTAGCTATACCGTATGGGTCTAGGAGAAATGCTACGGCATTTATGGGTAAACCCCTACTAATCGCATTCAATACGCACGTCACCTTACCCCTCATCTCCCTGGTCATATCTATAGTCGTTGGATAACACCTAAGGAATATCTCCGAATATGCCGTGTCCATACCCTGCTGTGTGGCACTTACGTAACCAATAACGCCAAGATCCCACCTAACCATTGATAATCCCACTACCCTACTCATTACAGAGGTTGTGTGTTGCGGTATTATTTAAAAAGGCGAGTTTGTTGTGGTTGGTGAGTATGAGTGCGGCTAGGGCATTGACTAAGGTTATTGTTTGTCCATTATGTAATTACATGGGGAATGACGTTAACAAGGTAGTTGAGACTATAACAAAAGCCACACCACAACCCAGGCTTAAATGCCCAAAATGTGGTGCTGAGGTTGATGCCAACGCCTTCGTTACCCACTTACGCAGGCACGGACGTATTGGTGGCAAGACCATAACCTGCGATATATGCGGTGCCAAGATTAATGGCGAGGGCGCCTTCCTAAGGCATATCAAGGAGCACCTGGTAGTTGCTGTTAGGAGGGGTGGCATGGATGTGTATTACTGCCTGGTGTGCGGTGCGGAGTTCATAACCAAGAACTCAGCCATCACACACCTCCTCAAGAGGCATAGTCTTGAGTGATTCCTCGTGGATTTACTGTGGGATTTAGCCGTAACACTATTGATAATATGGCCTCCCTATATTGCCAACGCGACGCCGGTGATTGCGAGTAAGATATTTAGGAAGAGGACGCCCATAGACTTCGGTAAGAACTTCCTCGATGGTAAGAGGATTTTCGGTGATGGTAAGACCTATGAAGGATTCGTAACAGGATTACTTGCTGGGTTCCTAATTGGTGAACTTACGTACATCATTGTGACTAGCACAATCAAGGTCGCCTGGGAATTACCGAAACCATCAACGGTCTTTGTAATGTGCACGGCGGCTCTTCTTGGAGATTTACTTGGTGCCTTCATTAAGAGGAGACTTGGGTTACCCCGTGGTGCCCCCGCACCATTGCTTGATCAACTTGATTTCCTACTTGCAGCACTTCTCGCGCTATGGCTTATTCAGCCTCAAGCCCTGCGTTGGGTGTATGCGGTGATGGCGGTAATAATTACGCCACCAATACACCTACTAACAAACACCATAGCCTACTTACTCAGGCTGAAGAAGGAGCCCTGGTGAAGTACGGCAGGGTGCCCCGTCCTGCATATTGCATCACCGCGTGAAATCAAATTTTTAAGTCTGAATTGCATCATCCCTACGTGCGTGCAGTAATAATTGGTGATGAGCACACGGTGTACACATTCAAGCTCCTTGGATTTGAGGGTAGGGTGGTTAATGAGGGCGATAACGTCATCTCAATAATTAGGGAGTTGAGTGTGGAGGAGGATGTCGGCGCTATACTCGTAACGAGTGAATTGGCTGATAAGGCTAGGGAGGATTTTGATAAGCTTAGGATGAAGATGAGGAAACCGATGCTTATTGAAATACCCTCACTGAAGGAGGCGAAGCTTAAGGAGGTTAATTACCTGGCAATCCTGAGGAGCGTCCTGGGAATATGAGATTAAGCTTTACTTAGTTATTAATATCAATAGGGCTAGGAGTAGATAGGTTATTATCGTTACAGACATCGCCAATAGCGACACTGACCTAAACCTATCCGCATAATCGCTCCTGCGTAGTACAGCTATGCATATGTATGTTAATATTAAATCCGTAATTACTACACCAATCGTCAGTACGAACCCGAAGGGTTCGTTTAGGGATAGAATTATTATCAATGGCGACACAGCCACAGCGGTTAGTGTGAACGCCACAGCCATGACTATTGCCGTTGTAATGCCGTATGTATTAGCCACAGTCCTCACGCCAGCCTTAATATCGCCAGGTATATCAAGAGCGCCCTTAACCAGCTCCCTACCCATGGTTGCCAATAGGGATACCGTGAATAGTAAGTATGGTAAGTTCATTGTTGGTAATGTTGATGTAATGGCATATAATCCATATAGGAAGGTTAGGGATGAAGTTATTGCAACCAATAGGTTATTTACGAAAACCACCCTCTTCAACCTATAATTGTAGGAGAAGCCCGTTATGATGGCAATGATCAGTATTGAGATGCTCCATGGCGCCAGGTAATTAAGGACAACACCAACAACGTTAAGTAGGATTGATATCGATACGGAAATCAACGACAGCACCCAGGCAGTTCTGATGGATACATCACCACGCACTAACGGGGCATCAGGTCTATTCACCCGATCCTCCTCTATATTGTATATATCATTTGTGACGAATAGAAATACCTCAGTCAGCAATGATGATATGAAGAGTAAGACCATTGCAATAGGACTATTGCCTCCAGAGATTATATATGAAGCAATCACTATGAGACTTGTCAACACTCCATGCTCAATCCTGGAAAGCCTCATAAACGCCCTCAGATCCACGGCAATTCTAAACAAGCAACAGATTTTTAACTAGTACGACTTAACCCACGTCCTCAACAACCACCCACCCTGATGTACAAAGGTCCTTAATTGTCTTGGGCCACGTCTCATGATGTACACCGAATCCCTGTAGATTGGAGAGGATAATTTAAGGCGACGCATGGCATAAAGTTAATCCATGAGAGGGTCATCTCAACTCCACACTTAACTTATGAGGTCGTTTTTAAGCTAGATCTCAACATGTGTCTCTACGAGGCTTAGGAAGAGCTCAGGGACGTTGAGAGCAATAGGGTGGAGGGACATTACTCATTCCTTGAGATAGATGAGGATACAGCGAGGGATTGTGTTGAGTTCGTCTCAAATAACCTCATACCACTGATTAGGTCGGTTTGGAAGGATAGGTGGTGTGAATAAGCTGACGAGAAGGAGCGAGGCTTCATATTAATTTTGTGATTTCTTGGTACTTGCGTGCTCTAGATATCACCATATACGTATTGTATTCCCAGCATTTTGGCAACGTCTTTATCAAGTGCTGCTATGTCTTCATCGCTCAATTCCTTAATGTCGTACTTACCCAATGCGGAGACTAGCATCTGTGTTTCCTCCTTAACCGCCTCTATGTAATTCGCGACCCCCTTCTCGCCCTTAACCATTGCGGCTATGAGGAATGGTCTCGCCATGTATACACCACTGGCGCCAAGCGCTACCGCCTTCACAACGTGCGAACCATTGTACAACCTACCAGCTATTAGGAGTGACAAGTCCTTAATGCCGAGTTTCCTGGCGTCCCTAATCTTCTTCAATCCGACAATTGTTGGGTAACCCAAGTGCTTCAGTGCCACGGATGGTGCCATGCCCGTCCCACCCTCCTTACCATCAATCACCACAGCGTGTGCTCCCTCCTCATGGGCAATGCTTATCACCCTATCCACGTCCCTGTAAGGACCGAGTTTAATCCATATCCTAGCCCTTGGGTACGCGGTCCTCATGAATCTAATCATACCCCTTAGTATATCCTCGGTGTATGTACCAGGTACTGAGTACCTCGTTATGAACTTGTCCTTAACCTTCTCAGGATCAACCTCAAAGTGGTACTTCGCCTTTAACCTAATCGCCTCTTCCTTAGGTATTTTAATGACACCACCAAGTCCAGGCTTGGCCCCCTGCCCCATCTTAATCTCGAAACCAACCAAACCCTCCTCTATGTACGGCTCCAAGTCCCTATCACTGTAAACCTTATTCCAAAGCTCATCATACGCATCCTCAACGTTTTGCTGTATAATGACCCCACCGTACTTATCAACGTTCGTCAGATACGCCATGACCCTCTCCTTAAAGCTTGGGTGACCCCTGGTGTACCTCCTCGAGTAACCCCTCACCGTTGCCACGTTCTCCCCAATACCAAGCACAATACCCACCTTAGCAGCTGCCCTGGCTATATCCAGACTGAACCTATTGGCTATCGATGTCGAACCCATCGAACCAACAACAATGGGCATCGAAACCTTAAAACCACCCAACTCGCCCTCAAGGTTCACATCCATGAACGTTGGTTCCCTAAGCAGTTCGGCCATCTTCTCGAGCCTACGTGGGGTGAAGGCTGGGGGTAGTAGTATCAACGAGTCGTCCAAAGTCCTGAAGCGCGGGTAACCTCTACCTTCATAAATCCCGGACCCAAGTACGGCGGAGCCGTATGAGGTGACTTCACCAAAGGGGTAAACGGCGTCCCGACCCTTAAGCGCCTTTAGGGCTATCTCATCGAACGGATAATCACTAATGAAATCCCTAAGTCCCCTAATAGCTGCCCAATAAGCTCTCAATCTAATGAACACCCTCACTAAATCAATCAGCACAGATGCCGTCAGAAGTAAGGCCTTATATACATGATTAAAGAAATGACAAATCTTAAATATCAAGTTAGGCATTAAGTTTTATATAATTGAAGAATACTTATCACATTGACTGCTAACTATCGATAATTAATGACATCTTACCTAGATCATTTAGATAATGCATTTAATTAAAAATTACGCTTAATGAATATGGCGGCTGAAAGTAATAACGTAGAACAAGTCAGGGAATTAGGGAGGGGAATTAGGGAATCGCTTGGACTAATGACGTTGCCCATAGGCATATACTTCTGCCGTAAGGACGAGCAGTGTGATTTAACCGGGTTCAGGAGACCGTATAAAGACCTGGGCATTAGGGTGGCTTTTTGCCAGGCTATAAATATAGTTAGGACGTATGGTTGGTCATTAGCCATAGGACTCGAGGATTCGTACTGCATGGTTGCAGCCGAGGCACTCGGGTTAACAGATAAGTACCTTGACTATATCGATAAAGAGATACCTCCATGGCACACCGCCGACAAAGGTGCTAACGAAATTATCGTAAGTACGCTTCATGAGAGGTTCCTTGAGCCTAATTCAATGAGGTTAGTTCTGCTATTTCCACTTGAGCGTGCAGGCGTGGTGCCACATTTAGTGGTAATTTATGGGATGCCTGCGCAAATAAGTTCCATTGCAAAGGCGTTGATTTGGTATGGGATATTGCCACAAACATCCTTCATAGGCATGGCATCCTGCACATTAATACCTAGATCACTTAAGAGCAACACTGTCCAAATGAGTATTCCAGGTAGTGGCGAGTTAATACTGGGTAGGACTGAGAATTATGAATTAAGCATCATCATACCTTACGATAAGGTTGGGCTTGTACTTGAGGGTTTGAAGAACGTTAGGAGGATACACCCATACCCATTGGCTAAGTTTTCACTTTATGAGCCGAAGGTCCCCAGTTGGTATCGGGTACTTACTCATGATTATTATGAGGAAAGGAAGAATGGGTAGGTGCTTCATCATTTTAAATAGTTATAAATTATCAATACATATTAGTCATATAATTAATGGGATAATACTTAAAAGTTAATTAGGGATTTTTACTTTATGGCGGTAAATCAAAGGTTCTATTCCCTAGATAGGATAAGGAGAATGGCTATGGAGACTGCGGAAAACCCCGCCCGATTCTGGGCAGATAAGGCTGAGTACCTAACGTGGTTTGAGAAACCGAAATCTGTTCTCGAGGGTAAGGCACCGGATGTTTACTGGTTTAGGGGCGGTCTCCTGAACATTAGTTATAATGCCATTGATAGGCACCTGCCAGTCCTCGCCAATAAGGTGGCGTTTTATTATGAGAACGAGAGAGGTGATAGTAAGGTCATTAGTTATTGGGATCTATACCGCGAGGTCAATAGGGCAGCATACGTACTTAGGGAACTAGGTGTCAAGAAGGGTGATACTGTATCCATGATGATGCCAAGCATACCCGAGGCTGTGTATTTCGGATTGGCTGTGCATAGGCTTGGTGCTACCCTGGTTATACACTATGCAGGACTTAGTGAGGAAACCCTGGCATATAGGTTGCAGGACTGTGGGTCAAAGGTCTTCGTAGTTGCATCCAAGGGGTTTAGGGCAGGTGAGGAGGTTAGGATGAAGGACTTAGTCGATAGAACCCTGGAGAAGTACCAAACACCCATTGAGAAGGTTCTGGTGGTGTCCAGGGGCTTCTCGGACTTCAATATTAAGCAGGGTAGGGACTTGGTCTATGAGGACATGGCGCCCAAGGGCAAGGTGTATATTGAGCCCACCCCAGTTGAGGCTAATGAGCCAGGCGCCATCTATTATACCTCGGGTACGACAGGTAGGCCGAAAGGTTTGATGCAGAGTAATGGTGGTTACGTAATTGGTCTTAACTGGACGTTTAGGGCACTATTTAGTCCAAGGGATGATGATGTCTGGTGGACAATTTCCGAACTAGGCTGGCCCGTGTGGCCCATGGCTAACCTATACACGATACCCGTGATGGGCTTGACAGGGTTGTTATTCGAGGGATTCGTTGGGTATAGGAGGGATTTGTTTGGGAGGATCATTGAGAAGTACGGTGTATCACTAATATGGAGTAGCACGACCACGCTGTACACGATTAGGAGTATTGGCGAGGACTCACTAAAGGGCGACCTGTCCAGGCTTAGAATTATACTGAATACAGGTGAGACGTTGAACCCTGGTGTTGCCCAGTGGTATATTGAGCAGTTGCCCAACACAATGATAGCCGATGCCTATTGGATGACTGAGCACCTAATACCAATAGCAGCAACTCCATACGGGCTTGGTGAGATACCATATAAGCTCGGCTCAGCCGGAATACAATTCCCAGGTTCTAGGTGGTTGGTGGTTGATGATGATGGTAACCCATTACCACCGGGTCAAAGGGGTTATATCGTAATTTCAATACCAAACCCAGCAATGGCCAAGATGTGGAATGACCCGGGTCACGAGAGGTTAATCAAGACCTACTGGTCCAGATTCCCAGGGTACTTCTACACCGGTGACTACGGTTTTTACGACTCTGACGGCTATCTATACGTGCTGGGTAGGGCTGACGATATATTGAGTGTTGGTGGTGAGAGGTATGGGACCATGGATATAGAGGGTGTGTTGGCTAGGCATAAGGCTGTGGCCGAGGCTGCCGTGGTAGGTTCACCAGTACAGGGCGGTGGTGGCGAGAAGATACTGGCCTTCGTGGTACTTAAGTCCGGTGTAACACCCTCGGAAGCCCTGATTAATGATATCAAGGAGTTCGCGAGGGCATCAGGCGTTAGGGTTGATGATGTGATAATAGTCAGGAGACTCCCGAAGACCAAGTCCGGCAAGATAATGAGAAGGCTCCTGAGGGCTCTCGTGAGGAACGAGTCCTATGGCGACATATCCACGTTAGATGACGTCAGAACACTCGATGACATAAAGACCGCGCTTAAGGAGAAGGGCTACATCACGTGATCCCGATGCCCCTGAAACACCTCACCTATGGTTACAATAACCCTGTAGATGCCCTAGCCGAGTACTCGAGAAGCCGTGGTAACCGCATGTTCATCGTCGACGAGAGTGGTAGATCAATGACCTATGGCGATTTCTACGACTACGCCACGAGACTCGCCAACGCATTGGACAGGTTGGGTGTGGGGTATGGTGACAGGGTTGGTATTGTAATGAGCAACAGCATTGAGTCAGCAGCATCGCTGTTCGCGGTATGGTTCCTGGGAGCAGCCGCCGTACTCATAGACCCGCTAACCATATCGGAGGACCTGGACTACCAACTAACCGACTCATCGCCTAAGGTCGTAATCGCCGATAAGGCGGTAATCGAGAGGGAGGGCAATGTATTATCGAAATTCAAGGTAATAGGCGTTGGCACCTCAGGTGAGGGCATACTCAACTTAAGCGATTTAATCAGCACATCCACAGCAGGGCTCAAACCCATGAGTGTTAAGGGCGACGATGTGGGTCTCATCTATTACTACGCGGGGATTGCGGGTAGGACAATGCAGGTATGGCACAAGTACGCAAGCCTATACTCTGGCCCATACGCCTTCGGCGAAGCTATAGGACTAGGTAATAACGACGTGGTGCTCGTCGTGGCCCAACTATCCCACATACTAGGCCTAACGGAATTCCTCTCGGCACTCGTCAGGGGTTCCCAAGCCATCATCGTGAGGCATTTCGACACTAACGACACGCCAGGTGTGATCAGGAAGTACGGCGTCACAGTCTTCGCAGGCGTCCCGCTCATGTTCGATCAATTACTAAACAATAAAAACCTGGACCCAAGGGATCTATCATCACTCAGGATAGCACTGTCGGCAGCTGCGCCTTTGGCGCCATCCACGCAGTTGGGCTTCTACCAAAAATTCAACGTGCCCTTAGTCCAGTTCTACGGCCTCACAGAGGCCTTCGTACTGACACTACAACCATTGCAGTACAAGGATGTAACGGGCACTGTGGGCACGGCAATACCAGATGTCGAACTGAAAATAGTCGATCCCCAAAACCCAGCCAGGGAACTTAAAACCGGTGAGGTCGGTGAACTAGCCGTTAGAGCACCGTGGGTCATGAAGGGCTACTCAGACCCTGAGGACACAAAGAAGGCCTTCTATGGTGATTGGCTGTTGACCGGTGATTTAATGGTGATGGACGAGAGAGGACTACTTTACTTCAGGGGTGTTAAGAAGAGGATGATTAAGTACAAGGGTTACCCAATATTCCCAAGGGACCTCGAGATAATATTAATGAAACACCCAGCAGTCAAGGAGACCTTCGTAACAGGCGAGCAATCTGAGGACTCATCCATAGGGCAAATACCGGTGGCGTATGTCGTGGTTAAGGACGAGTACAGAGGCAAGGTTTCAGAGAAGGAGTTGATAGATTTTGTGAATTCCAAGGTTGCCTTTTACAAGAAACTTAGAAAGGTGTATCTCGTAGATAAATTACCCATTAAATAGTCTCTTACATCTGCAACAAGAGTTGGAGATAATTAAAAATCACGTATTTGCCCTCCATATGATACTACCTATATCACCTGGGACTTTATACCCAGGTAACTTCTCAAGTCTCTCCTTAAACTCGGGACTTCTTAATAGGTTTAGGAATGCCTTGACACTATCCTTATCCAGCCTATCAATGGGTATGGCAAAGTCGTAACTCTCCCAACCCAATGGTATGAAGTCTAGACCATACATTGCCGCCGCAGCCCTAATGCCAACACCAGCATCAGCCTTGCCCTGCGCCACCGCGGCAGCGACTGCCGTATGAGTCTTTACCTCGTAGTAGTAGCCGTTGATTCTCTTGACTAGGTCTTCGAATTTCACACCCATTCTAGAGGCCACCTCCTTCAGTTTTATATCGAGTAGAAACCTGGTTCCCGCGCCCTTATTCCTATTCACGATTTTAACATCGCCCTTGAGTAAGTCCTCAATGCTGTTGATATTCTTTGGGTTGCCCCTGGGCACTATCAAGCCCTGTTCCCTCATGTAGCCCCTAACCAGCACGGCATTCCTAATGTCGTACTTGACCATGTACGGTATGTTGTACTGACCAGTTTCCTCATCTACTAAGTGCAAGCCAGCCACATCAGCCTCGCCTCGCTTAACCGCGTATAACCCGCCCATGGAGCCTACGTTAATAACCCTGGCCCTTACGAAGCCGGGTAGCATGGGTATCAGTAGGTCTAGGCCGATGTCGTGGGAGCCTATTATGTATAGGTTCGATGGCATGTACTGGTGCGTGAACAGTGTCACCTCAACCTCATCTCCACTATCCAGGTACTCAACGGTCTCTGGGATCATTATGTAACCGTCGGCGTAGGCCAGCGTACTTATTGCCCCGGACTCGGCGGGTAATGGGTAGGCCACTATGCCGTGGCCTGTATCCACAAGCCCCACTGGGTAGAGCGCCCTCCTGCCCCTGGCACCCTCGGCCCTAATCGCCAACCTAGCCCTTATCCTCGTCTCATCAACGCTGGTACATAGCATTTTGGCTAGTATTGGTTTGACTATTATGTTGAATATCATTAATGCGGAGCTTGGGTAGCCAGGCAGGCCAACCACCAACTTACCATCTCTGGAAACGGCAACCACCGTAGGTTTGCCTGGCTTGACCTTGAGCCCATGTATTATTATTCCAGGCGGCCCTATCTCATCAAGTACGCGATACGTTAAGTCAGCAAGCCCAGCCGACGTGCCTCCCGAGAGGAGTACTAGATCACTTACGCTTAATGCCTTAGTTATGGTGTTCCTCATCTCGTTGATGTCATCCCTAACTATACCCATGATCACAGGTTCAGCGCCCATGGACCTAACAGCGTGAGATATGGTGTACGTGTTTATGTCGTAAATCTTGCCTGGACTAAGGGTTCCGCCGGGGCTCACGAGCTCGTTGCCCGTGGATATTATCGCCACCCTAGGTCTCCTGAAGACCTCGACCTCGCGAAGCCCAACCGCGGCTAATAAACCAACCTCCCTCTCCCTAATCACCGTGCACTTCCTGAGCACTAGCTCGCCCATCATAACGTCACTACCTGCCGACATCACGTTCTCCCCAGGGGTAACTGATCGATATACCAACA
>Ga0209120_1001028_pt1 | contig 11107 bp, 13 predicted proteins | sample JossMetagenome_FD_184730 | JGI IMG/M metagenome (GOLD analysis project Ga0209120, IMG submission 184730) | Hot spring microbial communities from Joseph's Coat, Yellowstone National Park, USA - JC2_E (SPAdes) (version 3) | ecosystem: Environmental > Aquatic > Thermal springs > Hot (42-90C) >... | reverse complement strand
AGGATTTCATTAGAGGAATTAGGCTATCCCTACATTTACGTTGATTTAAGAAAGTTTGAGGAGAAAATTTACGTCAACTATAAAGATTTTATCCTAGAGTTGCAAAATGAGATTAATAGACTAACTAGAAAATTTCCAGGACTTATCAATTTTCTAAAGAGAATCCAGGGAGTAAAAATAATGGGTAACGAGATTTATTTTGGTTGGGGAAAGGAGAATAGGGTGAGCTTTTCTTCCCTCTTAGATTCCTTAAACGATTGGGCTGAAGATAAGGTAATTGTAGTTCTTGACGAGGCTCAAGAACTTCATAAAATGAGAGGGTTTAATATATTACCTTCTTTAGCTTATGCCTTTGATAATTTGAGGAAAGTTAAAATAATACTCAGCGGTTCAGAAATGGGCTTATTACTAAAATTTCTAAAATTGGAAGATGCGGGATCTCCATTATTTGGCAGGGCATTTTCAAGGGTTGATCTAAAACCTTTTACTAAAGAAGAAGCAGTAGAATTCCTCAGAAAAGGATTTGCAGAATTGAAAGTAGATTTCAGCGATTATGAGAAAGTTTATAACGAACTTGGAGGAATTCCTGGCTGGTTAACTTATTTTGGTTTTAGATATTATGAAATAAGAGAATTTGATAAAGCAATGAACGAAACTTTAAATTATGCTAAGAGGCTTATCATAAGCGAATTTGAGCATTTTCTATTAGACAAAATGATAGCTAAAGAAAGATATTATACTATTATGAGGTCTACAGCTAATTGCAATAATTGGAGCGGAATAAGGAATGAATTAGAAGCAAAAGAAGGAATAAAAATTTCAGACTCAGAGCTTAGTAATTACTTAAATCACCTACTCGATTCTTCATGGCTAACTAAAGTTGACGATAGATACTGTCCTTCAGAGCCGTTAATAGGTAAAGCGTTCAAAGAATAATCTTTATAAAAGTCATATTTATATTCTGGATAAGCTATCCATTAATGTGGATACAGCAATTATAATCATAACTCACGGCTCAAGGAGGAATACATTTGTTGAAGACATGGAAGGAGTAGCAAAATACATTGAAGATAAACTACAAATTCCAGTTTATTTATCTCATAATGAATTTACTGAACCAAATTGGAGGAATTTAGTTTCATCTTTGTTGGAAAAAGGAATTAACAAGTTCATATTCGCTCTAGCTTTTTTAGGTAGAGGGAATCACGTTGCTAAAGACATAATGGGTTCCTTTGGAGTTAATGAATTTTACAAATGGGAGGAAGCCCAGTATGAAGGTAGGAAAGTTAAAGTTTATTTCACAAGACCTTTGGCAGATTCTCCGTTAGTTAAGTTATCGTTACTTTACAGAATATCCTCAGCAGTAAGAAAAGACAACTACTTCAATTTTTTGGAAGATCCTGAGGAAATAGAAGAGAATTCAATGGAATTATCAAGGCAGAAAGTAAGGGAAATAACTGGAAAAGACGGAGAAGAGCTGGAAATAATAAGTAGGGCAGTTTATGCAAGCGGAAATCTGGAGATTGCAAGATATATTTACATAAGCAAAGACGCAATAGAGATGGGAGTTTCAGCATTAAAATCTGGTTTAGGTATATTAACTGACGTTAAGATGGTTAAGGCAGGATTGAGGTGGAACGCTGAAAATTATTTGGATGATGCAGTAGAGCTTGCTAAAAAATTAAAGATAACTAGAACTGCTGCAGGAATAAGGATAGGACTTTCAAAAGAACCTAAGATAGTAGTTATAGGTAATTCTCCAACTGCATTAGTTGAGGCAATAAAGATGCACGAGGAAGAAGGAGTTGAAATTCCTTTAATAGTAGCAACTCCTCCGGGGTTTACTAACGCTGTTGAGGCAAAGGAGAAATTAATCTCTACTGATATTCCTTGTATAGTACTTAGAGGCAATTACGGGGGAAGTAATATTGCAGTATCAATAATGAATGAAATAATTCGTTATGCACGTGGTAAAAATGGGTAAAATTTACGTTGTAGGTATAGGCCCGGGAGGAAAGGAAGCAAGGACGTTAGAAATGCTTGAGGCTATAAAGGAAAGCGACGTTATTGTTGCTTATACTACTTACGCTAGGTTAATTCAAGACCTAACTGACGGCAAGGAAGTAATTACTGCAAAAATGAAGGAAGAAATATTTAGGGCAAAAGTTGCAATAGAAAAAGCTTTACAAGGTCACACTGTTGCTGTAGTATCTAGCGGGGATCCACAAGTTTACGGCATGGCAGGCTTAATTTATGATATGGCTTGTAAAAATAATGTTAATGTAGAGATTCAAATAATTCCTGGAATAACCGCAGCAAACGCTGTTGCAGCAAAATTAGGCTCACCACTATCAATGGATTTTGCGGTAATTAGTCTAAGCGACTTACTAATTCCTTCTGAGGAAATCCTTAATAGAGTGAGGAAGGCTGCAGAAGGAGACTTCGTTATAGTCTTGTACAATCCTATAAATAAGCCGTTATTACTTGAGGCAATGAGAATTATAAAGGAAGTTAAAGGAATTGATGTTCCAGTAGGTATAGTAAAATCAGCTTATAGGGAAGACGAGGAAATTATGATAGCAACCCTATCTACCTGGGAGAAGTTTTTGAATAAAATAAATATGATTACAACAATTATTGTGGGAAATTCAAAGTCTTATATTTGTAACAATAAAATAATTACACCAAGAGGATACGAGAGGAGGTACGATCTACACGTCATTGATTCAAACTCTTAAACGGTTTGGAATAACAACTGGTGCTGTTGCAGCTGCAGCGTCAAAGGCTTCAGTAATTTACCTTGTAAGAGGAGAAAAACCTGATAAGGTAGTAGTCCCTACTCCTATAGGAATAAGGATCGAGATTCCGGTTGAAAAGTATCTTGAGGAAGAAGGTAAGAAATGCGCTGAAGTGAAGAAATTTTCTGGAGATAATCCGGATATTCTTGATGGCCTAGAAATAATTTCTTGTAGTGAATTTTCTTCTTCTGGAATACAAATTATAGGAGGAAAAGGAATAGGAGTAGTAACTAGACCGGGGTTAAAGTTGGAAATCGGTGAAAAGTCAATAAGTCCTATTGCCAAGCAAATGATAATTGATGCTGTAAGCGAAGTTACGACGGAAGGAATAAAAATTACGATTATAGTACCTAAGGGCGAGGAGTTAGCTAAAAACACAATGAATCCTGACGTTGGAATTGAGGGCGGAATATCTATATTAGGCACTACCGGAATTGAATACCCAGTAAGTGATGAGGATTACTTAGAACATATAAAAGCTGAAATGTGCGTAATAAAAGCTTCTGGAAATAATAAGATAGTTCTTGCTCCGGGCAATACAAGCTTTGAATATGCGAGGAAGATCTACGGCGACATTGTTGTAAAAATAGGCGATAGAGTCGGAGATAGTATAAAATTAGCGAAAGACGAGGGTTTTTCTCACGTAGTAATAGTTAGCCTTCCTGGAAAAATTACTAAAGTTTCGGCGGGTCTTTTAAATACCCATAGTAAGTTCGGTGATGCTAGAATAGAAAGCATAGTGTATTCGGCGTTAATAGCAGGAGTACCTTTAGAAAGGCTAAAGAGGATAGCAGAATCCTTGACAGTATCAGAAGCCTTAGAATTCTTGACTCCGGAGGAGAGAAGGAGGGTAATGCAGATTGTTGCTAAAAGAGTCCTTTCTCGCTTATCCAAATTTGGAGTTAAGCTTGGTGTTATAATACTCTCAGATAATGGTGAAGTTTTAGCTAAGGAGGGTGATTTATAATGCTAGGAATTCCGGATGAAATGTTTATAAGAGATGAAAAAATTCCTATGACTAAGGAGGAAATTAGAGTATTAGCTTTATCTAAGGCTAAGCTTTTCCACGGTGCAAAATTTGTAGATATTGGTAGCGGAACAGGGAGTGTTACAGTTGAGGCAGGATTATATGTTGGAAGCAAAGGTAAAGTTTACGCTATAGAGAAAGATCCTAATGCTGTAGAATTAACTAGGAAAAATATAGAAAAATTTGATTTACATAATGTGACTATTATACAAGGAGAATCTCCTGATGCATTAAAAGAAATAAGGGAAGAAGTAGATGCAATATTTGTAGGTGGGTCTGAAAGACTTGAGGACAGTTTGGTTGCTTCTAATGAAATTCTGAAGAAGAAAGGGAGAATAGTACTTGATGCAATACTGTTAGAGACTGCAGTGAAAGCCATGGAGGTTCTTAATTCAATGAATTATAATCCTCAAATAATCGAGGTAATTGTGGCTAAAGGAATGAAAACGTCGAAGGGATATGCAATGTTGTCTAGAAATCCTATTTTCATTATTTACGGTGAGAAGCCTTGATTTATGTTATAGGTTTAGGCCCAGGTGATCCTGAATTGATTACCGTGAAAGCTCAAAGAATATTATCAGAGGCTGAAGTAATATTTGTTCCTTATTCTACTGGTACTAATAGAAGCTTAGCATTAGAAATAGTTGAGAAATTTGCTAAAGGCGAAATAGTTACTTTAGGTTTTCCAATGAAGAAAGATGTTAAAGACGAAGAGTTAAAAGAAATAGCAAAAATCATTTGCGAAAAATCGAATGGAAGAAAAGTTTCTGCTTTTGTAACTTTAGGTGATCCAACCCTTTATAGTACGTTTTTCAGATTATTTAACTTCCTTAACTGTCAGGAAATTGAAATAATTCCAGGAGTGAGTTCTATTACTGCTTGTCCATCAAAAGTTAAAATTCCACTTGCGTTAAAAAACGAGGCTATAGCAATAATTCCTGCAGATAGACTGGACTTAATTAACCTAGTGAAGGGAAAATTTGAGACAATACTGGTAATGAAAGCCAATGAAAACCTTGCGGAAATTAAGGAATTACTATTTCCTTATTATAATATAATTTACGCTAGGAGGTGTTACATGAATGGAGAGGATATTCATGAATTAAAAGGTGATGAAGACAAGGATTATTTCTCAACGTTAATATGTAAGGTGAAGGAAAATGAAAGGTAAGGTAGCTTTTATAGGTTCAGGCCCAGGAGATCCGGAGTTAATTACTGTAAAGGCAAAGAAGTATATAGAGGAAGCAGACGTAATACTTTATGCAGGATCTTTAGTAAATCCTGAAATATTAAATTGGGCTAAGAGGGATGCTGAGATAATAAATACTGCAGAACTAACGCATGAGGAAATTGTTAATATAATGGTAAAGAAAGCTAAAGAAGGCAAATTAGTTGCAAGGTTAAAATCTGGAGACTTTTCAATTTACGGAGCTTTAAATGAGGAGTTACAAGCAATAAAGAAAGAGGGAATTGAGTATGAATTAATTCCTGGAATAACTGCTGCAATTGCTGCAGCAAGTTCTTTAGGCATAGAACTTACTCTCCCGAGAGTTTCTCAGACTTTAATTATTACCAGAGCCTCAGCCTCAGTTCCCATGGAAGGCTCGATAAAGGATTATGCTCCATTCTTAAATAAAGGCGCATCAATGGTGATTTACACGGGAGTTCATATAATCGATAAGGTTGTTGAAGAACTTAAGGAAGGAGGACTTTCAGAGGATTCTCCTATAGCAGTAGTTTATAAGGCTACTTGGAAGGGAGAGGAAAAGATCATAAAAGGCACATTAAAGGATATTGCAGAGAAGGTTAAAAAGGAGAAAATTACTAGAGATGCAGTAATAGTTGTAGGAAAGATATTAACTCCGGAGAAGTATGAATTCAAATCAAGTGCATATGATGAAAATCATTATACCGGCTTTAGGGTAGCTAATCAGGATAAACTAAAGTATTTTGAGGCTAGGTATTCCGTAGATAAAATATTTGCAGAGGAGTACTTGAAGGAATTAATTAATGCCCTAAAAGAAGGTAGAGGAAATGAAAAAGAACTAATAAATAAAATGGAAAAAGTTCTATCTGAAGGTAAGATCAATCCTAAACTAAGGTTAGAGGCTGAGGAAATAATAGCAGAAAAGAAAAGAGGATTAACTTAACAATAAGAAAGATTTATCTTAGGTCATTATTGTTTGCTCTCTCCGCCTTGTGACTGTCCCTTTGATTTCTTTCCTTTCTTTGCCATTTATGGTCTGAATAAATGTTATGAAGAAAGAAGTTTATAAATATTATTAACATTGATTTTATTAAATACTAATGATAAGAACTAAGGAGAAATTGTGCATTTCTTATATTGTGATCTCGTTATTCTCTTTACATTAATGTAATCTATCATTCGTCTTTTATAAATATTATTCAACTTTCTCTTTATTAGTAACGTTAAAAATTTAGATTTATTTACGTTCACTCGTAATATCTATTTATAGAGATTAAAATGAATTCTACCTAGAAAGAACTCTTAATTTACTACGAAAATTGTCTTCCCGTCTATCTCGTATTTCCTTATTCTTACTCCATAAACTTTGCTTAATACTTCTTCAGTGACATCGGAAGGTTTACCTTGATATACAACTTCTCCGTTCTTTACTATGATAACCTTATTGGAAATATTAATGACGTCTAGCTCGTGAGAAGTGATTAAGAACTCCTTCATCTTGCTCACTTCCTTCATTATATTCATTATCCTAGTTTTGTTTGCAAGATCAAGATTAGATAAAGGTTCGTCCATTATTACTAGGTCTCCTTCAGTTAAAGCTTTGCAGATTAAAACTAATCTCTTTTCTCCACTACTTAAAGAATAAAATTCTCTATCTAGAAAATCCTCAACTCCTAATATCTTAGCGTTTTCGATGTAATCCTCAATTTTCCTCTTCTTTTCTCCAGAAAGTAACACGTCTTTAACTCTCATCTGTGCAGGGAAGAACTCAGATGGTACATAAGATATTCTCTTATTAATTTGAATTTCTCCTTCAGTAGGCTTTATCATTCCTATTAAAGTTCTCAATAAAGTAGTCTTTCCAGAGCCGTTAGGGCCAAGTATAACGTTTATTCCTCCCTCAGTCGAAAAGGATATTCCGTGTAGAATTTCTCTATCTCCTAACTTCACTCTAATACCCTTCACTAACACGACCCTTCACCAAGACGTAAATAATGATGGGAGATGCTAAAACAGAGGTTATCGCAGTTACCGGGATTACGAATCCTAGGGCACCACTGGCTATTATATTACTTAGCATCATAATCGAAGAACCTAAAATTGCAGAAAAAGGAATTAGAGTTGATGAATTTCCGCCGATAGTTCTCCTAACTATGTGAGGGACAATAATTCCTATGAAACCTATTATTCCAACTTGAGACACTATTAAACCTACTATTATACTTAGGAATATTATCCACAACATTCTATATCTGTTAGGATTTACCTTCTTTGCAAAGGAAAGCTCATCACTTATGTGTACTAAATCCAGTTTCCTGCTTTCAATTATTGAGAAGATAATCAATAAGAAAACTAGAATGCCTAAAGCCTCATCAAATTCATAGCCGACAATTTGTATTTCTCCTAATAGCCAGAATAGTGGAGGAGGAACTTGCGGATATTTGTATTCTATTGCCTCCAATAACATTGTAAGCATTGATGAGAACAAATAAGAAACTACTACTCCCCCTATTATTATTCCATACACTCCAGTCTTCTTTCCTATAGCCAAAGTAATTACTGTGGCCAAAAGAGAGAAAAAGAAAGCAATTAAAGGAGAAATATAAATTAACCAACCAAAGGGAAGATTAAAAGCTAAGAGAAAGTAAGCTAAAACTGCACCAAATGCTCCGCCGGAAGCTGTTCCGCTTACGTATGGATCCATTAATGGATTTCTAAGCAGGAGTTGCATTATTGCTCCTGCAATAGATAAGGAAGCCCCTATTAGAGCTGAGGCAATTACAGTAGGTAACCTTATTCTAAAGAGAATAGTGTAATAAAATCCGTGAGGAGAAATAATCTCGCTGAACGGGATGTAAATTTGCCCGTAAATTAATGATAAAATGAACGATATAGGAAATGAAAAAATTGTTAGTACTATAAAAAAGAGAGTGAAGTAGCTCTTTCTCATTTAAAACACCGGCAATTCTGGTTTAACGCAGTTGTATATCCAAGACCACGTAATTTGGTGAGGAGCGGTGCCATTAATTATATCGTGGAACAAGAGTACTGCGTAAACAGCTAGAGGTCCAGGTTCGTTTGTTAAGTAAGAAGATTGGCAACAAAGGAAGTATATGTTTCCATCCTTATATGCAGTTACGTTCTGAATTCCTGGAATATGAGATAATAAATACTTAGTATATGAAATATTGTATACAACGTTAACCACTAGAATATCTGGATTTGCTTCAATAAGCTTTCCAGGGCAGAGTTCTTCGTAATTTATGCATTCTCCAAATGCGTTAATTCCTCCTCCTAATTGTATTAGGGAATTTATGAAAACGTTACCTCCAGCGGTCCAGAAATAATAATTAGGACAAATCCAGTCAATGTAAGCTACAGTCTTATTGCCAGAAGACGAGAATTCTTGTAATTTAGAATTCATCCAGTTTACGAGCTCTTTTGAAGCGTTAGTCTCATTAAAGTATTTACCTAAGGAACATATGCAACTTTCAATTTGATAGAAGTTAGACGCGTAATCTGCGTTTGTCAAGTATGTTTTTAAGCCCGCCTTTTGCATAGAGTTTATGCACTCATAAAGTAATCCTTTTTCTCCTACAACTACTGTAGGATTAAGCTCAACGAGCCCGGAAATGTTTACTGGATAAATTTGTGGAAATACAGTAACATTGCTAGGTAAACAGGACGTTTTATTCACCAATTTTAACAATGTATAAGAATAATAATCAACTCCTACTATATCTTTTCCTAAACCTAGTGCTATCAAATCTTGAGTATCACTGGGCGTTAAAGACACAATCCTAATGTGCTTTCCAGTTACTGAAGGTTGTTCAACTGTTGATGGTTTTTTTATTAATTCATAGACTGCAACTCCACCAATTATTACAAGGATTACGATTGCTAGGCCTACAATTTTTAGATTCATGAGTTACTTGTATAGCCTATCCATATTATAAAGTTAACTAAAATAAAACTTTGTTTAACACTATCAACTTTCACTAGATATCTTTATTGCATGAATGAGATATCATTTTAATTATATATTTACAGACTAGAAAATAATATTATTTAAGCTAGAGTGATAAGCATTCTTATATTATGAACGTAGTAAGGTTGTCGTTATACTTTAATTTATAGAAATATTCCTCAGATGAGTTAATTCGATAACGCGACTTTATTATGTAAAATGGCTTTAAATTATTTGAGAACCGCAAAGGATTCATTCGATAAAGGTATTTATGATGTTTCAGCAACTAACTGTCAAATTTCTGCAGAACTTCCTATAAAATCAACTTATTTGCTTTTAGGAGTTAATTTTCCTCAAACTTATAGTATTAGAAAATTACTTTCTGGATTAGCAATGGCTGCAGGTATGTATTTTATGATGAAAAGCTAACAGATAAGGAAAAAATTAGGAGAGCTTTGGAGATCCTCAATATCGTTAATGAGGAAATAGCTGACATTAATATTCAAGTTCTTAACAAGGATGAAGAAGAATTTTTCCTAAATTTTGTAGGTAAATATGTTGAAGTCTAACCTAACGTATTATTTACTTAAATTCATAGAAGATAATACTTTTATTAAAGCATAAAATCCTTAAAAATTGTACATCTTCACTTCTTTTATGAGTCAACTGATAAAACTTCCAAAAGATCTTAAGGAAAAAATGGTCAAGTATAATATTAATTGGAATTCAATTATTAGGGAATTCGTTTACGAAAAAATAGAAGAGTTAGAAAGGCAGGAGCATGCAAGGAGGGCTGTAGAAATTCTCAAGTCATTAAATTTCTCTTATGAAGGAGCTAAAGAGGTGGTGAAAAATAGGAATAGTAGTTGATGGAACTCTCCTCTCTGCTGTTATATTAAAAGAAAGTAACTGGGAAAGGCTTGCAGAATTAATTCCTAATTCCTCAACTCTCGACGTAGCAGTTATGGAAACGTTAAACGCAATAAGTAACGCCAAGAAAAAGAAAGTAATAGATGAGGAAGTAGCAAATAAGCTCTTTGAAGCATTAAATGAATTTGCAAACGCAATGAAGGTTTATGAGAGTAAATATTACCTTGAGAAAGCCTTCAAGCTTGCTATAAAATACGGAATAAATACATACTCCGCTCTTTACTTAGCTTTAGCTGAGGATTTAAACCTAAGTCTTGCAACGTTAGATGCGAAGCAAGCTAAAGTAGCTAGTAAAATGGGAATAGAAGTAATTAACATCAAGTAGTTAACAGCTTAATCATATCCTTTACAAACTTTTCAACTTCCTCTAACGATATTTTAACGTCTTCTTCTGTCATAAAGCCTTCATAGAAGTTAGAATAAAGCCTTAGGCAAATGGACCATCCTGAGAGTAATTCTTTACTACGTTCTGCAGATATTATCTTACTCATTATTTCCTCTAATTGTCTATGCCTATAATGTTCCAGTCCTCTTTTTTCAGCGTAAGCCTTGACGATAGAGGCGCAAGCTCCCCATGCTTTTTCCGACGCTTGAATAAAATCTTTCTTTTCAAGGTATTTCTTAGCCTCTTCTAGTAGTTCTGTTGATTTCTCTTTATACAGATTTACTTTAACTTCAGGATCAAGATCTCTGGTTAGTTTATCTAAAAGTAATACTTCCTCGTCAATTCCTTTCTGTAGTGCCTCTTTTTTAAGGATATCTTCTATTTGTTTTGGTACTTGCACAATATTATCTCTTGACTGAAAAATATATTGCTTATTGTCAATCTCATGTAGTTGAGAATTTTACCTGGCTTATTCTATTTTCTTTTGATGAGGAAACTAACGGTAGAGGAGTATTTTAACTCATACTTACCAAAGCCAAACGAGGAGGAGACTTATCTCTTTTATTTAATTTCTAGGTGTAGGGAAGCTAAGGAACAGGGATTAAAGATAGATAAAGTGCTTTACAGGATATGGGACGTCGAGCCTTTAAAAGCCGTCAAAATATTGTCAGCAATAAGGGACAACGTTGAGTTTGAAGTTAGGGGGATAAAAGTGAAGAAGGAATGGATAAAAATAATGCACGTACTTAACCCTGTTAATATTTCTAAAGCGTCAAAGGAGGCGGTAATAAGG
>Ga0209120_1001020_pt1 | contig 11180 bp, 9 predicted proteins | sample JossMetagenome_FD_184730 | JGI IMG/M metagenome (GOLD analysis project Ga0209120, IMG submission 184730) | Hot spring microbial communities from Joseph's Coat, Yellowstone National Park, USA - JC2_E (SPAdes) (version 3) | ecosystem: Environmental > Aquatic > Thermal springs > Hot (42-90C) >... | reverse complement strand
GAGGGTTTTGTAAGCCGCAGCCACTTGCCTGGGCACCATGTATGCTATTTTAGCTGGTAGCCAGAACCTCTTGCGCAAATCCTTGGACACCAGCCTTTGCAATTTCATGCCTTGCGATATCTTCCCGCCCACAAAAGCGACAGTGGATGCGAGATTCAGGGCGTTATGGTAAGCCAACGCCGTGCGCTGCACCTTCTCCTCCTGCTCTTTAGTGAGCAGGAGCTTCAGTTTGCACCACAGCGATTGGGTGGCTGGCAATTCATTCATGTTCACGATTATTATGTTTCAGTTGTAAAGCATCGCCGCTGCGCGGCGGCGCTATCCCTCTGCCGCCTTGAAAGGCGGGGACTCCCACGCAAATTTGCTCTTGTCAAGAGACAAGAAATGTGAAATAGCAGTTCTAAATCTAGAACGCCTTCGTGAAAGCTTTTCCTCTAGGCTGGCTGAGATGAGAAACTACCGAAAGAGGCACTGTGAGAAAGCAGGTTTTTTGATGTGGTTGAAAAATTACCTCTGCGGTCATGAAGGGAACCGGGAAAGAACTGTGCGCTCATTTATAGGAGAATAAGCTTTATAAGAAAATTAATTATTGAATATTTTAATTAATTATGATAAATCGATAAAAATTATATTTTTTAGAAAAAATAATGCAATATATATACTGAGGGATTAGAAAAAGATCTTTTTTTTTATTTATTCTTTATGATTGTTAAAAGACCGACGCTTAATTTTTTTGAAAAAACCTATTTACCTGGAATTCTTCAAGGTTTGGGAATTACTTTAAAACATTTTTGGGATAGAGTCAGGGGAAAGACAAAAATCACTCTTGAATATCCTGAAGAAAAACCGCAGCTTCCAGAGGGATTAAGGGGAGCTCCGCTGTTAGTAAAAGATGAAGAAGGGCGGGAAAAATGCGTCAGCTGTCAGCTTTGTGAATTTATTTGTCCTCCAAGAGCCATTCGAATCATTCCAGGAGAAATCCCCCTAGAAGATAAATATGCAAAGGTAGAAAAAGCACCTAAAGAATTTTTTATAGACATGACTAGATGTATTTATTGCGGACTGTGTGAAGAGGTCTGTCCAGAAGAAGCTATTTTTCTGCTTCCTAAAATCTATTCTTTATCTGGTTATAGCAGAAAAGAGCTTATCCACGACAAAAAGACATTGTATGAGCTAGGAGGCATTTACGCTCGGCCCATTAAAAAATGGGAGAAAAAATGAAAAAAAATATTATGGGGCTTTTCTTTTGGAATCAGCCGAAGTGTTTTCTTGTTGATTTTTATTTTTTAGTTTTTAGGATTTTCAATCCTTTTTATTATCGAAGTTGATCATGGAAAATTTCTTTTTTTGGACCTTTGTTCTCACAATGATTGGCAGTGGGATTGGAGTCATTGCCAATAAAAATCCTGTGGCATCCGCCATGAACCTTGTCTTAATGATTATCTCTATTGCCGGGCTTTTTGTACTGCTGGGTGCTTATTTTTTGGCAGCTGTACAAGTGTTGGTTTATGCGGGAGCTGTCATGGTGCTCTTTTTGTTTATTATTATGCTTTTAGATTTAAAAGCTGAACAGCAAGCTAACTTTAGGATGCTGGGTATTATTGGAGGGCTTTTGACTGTCTTATTGCTTGGGATTGGGTTCTTTCTGGCTGGAAAGAATATAACTTCTTTAGTAGGTAAAATGGGCATCGTGATTCAAAACAACAGTATAAAGGCCTTGGGAGAACTACTTTTTGGCAACTATGCTCTGGCCTTTGAAGCTGTTGGAGTACTACTTTTGATTTCAATGATTGGAGTGATCATTTTGAGCAAAAAAGACTTGGATTAGAATGAGGAAAGTCAATCGACTGCAAAAGGTATTGAAAGAAAGCTAATGATAGAAGAAAACATTTAAGAAGGTCGTTTGTTTGTTTTTTTATTACGATTAGCTCATTACCATAGTGGGAAAAAAAGAAGATGCAAATAGGCTTAACTCATTATTTGACAGCTAGCGGGATTCTTTTTGCGATTGGCCTTGCAGGGATAATCTTAAGGAGGGATATGATCATTATCTATATGTGTTTGGAGATCATGCTAAATGCTGCAAATCTTGCCCTTGTTGCTTTTAGTCGATATAATTCTAATCTTTCAGGACAAGTGCTGGTTTTTTTTGTGATTACGGTAGCCGCTGCTGAAGTTGCTGTAGGCCTTGCCTTAATTGTTGCACTCTTTCGTGTCAAGCATTCTACAAAAGCCGAAGATATCACTTTGTTGAAGTTTTAGAAGTCCTATAGGAAAAAATGAATACTTCCTCGTTATTAGCTTGGGTCTTATTACTTGCTCCATTGCTATCAGCTTTTATGATATGGGCATTTTTAAAGCCTTTCCCTTTTTTAAGTCAGATAGTTTCTGTGGGGGCTTGTGCAATTAGCTTTCTTATTGCCATAGGAGTTGCTCTGGGTTCGATTCATGAACCGGTAACCATAAATTGGATAGACATTGGTGGACTTACTGTTCAGCTAGGGATGGTTTTCGATTCGCTTTCGAAAGTCATGCTACTTGTCGTAACAGGAGTTGGGCTCATGATTCATATTTATTCGATGGGCTACATGGGAGAAGACCCCGGCAGAAGTCGATTTTTTGCTGAACTTTCTCTTTTTATGCTCTCGATGCTTGGTATCGTTGTGGCAACCAACTTTATCATGATGTATTTATTTTGGGAGCTTGTTGGAGTCAGTTCCTATCTTTTAATTGGTTTTTGGTTTGAAAAACCTTCTGCAGCCAATGCGGCTACTAAGGCTTTTTTAGCTAACCGAATAGGGGATTTTGGCTTTCTGTTAGGCATTATCATGTTTTGGACCTTTACAGGTAGCTTGATGTTTGATCCTTCCCTTTCTTCCTATTTCAAGGGACATCCCTTAGTAACGATAATGGCACTTTTGCTTTTTTGTGGTTGCGTCGGCAAATCAGCTCAGATTCCTCTTCATGTTTGGCTGCCAGATGCTATGGAAGGCCCTACTCCTGTTTCAGCCTTAATCCATGCGGCAACTATGGTTGCTGCAGGTGTCTATATGCTTTGTAGAATTTTCTTTGTATTAGAACAATCGGAACAGGCGCTCGAAGTTATTGCATGGACAGGAGGGATTACTGCTCTAGTGGCTGCGCTAACTGCTACGCAGCAAGATGACATAAAGAGAATTTTAGCTTATTCAACCATGTCACAGCTAGGTTATATGGTCATGGCCGTAGGTTCCTCTGCGACTATAGCTGCTATGTTCCATCTTTGTACCCATGCTTTTTTTAAGGCCCTTTTATTCCTTGGTGCAGGATCCATTTTGCATGTTTTGCATCATGAGCAGGACATTTGGAAGATGGGGGGATTATGGAAAAAAATGCCTCTGACCTTTCTGACCTTTTTTATTGGGACCTGTGCGCTTGCAGGCGTTCCTGGATTTTCGGGCTTTTATAGCAAGGATACGATCCTTGAGATGGTTGGTGAAAAAAACAAAATGCTCTTTTGGCTAGGTTTGTTTACGGCTGGGCTTACCGCTTTTTATATGACAAGGTTATTTGTTCTCACTTTTATGGGAGCTCCTAAGTCGGAAGTTGCTGAACATGCCCATGAGTCACCATTTGTTATGGGATTGCCGATGGTCGTTCTTTCTTTCTTTGCTTTGGTTGGGGGATATTCAGTGGTAGGGATTGAAAAAGCCCTTGGGACTACTCATGAAGCTATGTCTCAGGCAGCGAAACTCAATGTGATGATTTTGTCAGTACTTGTGGGGCTGACTGGTGTGGGGATAGGGGCTTTTGCTTATTGGAACAAACAAAAAGAAATCGTCATCTTCCCATTGTTTAAAAATAAGTTTTATTTCGATGAACTCTATGAGTTGACCCTACTGAAACTCCAGCAACTTCTAGCGGGAGTTTTTGCATGGCTGGATGAATGGATCATTGGCTTTGGGATTGTCAGAGGCTCGGCTTTTCTGGTAAGTGTTGGGGGAGAACTTTTAAGGGTTTTTCAAACCGGCAATATCCGCAGTTATGCTTTTATTTTTGGCGCTGGGGCTGCAGCCATATTAGTCTTTTTTCTAATCAGCAGTTAAGCCTGGGTAGGTAATTTGTGGGATGAGCAAGGGAGAAAAAAGAAAGTTGGTGGTTTTGAAATGGGAATTTTTGAAATGGGAATAATAGGAACCACACAGATATGGAAAGTATTTTTGTTTTGTAAACGAGATGATGGAAAGAGGTTAGCATGTCATTTGTAAGTGTTCTTCTTTTTGTACCCTTATTGGCATTTATTGCTATAATTTTTAAAGTACCAGCCCGTCAAGCTGCATTAGGAGCTAGTTTGCTCAATTTGTTTGTCAGTTTTTGGATTTATTTCCAGTATGATCCCAAGATTCAAGGCTTTCAATTCGTTCAAGATATCCGTTGGATCCAGCTCCCAGGGCTTCCTGAAATCCACTACCATGTAGGGGTAGATGGCATGAATCTGCCTCTTATTCTTTTAACAACTATTGTGACACTGGCTGCCATTATTGTTGCTCCTGAAGGGATCAAAAGGGAGTCGGAATTTTATAGCTATCTTCTTGCTATTTCTCTTGGGGCAATTGGCGCCTTCGTTTCTTTAGATCTATTCTTTTTTTATATCTTTCATGAGTTTGCCCTTATTCCAACATTTCTTTTGATTGGAATTTGGGGATCTGAAAACAGGCAGTTTGTGAGTCTTCAAATTACTCTTTATTTAATGGTGGGTAGTTTGGTTCTCCTTGTTGGCATTCTTGCTTTGCTTGTATTGCTTCCACAAGAAGCCAGGACTTTTGATATCCCTAGGCTCATTGACTATGCAAAAGCCCATCCCTTGCCTATAAGCAAAGAGGCTGTCCCTTTTGCTTTTTTACTTGTTGGTTTTGGCACATTGGTTTCACTATTCCCTTTCTATACTTGGGCGCCAGCCGGTTATGCCGTAGCCCCAACTCCCGCGGCAATGCTCCATGCTGGAGTATTAAAAAAATTTGGGCTTTATGGGTTGTTAAGAGTGGCTATTCCACTGCTTCCTGGAGGATTGGAACATTGGAAAAGCTGGTTGTATATTCTTTTGCTGGGTAACATTCTCTACATAGGGTATGTGACGATTGTTCAAAAAGAGCTAACAACGATGTTGGGCTATTCTAGTGTTATGCATATGGGGTATATCTTTTTGGGGCTTGCAAGCTGGAATAAAATTGGAATCAGTGGGGTAGTGGTGCTTATGGTAGCTCATGGTCTTTCGATCGCCTTGCTTTTTGCTTTGGCTGGAGAAATTAAGGATAGAACAGGGGAAATAAAGTTTAGTGAACTTGGCGGACTAGGCCAAAGAATGCCATTTATTTCTGTAGCCTTTGTATTAGCTTCTTTTGCTTCCATTGGAGTCCCTGGATTGGCGAATTTTACTGGGGAGCTACTGATCTTTTTTGGGTCATGGCAGGCCCAGCCGTGGATTACTGCTTTGGCAATTTGGGGAATTGTCATATCGGCAGTCTATCAACTGCGAGCCGTTCAATCAGTTTTTTTTGGTAAACTCCCTGCGCATCTGAAAGACGTGGAAGACCTTCAGGGACTAGCCAAGAAGTTCCCTTATCTTTTGCTTATGGCTTCTCTTCTCATTATTGGAATGATGCCAAGTTCTCTTCTTTCAGTTATTAAGCCGACCGTAGAACACTATTTCTCTACAAATTGATTGCGATAGAACACAATGAAATTTTTGCTAAATACAGAAAATAAGTCCTTTTTTCTAAAGGAATTAACAAGTTATTAGTCTGAATTATCTACGATGAATGCGTTATTTGTTCTTTGTAGTCCTGAATGTTTCCTTACTCTGTCAGCTTTGTTTCTGCTTTTGTGGCAAGCCATAGCAAAACCAAATTATAAGAGTGTGGGCATTCTTGTCTTGGCTTCTTATCTGATCTCAGGAGTTCTGCTGCTTCCATTTGTTGATAATCAGGGCATCTATTGGAATGGACTGTATGTCTGGGATAAAATGGCAGTTCTGTGGAAAGTGTTTTTTTTGATAACTGGATTCCTTGTTACCTACCTAAGTTTGGAAAGCAACAGTCTTATTACGAAAGGGAGAGCGGAATTTTATACTTTACCGTTATTGACTACTGCTGGCATGGCTTTGTTAGCCTCGGTTAGGGATTTTATTCTTCTGTTTGTTGGGCTTGAAATTGTCACCGTTTCTTTCTATATATTGGTAGCTTTTCAAAAAGAATTTCCTTCGGCTCTGGAAGCAGGGGTAAAGTATTTAGTAATAGGAGCTTTGGCTTCTTCTTTTCTTGTTATGGGTATAGCCTTTGTTTTTGGAATCACTGGTTCGACTCAATTTGATGAAGTAGCACGCTTTGCTCAAAACAACCCAGTGAGTACTCCTTTAGTCCTTGGTCTTATATTTGTTCTGGTTGGTCTTGGGTTTAAAGCTTCAGCTGTGCCCTTTCATGTTTGGACCCCTGATGTCTATCAAGGAGCCTCTACACCGATCACTTCTTATTTGGCGGTTGGATCCAAAGCTGCTGGATTTGTTGTTCTGCTAAGAGTATTAAACCTTCCTTTTTATGACCAAAGTTTTCAGAAGCATTGGATTCCCTTAATTGTTCTTATGGCCCTCCTCTCCGTTATTTTAGGCAATTTGGCAGCTATTCCACAAAGAAATATAAAAAGGATGCTTGGCTATTCGAGTATTAGCCATGGGGGTTTTTTGCTTATGGGGCTATCTGCTCATAATACAATTGGATGCGCAGCTGTCATTTATTATTTTTTTGCTTACCTTGTCGCTATTTTTGCTGCATTTCTTGTTGTTATTCTTCTTGAAAAGAATCAACCCAGTGGAATTTCCATTAAGGATTTCAATGGCCTTTATCAAAAGAACGGGCTTTTAGCCTGGTCTATGGCCTTTGCTATGATTTCCTTAGCAGGGCTGCCCCCATTAATGGGTTTTTTTGGCAAACTAATGGTGTTTCTTGCGGCTTGGGAAAGTGGGCAGCATCTGCTAGTGATTGTTGGTGCGCTCTGCGCCGCCGCTGGCTTATATTATTACATAGGGGTGGTGCGAGCTATGTTTTGGGCTGAACCCGAAACGGTTCAAAGGATTGTTTTAAGCCCAGCCACCAAAGTGTTGCTTTGGATATTAAGCATTGGATCCATTTTGCTTGGATTTTATGCCGAACCAGTTATCAAATTAGTCGGAGCCGTTTTGTCCTAAGTTTTGGGGCAGTTAGCTCAGGCGGTAGAGCATCTCGTTTACACCGAGAGGGTCGGGGGTTCGATTCCCTCACTGCCCAAGAAGATTATGAACTGAATTTTTATAGTAGAAACTAAAATGAGCACACATCGATAGGCTTGTTCAGCTACAGTTGGTAAAACATGTTGTTGAACTTGATTCCTGATCAGCATTAACTACAATTTCCCTCCAAATTATGCAAACATTTTTAATCAATTCATCCATCGGATTTTCTATCGGTTTTAGCTTGCTTGGCATATTAGTGGCTATCATTCTTGCTTTTCGAATTCGATCCCTAGACAGTGGAAATGACAGGATGAGGATGATTGCCGGAGCTATCGAAGAGGGAGCAAAGGCTTATCTTAACAGACAGCTTGTTACCATCCTTGGGATTGCGGCCGTGCTTTTTCTGCTGATCGGGCTTTTTAAAAATTGGTGGACGGCTTCGGGGTTTTTGTTGGGTTCGTTTTGTTCATATCTTGCAGGACTTATAGGGATGCGTGTAGCTGTTCAGGCTAATGTTAGAACAGCTCAAGCCGCTACTCAGAGCAAAGATAAAGCCTTGCATGTGTCTTTTCTTGGTGGCTCGGTGACCGGATTGCTTGTTGTTGGACTAGCTCTTTTTTCTGTCGGTCTTTTCTATGCTCTCTCCTTACATTATCAGGGAGTCACAGAAACTTCTTCTTCCCTCGTTGGTCTTGCCCTTGGAGCAAGCCTAATCAGTGTTTTCGCTCGGTTGGGAGGAGGGATTTATACCAAAGCCGCCGACGTTGGAGCGGATTTGACGGGGAAAATAGAACAAAACCTTAACGAAGATGATCCTCGGAATCCTGCAACCATTGCTGATAATGTCGGCGATAATGTCGGAGATTGTGCAGGAATGGCCGCGGATGTTTTTGAAACCTATGTGGTGAGTCTTATCGGAGCAGTACTTGTTGCCGTCGTTGTCTTAGGCGGAGATCCTGCTGCGACCGCCTATCCATTCTTAGTTGGGATGGTTACCATTTTGGGGGCTCTTTCTGGGATTTTTTATGTAAGCGTATCGAAGGCTCCTCCAGCAAAAGCGCTCCTTAACGGTGTTATGGTCAATGGCGTGGTCTCTTCCGCCCTTTTCTTACCCCTCTCCTATTTCCTTTTTCCTTCTAATTGGCTGAATATTTTTGCTTGTTCAGTTGTTGGTGTGTTGATGACTGCTGCCATATTCCTCATAACCGATTACTATACGGCAACAACACGAAAGCCTGTACAGATCATCGCTCATGCCTCACAAACAGGACATGCCACAAATATCATTGCAGGGTTGGCTACGGGAATGGAAGCGACAGCTTTGCCCGTGCTTTTTATTGGAGCTGCAGTCATGTTAACCTATTGGCTTGGGGGGTTGTATGGGGTTGCTATTGCCGTTCGCTGCATGCTCAGCATGGCTGGTATTGTAATATCATTAGATGCTTTCGGTCCGATTACAGATAATGCTGGAGGCATTGTAGAAATGAGCCAGTTACCGAAATCGGTGAGGCAGATAACCGATGAATTAGACGCTGTTGGAAATACGATGAAAGCAGTAACCAAAGGCTATGCTATTGGTTCAGCAGGCTTAGCTGCCTTAGTCCTTTTTGGCTCTTACGTTGAAGAACTCAAGCATTTCAGCTCTGCAACAATTGCGCAAGAACTCCAGTTTAAGCTACAAGATCCCAAAGTGATTATAGGCCTTTTTATCGGAGGGCTGCTTCCTTATCTTTTTGCTGCTAGAAGCATGTCTGCGGTAGGGAGGGCTGCAGGGAGCGTCGTTCAAGAAGTTCGACGTCAGATTAGAGAAATCCCTGGTATACTCAAAGGAGTCGATAGACCTCAATATGGGCGGTGTGTTGATATTGTGACAAAAGCGGCATTAAGAGAAATGATTTTCCCTGCAATCTTGCCTTTATTGGCTGTATTGGGAATAGCAATTATTCCTGGGCTTGGTCCAGTAGTATTAGGTGGGGCACTTATAGGAACTATTGTCACTGGTTTGTTTGTTGCTATTTCAATGACCTCGGGAGGAGCAGCTTGGGACAATGCGAAAAAATGGATAGAAGAAGGAAACTTCGGAGGAAAAGGCTCAGAAGCGCATGCTGCGGCAGTAACTGGAGATACGGTAGGTGATCCTTATAAGGACACTGCCGGTCCAGCCATCAATCCGATGATCAAAGTAGTGAATGTTTTAGCCATTCTTATTATTCCCATTTTTGCAAAGTACTGGCATCTTTAGCAACCGCTAAGCCCTTAGGAGAAGATGCAATAAGCAGAACGTTCACTTACAGCCTATTCTGATGGGTGAAATAGAGTAGTAGATTGATGCCACCAAGATATTCTTATAGAGGATACTAGCATGGCTTATGAAAGATGAAGTTATGCTAGAAGGGGTATTTCTCACTCAGCTTTCCATCTTATACCAGAAATACCCAAGACTACTTCTAGTTGGCTGGATAGAAGAGTGACTATAAGAAGCAATTCTATGAAAAGTCTGCTAGATTCAAGCCGATGTATACTTTAGCCCTGAGCTAGAAACAACTAGAAAAAGATCTAAATTATCAAAGCTTCTCTATGCGATATGGTCCAGCCTCCCTAAATAAGGGATCAGTGGGACTAATTACAGCCTATCTTAGTAACTAAGAGATGGAAATTAGAAGCAGAAAGTGACCAAGACTATCCCATGTTTGGTGGAAATTTTGTAAGGTGCTGATTATCAATGAGCTTTTTTTCAATGTGTCATTATGTGGGGATTTTGGGAGCTAATTTTGGGTTTCCAAGGCACTAAGCGGTCAACTCGAAGGGCGGAAAGAATCCGGCGCGCGTGTTGGTTTCCCGCTGTGATTCTGCGGTGTTTGGTGCCGGCGATGTCTTTTTCTAGCATCATTAGACGGTGCGTAGTTGGGTAAGGCCTTTTACGGTGGAAAAGGAAGCTTACCCTCCTTCAAGCTTTTCTCTAATAGCCGGTCAAGCGAGAAGGCTAAGGCGGTGACAAAGCCATGGTCCTGGACGAGATCTCGGATCATGGGGATGGATTGGAGGCATCTCTAGGACATCTATTAACTTCCTAAAGGCCAGCTCAACATGGGTAAACTTCATGTAGGCGCAGAGGGCCTCTACCACGGAGAGATTTTTTTTGCCTCTAGGATCAGGTACTTGCCTTCGAGAAGCTTTTGCTCTTACAAAGGCTTTTTCGCCAGAACTGGAACTGACCGGAACGGAGGCTCCAGCGGAAATAGCGATGCCCGTGATGGGTTTTAGTCAATGCGCTCAGCAGTAGGCCCAATCTGTTCTGGATGACGAAGCTCTTGCGTTTTCTACCCGCCTAGCAAGCTTCTTGAGAGCTCTTCCCGAATCTTGGCTATAGCTGCCTTCTCGCATCTCTTGCTCGTAGGCCAGCCGCTAGAGCACTCTCGACTACAAAGATCCGATGCCCCAGAAGTCCTCCGGAACCTCGTGCATGCCTCAGTCTTTACTTTCCGAAAGAGAGGGGCTGCCAGGAGAAGAGCTTGTGCTCGGGCCAAGGTGCTCTAGGACCTCATGGCTCCTTTGCCCCCTAAAGTCCCACCAAAAACCCATGGCCCTGGCTCCAAAGAAAGCCCAGGTTGGCGGTACTGACCATCCCCAGGTCCCCGAGAAAAGATTACCTGGCGCTAGCTCAAAGCGCTTCTCTTTAAGTCCTCCACTACCGTCTGGATCGTTTCCAAATCCTCTAGATCCCCTAGGGAATTCATGGTGGACAATTGGAAGAGCCATTGGCTATTGCCCACCCACAAAAGGATCTCTGGCGATTCCGTCCCCGCCGCTCTCGGGCTATAGCCAAACTAAAGCGAGCTCCTCCGGACCCTCTCCTTCGAAGTAGGAAGAGCTCAAATCGTAGAAGACCATCTTGGGCTTCAAGGAAAAAAGATCTTTAGGCCCAAGCAAAAAGGCC
>Ga0209120_1001017_pt1 | contig 11208 bp, 14 predicted proteins | sample JossMetagenome_FD_184730 | JGI IMG/M metagenome (GOLD analysis project Ga0209120, IMG submission 184730) | Hot spring microbial communities from Joseph's Coat, Yellowstone National Park, USA - JC2_E (SPAdes) (version 3) | ecosystem: Environmental > Aquatic > Thermal springs > Hot (42-90C) >... | reverse complement strand
CGCGTGTTGGAAGAACTGAAAAAAGAGCATGACTTAACCCCAGAAGAGCTTAGTACTAGAGCTATAGAGCTTGCTGATAAGTTCATGAAAGAATACGAATCGTTAAAAATACCAGCGTTGCAAAAGGCTCTAAAAGACTACTTCCTTAATTTCTCTAAGAAGGAAAACATAGATACTGCTTTGGCTGATGCATTCAACGCAGTAGATCAAGCTAAACAGATCCTGACTGCTGAGGGCGACCAGTTGGCTAAACTAGCTAAGAACGACAAGAACTTGGAGGCAATAATAGCGACATTAGGTTTCAGCTTGCAAAACCTGAAGCAAGAAGACTTACCTATGTTAGCATTCGCCTTTAATGAGTTGGTAAAGAATAAGGTAAGTACCCAGACGGGCGGGAAGGTGGAAGGGGTGCTTACAGAACCTCAACTCAAGGAATTGATGACGTCGATACAAGCCGTGATAAACAACGCAAAGCAGAAAAACATACCAAACAACAAGACAATACTCCTACCTAAAGTTGTGGTACAGCAACTGGAAGCGTTAGGGGTTGCAGTAAAGGATAAAGTAGATTTTAAGACATTACAGAAAATACTGAGTTCAATAGACAAACTGATACAATTCAGCGGTGAACTGGGAGTAGCATCTTACAAGATAAAGAACAGAGTGAAATACGTATCGATTTCAGTGCAAGGAGACGAGTTATCACTGAACCCAATAACCGTGCCAATCCTAGAGACGAGTAAAGAGTCTATAACAGGTACCGCGTCTGGTACAAACACTACGCCTGAGATACAAAACGTGCAAGTGAGTACTAACGCTCCACCAGTGATAAACCCACCTACTATAATACCTAATGAGATAACAACCACACCTCCATCTCCACCATCCCCACCTCCGTCTCCACCACCGCCAAACAACAAACAGCCTAATGGTGGTTTAGCACCACAAGTGAATACAGGAAATCAGACAGAAGGGCATAGTAGAGAACGCGAACAAGTATTAATAATATGAAAAGACTTTTTTTTCCTTCTATTCTTCTCTTTTTCTTCCCCCATTTCCCATATCTTTCGCTCTCTAGTGAAAGTTTTTAATGTCGGTATCGCAGTTATAAACGATAGAATTGAGGGCTCCCTACATACTCCATTATATAATAAAAGAAATCGAGGATAACCCAGAACTAACGCAAGACGAATTCGATTCAGTACTAGAGATGCTTTATGACGGAGGCTTCAATGAAACAGAAGGAGAGTGCGAAGACCTCCTCAAGACGTTCGACAAGGAAAGAGGTGCATATGCAGTTACTAAAAAGTGTACAAGCGTATATGAAAACAGCGAAGGGTACAAGATAACACTGCATTATTCATATAATTATTTTGATAATGGGAAGGGGAATGGAACGGCTACATATAATGTAGAAAAAGTAGTATATGACCTCCCTGAAATGTGGTCTTAACTTAGTGGGGCTTAAGGGGCTGAAGCCTCAATCCGAGGACTGAACGAAAAACGTCGAGCTCTTTTTTTCTTTTTTCCTACAGTAAGAGAAGACCGAACTCTTTCTCAAATATGTACCACCAAGTCCTAGACTGGATTTGGCATTCGACTTCTGTTTTTTTTTTGTAGGATATAGAAAGTTTTTATGCCATTACGTTTGTCAGAAAATGAGGAGATATGTCTGAACAAAATTTACTTTCAAAAGAGCAAATAGTAGCTATGTGCCAGGAATTAGAAGAGATAGCAAGCGAAGAAAACAACGAGGAGACAACTATATGCGTATTCCCAGAGTCAATGAACCGTGTGTGGATAGATCAAGCGAACTTAGACTGGTTAGCGGACGAACTCAAAGAGCCAATTGCACAAAAAATGAGAGACTTAATGAAATATAGCAGTGACTCGGAAGGCGGATATTACTATTACGACTACTAGGGCTTTTTGAGTTTAACTATTTTTTCTCTATCTTTTCTGCTCTTTCTTCTACCAACAGCAAATCTTAGCTTGTTGTATAGCCCCTCACTGATTATCCCCATTATCAACCCTATTACCAATCCTGCAACCCCGAACAGCTTCTCGTCCAAAAGGTGCCATAAATAGAAGCCATAAGAATGCTTACCTACTACTTTACCCAAGCCAAAAACATCTCCCTTCCACTTCTTAGCATGCAATATCACGAAAGGCAATATTGCAATAAACACGTTGTACACAAAGAAATGCGTGAATGTCTCGTATGCGACCTCATTGCTCACGCTGTAAGCTACTCCGACGTAATATGCAATCAGCAAAACGACGAATATCCACAACATTGCACCGCGTAACAAAGGTATCTCATCCTCAACTCCGTATTTTTCGATAAGATATGCAAATATACCAGCCCCGTAAGCACCTAACCAGAACGGTAGCTCGAAGAGCATCACATGGAAGATTGGGTATGACGCGTTTACTGCGATAAGTGAAAACACAAATGTGATTGCATACATTGTAAATCCAATCGCAATTTTCACTTTATCGCTTGCCATCGTCACTAGCGGTATCGTGAAATACATTAAGAACTCGATCTGGACAGACCAGAAAAGGTACTGGAACTGGAACTGTTGCAGGAAAGAAGACACAAACAAGATGTGTTCCATAAGATCCAGAGGGGTAACGTCCAAGTGGAAAACGTAGAGATCGGCGAAGTAGACTGTGAATACTACTATATAATATAAAGGAAATATTCTCAGAACCCTCCTTTTCAGGTAAGTCTTAAGGTCTTGATTTTTTTGCAAAGACAACATGAGGAGGTATTGCGAGAGGGCGAAGAATACTGGTACCCCGAGCCACCCGAAACGGAATATTGCGATAGGAAGAACTTGTAACGTCCAAAGGTGGTAAAGTGCCACAGAAAAAGAGCTGAAGCCTTTTAACCTGCTCAAACCTTGGTTTTCCATAACCAATTAAAAAATGGGTGGTAATTTAACTCTGCCTAGCAGGGCTACCTGGAATGGGCGAGACTTGTCTCTTGTTTTGTCATGTTAATTTTCTAACTAACTACTTAGAGAGGAAGTTTTAATACTCGTTTGGAATGCATATGTATTGATCAAAATGGAAAAAGAAAAAGAAGAGATATTAAAACAAATAAATGAAGAACGTGAAATCGCCGAATACCTAGCACAAAAATTAGGCGTTAAAGATTCACTATATATAAGTTATATCATGACGAAAGAAAAGAAAATATACGAAACTCGGTTATACAAAGAGCTTCTCGAATCTAACAAAATTTCGCCTAACGACGAGTACGTATATATAAAAAACATTCACGACATTGAATATTTCTCACCAATTTATTTTTGTCCTTTTCTCTACGGTAAAGATTTCTTACCTTATGCTTATTTGTTGAAATTAGCTTTGGATTCTTATGGTATAGCAACTGCAACTCAACTTAAATACATGGCTATGGTTATTCGTTTTACAAACAATAATCATGTGGTCGTAGAGGTAGCCGATATTGGTACCATGGCAACCAATACGAACTTACCGATGCTAACACGCGGTATTTTACGTCTTAAATATATAACCCGTCGTAAAGTAGAAGATATTGAATCACGGCTATACTCGCAGAAACTTTTCGCTGGGTATAACTTCAGTGAGGCAAGGTATATACTCTATAGATATTATGAAAATCATGACGCATTATTAGCTAAAGACGTTGAATCAATCAGAAACGCTTATAAGCGTATCTTCAAATCATTCCGTATAATATACGACCTAGAGACTAAGCAATTTCAAGTTGAATAATTCAGTGTTTTCAACTATTTTGAAACTTTTTTATCAGGGTTATAAAATGTTACCCTAAAGGGTGAATCAGAGTCCAGTAAAGTAGAAATGTTTAACTTTCTAGGTCTGGCTTCCTAGTTTTTGCTTGTTTCACCACGAGGCGGAGATGCCCGTCCGTGAGGGCGGGGTAGTTCACGCTTTAGCTCGCACAGAAAAACTCTGCCTTAACTGTTGCCTGAACTCAGCAGATAGTTTATTGTATTCATATATTATGTCGTCAGTATGGTTGCTGAAGTGTATCAGCATCCCGTGGAATGACGATACGCTCTTATAGCAGAAGGGACATATGTTAGCTCCTATAAGCCAGTAATGTTTACGAATCAACATTAAAAAAACTGGATCCGAAAGCCTCGTCCTCCTTTGTTGTGCAATGAAGTGCTTTATCCTGCTTATTCTCTTCGCGTGAGATTGATGAGAAACATAATGGTCTTTTACAGTGCACTCCGATGTGCACTGAATTGAGCTGAAACCATTATTCATTCTATTCAGATTTACAGGCTACAAAGAATTTAAAAAACCTTTTTATTCTATAAAAAAGTAACATGTTTTCGGTTAAACTCGTCTCTTATACTCGCGACGGAGAACGCGTCGTCGCAATAGCGTCAAAGATGTCCAGAAGCAGAAAGGGATGGAGTCACCACGAAGAAACGATGAGTGATGAAGAGGTCTCTACTTGGATAGAGGACGCAGTTCTCCACGGTTATTGGTCTCCCCTTGAACACTCCTCCTACACCTTCTCGATAGAAGGCGTGTCGAGGGTTGCCTCCCATCAACTGGTAAGGCACCGTATCGCGTCGTATACCCAGATGAGCCACCGTTTTGCAAAGCCCGTGGACGAGTATTATCAACCCGTTATTCCTCCCTCTATGGAGAAGAGAGATAAAGAGTTAGCAGAGAAAGGTTACAAGGAGGTATACGACGTATATTTTTCGCTCCTTTCGCAGGGAGTTCCTGAAGAGGATGCCCGTTATCTTCTACCCAACGGAGTCAACACTAACGTTGTCGTTACAATGAACGCGAGAGAATTATACAACTTCTTCTCTCTTCGTCTGTGTTCAAGGGCTCAATGGGAGATCAGAAAAATCGCATGGGCAATGTTGGGCGAAGTGAAAAAAGTCCATCCTCGCCTCTTCAAGTATGCGAGCCCGTCTTGTCTGTTACATGAGAACTTTATAAGGGAGAAACCGATGACTCTTGAGTCCTTGGGAACCTTCGTATCTGAAAGGTGCATAGAAGGGGTTACAAGGGATGGTATAGTAAAGTGTATATCTAACTCAAAAACAACAGCAACCCAGTCCTAACTTCTTTCTCTCACGGAAGGGGACTTTCCCCACTCTAGAAGAAGAGGAAAATCATTTACAGCTGTAGTTGATAGCTACGGAGAAAAAAGAATCGCAGAGCAAAAAAGGATTACATCCTTAGGGATGTAGACGTTCTACCTTCAATTCTCCTTTTTCTTCGTTATATATTACCTTCACTAGGTCTCCTTCTCTGATGATGAATTTCTGTCTTATTGAGGCTGGTATAGTTATCTGGTAGTTTCTTGATACCTTAACTATTTCTTCTCTTGTTTGACCTACTTTTTCCATGATTATCAAAAATCAATGTTTCTATACATAAAAAAAGCTACTCCTCTCTACCTTCTAAGGTTTTTATTATAGAGTGGTGACCTGTTTTTGATGAATCTAAAAACACTCGAGGCGTACCTAGAAACCTACGAGAAACCATTCCAGGTCATGAAAAAAACATGGAGGGAAGAGTTCCCGTTCAAGGCAAAGTTAATTAACGGACATGAGGTTGAAATAACCAGTAAGAGGGATGCGTACCTATTTACTACATTCAGAAAGCTTAAGGTTAGGAATCTGTCAAATAAACACATTGAATTTTCATATGGCGGAAAAGACTTAGTCTTTACCTTTGAACCTAATGATTACGTTAGTGTCGGAGAGATATTTGGAGATGGAATATACGACGTTGACGTGAACCTTAGGACTGTGGTTGACGTCAGTTCAGGCATAGGAGACAGTACTACATTTTTCCTGTTGCACGGAGCGTCTCATGCCATCGCAGTCGATATCTTAGTCAATAGAGGGAAAGATAACGTAGAAAGAAACGTGCCAGAGGGAAAAGTAACATGGATAAACAAGAGATGCGATTTAAATTTCAACCTTGACGTACTGTCCTTCAAGTATACAATTCCAAACGGGTCGGTGCTGAAGGTCGACTGCGAGGGGTGTGAGTACGACTTCCTATTACATGCAAGGAGTATTTCCAGATACAAACACATAATCGTTGAATACCATGATGGGAAGAAACCTCTCGTTGAATATCTGAGGCAGAGCGGTTTTTCAGTACATACGACTGGAGGCAGGAGATTAGGGTTGATATACGCGTTTAGGAGGGACGTAAAGTAGGTGAATTAGTTTGGCGACAAATAAAGCAAAGACCTTGTACCATTTCCTAAAGGAAAACGATTTGTATTTCAAATTCTGGAAAGACGAGGCTGGGCTCCACGATATACATATTTTCAATGTATCGTTGTTGAGTTTCTCTATTTCCGATGGGAAAGAGCATTTTGAGGCAAGGTTTGTAATTGATACCAGGGAACTAAAGTTCTTGCACGTCTTCAAGTCAGGTTCAAGTGCCGAACTCGTTGTCGGAAACCTAGATACTCACGATCGAATAGAATTGCAAAACGCAAGAGTCACCTGGAACAAAAACGAAGGATTAGAGATCATATGGAAGGAAACGCACTAATTTGTTTTTCTTTCTATTCATATCAATTAAATCCCTTTTCTCATCTGTTCTTCTTTTCCATGTTTTTACGCAAAAAAGTTGAATGCCTATTTCTCACATTCACTCTTCTTCGGACTCAAAGGAGATCGAAGTTTTTACGGTGTTGTAGTTCTCTGTAAAAGAGCAACCATACCTTCTAAAAATAGTAAGATTAGAAGCATTAAAATAATATCGAAGTTTGAATGGTGTTCTAAAAAGCTGAGAGCAGACGTACATTTGAGAATGTAAATACCAACAATTCCTGGCACTAGCCAGCCTAATATTCCTAAAATCTCATCTCTATAATACTTCAATGTCTCTAACGTTTCGTGATAGATTTTGCTAAGAGGATACATCATTTCACCCTTGTTTGAACATCATCTTAGAATGAACCGATGAAAACCACTTAAACTCCTTTTCTAAGACATCGATAGTGCCTGGCATACCCTTCACGGCTTCATCAACGTTCATATCCTTAACCTCTCCCTCGGTAAAGTGATACACTTTAACCTTAACCTCTTTATTATTAGCCTCTTCTACAGCTTCTACTAACGCCTCATAATCTTTCACCTTGATGCTCTCAAACAAGTTCTTCAATTCCTCCTTAGTTGGCTTTAGCATACTCAAGTGAGCGATGGTGTAAAGTATACTCTGGCTATGAGTAGAAATCACGATACGGTTAGACGAGGATAATGCGTAAAGGACTATAGCCATTAGAAGTTGTAGTTCTTCATGTAAATGTGCCTCAGGTTCTTCATACAATACCAGATTCCCTTCCTTTACCGAAAGCAGGAAACTTACGATCTCCAGTGTTGAAGCCGAAACGCAATCCCACGGTATTATCTTATTTTCCTCAGTGTAAACTAAGTTCCCACCAACATTTGCTATCTGTCCTTTCAATAACGGTTTTATCAAGTTGAATATTCTTTTGTCATATGTAATTAAGTCCTTAGTTATTTGCAATATGAGATTCTGAAGCGTGAGGAAGGATCTACTGTAATGGTTGTAGGTAATACCGTCAATTCCTTTTTCTCTTAGAAATCCATTGAATCCTTTACAATATTGATAATTCAGTCTCCCTTGTACGGTCTCCATAAAAGCTGTAGAAAGAGATGAAAGAGTTTCCTCATCATTTAAGCAAGTTTGTTTCACATCAGATATACCTGCCCTGACAATGGCTTCTCCTTCATCACCATTCACACTAATTCTGTAAATTGCATTGCTAAAGGAAGACATCAAACGTTTTATGTCCTTATCATTACATTTTTTTGAAAAATACATTGAAGGTAAAGAAATAGGTATGTAATTCTCTTCATAACTCAGTTTTTGAGTAAGTATGAAATCCAAAACGTTTGTAGGTTCTAATTTAAACTCCCCTTCTGGTAATACATCCCTTATTAAATTTTTGTAGTTTTCCTCCGTTGCCTCTCTGTCTATAGTGAAGCGAAGGAGAAACAAATTATCCTTTACCTCAAAGCCGTCCTGCTTTAGCTTAATGAGATTACCTGGGCAGTAAAGGGAATAAAATAACGCTTTCATAGCAGTGCTTTTTCCAGTGTTAGGCTTTCCAACGAAAAGCGTAATGTCACCTAACTCGATTTCACCGTGCTTTATGGCACCTAGATTAGATAAGTGTAACTTCATGATAACACCTGCCTATGTCATTTCATCTTTTACCTCCTTAATATATATATAGGTATAGTTATCCGTCTCCATCAGTAAGGGTGGAGTATTCCATACCCTTTGGATTACGAGAGTATAAATACGCTAAAATGAGAGACGCTATACCCGTGGCTATGCCCGTGGTTGTTGCGTTCAATCTAAGATATCTTATTTTTGTTAACCCCTCCTTCAGGGGATATATAACCCGCTTTTAGAAAGTTTAAATATCTCTTTGCCAAAATTTTGCCAATGACTAAAAGGGATAATAAATCGAAAAAAGTAACTATTTCAATGATAAATGATTGGTCGCTTGACGATCTTGACTGCCTAATAATTTTGGCAATAGGTGATAAAGGTAATAAAAGCATGAAAATACATAAAATGGTTATAATTCTTTCGAAATTGCTAAACATACAGATGGATACTGAAGTCTACCAAGGGTACTCGGAGGCAGTGGCGGAGCGATTAAATTCTAGATCAAACGCACAAATCTTTGCAAAAATTGATAATAAATACAAGTTAACAGAGCAGGGAAGGGAGATATATTATGAATTATTAGACCAACTAAGGGCAAAGAATAGGGAGGACGTTGTAGCTTTACTAAATGCCCTCCGTAAGATGTCTAATAAAAATTTACTAGCTTTAACGTATTTCCTATATCCCGAAACGTATGAAAAATCAGGAATAAAGGATGATGTAAATAAAATAATAGAGTCTTTGAAAGAAAAGGGGAAGAAGAATTTCAAGTTCAAGAGAGAAGATAACAAGATAACAATAGAGATCCCGTAAACTACCCCGTACATACGCGTTCTCAGGTGTGAAAAGATGAACCAGACTGCAACGATCGAAATAATAATATCATATGTAGTTTTAGCAGTCATAATCATATTATTAAAGTGTATTATAAATACTAAGTTAAAATTAAAATATGGAAAAACAGGTCATGAGACATTAAAATTCGAAACAGTTTTATTAAAAAACCTTAGAGAGTGCACATCAAACTTTAAATCAGGGATTATTGATATATCTCGTCTCACTTTATTATCTCTAGTTATATCTTTACCATTAATTGGTATAGCTATATTTACTAACTTATATGTGATATTCGCACTGTATTCGCTGTTCTTCAAGGCACCGTTATTCGTTAGGGTATTACCGCCCAGTCTTCTACTTGTTGATGCCGTAGTCATGCAATATTTCCTGAGTAGGTACGGAACCGTCTACAAATTACCGCTCATACTTCTTATAAGAAACGATACTAGGCAGTCGTTAAAAGAACACCTACATCTATATATGATTTCAGCAATTGGTTCTATGGTATACGTCGTTGCAATTATCAGCCTTTTGAAAACTTTCGTAATTGCACCTGGTCTGTTAAAAATTGGCGTAGGCATAATTGTTGCACTTCTGGTCATGTATGTTTTACCTAATAGAAAATGTAAACTACCCCGCCATAACGACGGGGCTTTGGGGTTTCCAGTGGACTTCGCGACGCACCTTCATGTCCCCTTAGGGGTGTTTACGTACCCCCGACCCGTACCTCTCGTTAAGGCACGGGCTATGTTGATGGACGCGTTCAGGTCACGGTTGTACTTGAGACCGCACTTAGGACAATGATATTCTCTTCCTTCAACGTGGGTAACGTACCCACACTTGTGGCAAGTCTTGGACGTATTCCTAGGGTCTACATATACCACCTTGATTCCTTGTATCTTAGCCTTGTACTCCACTATCTTCTGTAGTTTCCTGAAGGGTAAGGAGTGAAACCTCCTATTGAGTTTCTTACCCTTCTTGAAGTTCTCTCTAATACCCGTGAGCTTCTCCATAGCTATCACAGGAGAAGGGAACTGTTTTGCGTATTCCACAATCTCCTTGGCGATAACGTGAAGCTCGTGGTTCACGACCCTTCTCTCTTTACCTCTCAGCCTCTTAATCACGTCCAACCTTCTCTTTTCCTGTAGTTTCTTCCTAATGTTGAAGTGTCTGTGCCTGACTTCCTTGATTTTCGACCCTTTGAAGAAGGTACCCTTTCTCGGTTTGTCGTCAACTAGTGCGACCACTGTAGCAACGTTTCTTTCACCCAAATCTATCCCTATGGCTGTTTTCGGCTCATAATTCTTGAAGGGCTTTTCAAGGGTGAAATAGACGTACCATTCTCCGTCTCTCTTTACGAGTTCAACCTGTTGCAAAGACCACTCACCATCGTCAGAGAGAGCATCGTCTATCATCTGTCTTTGTTTTTCCCCGAACTGTACTGGACACCACACACCATCGCCGTCCAGCTTTAGGTACAACCAATAAGGTGTTAGCTTGGTGTCCCTCCTCACGAGCTTGAAAGCACGGTAGTTCACTCGTATTGATACACGATGCACGTGGAACTCTCTTCCCTCATTAACCTTAATCAGTTCTACTGCTTTGTCCCTTGCAGTCTGCGTGAGAGTGGAAGATAGACCGAACCTTCTTCTCGCCTCCTTGTACGCTTTCTGTTGGAGAAGCTTCTTGTCATTTATGCAGAAGGAAGCGAAGAACTTCACAGCTTTCATGTACTTCTCTAGAACGACGTTTAGTTTATGCCTCTTCTCTTTGTTAGGGTTCAGAATCTTCCCTTGTGATGCTACTTTGACTTCGGCTTTCAGGGAACATCCCCAATGTTTTTTATTTTGATCCATATTTATACTTAGCTCCCCGCCCTAACGGACGCGGTCTCAGTGAGAAAATATGAAAACGCTATAAACCTCTGGAAGAAATTTACCAACTGTGGTTGACATGATCCCCGTAGAAAAGATGAATTTATGGGAAATTATTATGAAAAAAATACGGAATACAGAGGATTTAGATGAGGAGGAAATGAGAGATTTAATGGATTATTTAAACACCCTAAAAGAGGAATTGCAAAAGCTGAGAATTATACTATATGTCGAAGCTATTGGACACATTGTCGATTTCAATGTAACACTCAAAGAG
>Ga0209120_1000986_pt1 | contig 11395 bp, 11 predicted proteins | sample JossMetagenome_FD_184730 | JGI IMG/M metagenome (GOLD analysis project Ga0209120, IMG submission 184730) | Hot spring microbial communities from Joseph's Coat, Yellowstone National Park, USA - JC2_E (SPAdes) (version 3) | ecosystem: Environmental > Aquatic > Thermal springs > Hot (42-90C) >... | reverse complement strand
GTGAACTGGGGCGGGGATCAAGAGCGCTGCACCTGCTGGGAGAAGATCAGCGCACGTCAAACTCCAAGCAGGCCAAGTTGCTGGAAGCAGCTCGGTGGGTCGCTAACCTCTAGCTTCCAGCTGACTCCAGTCAGGCCCTGACGGAGCGGGGGTCTGGTGTGGGGTGGGGCTCGCTGAAGATCGTTGCCCTAGGGCTGGCTCACCTCCGGGGTTTTGCGCTTGCTTGGGCAATGGCAGATGCTCTTTGCCGCGATCGAGCGTTGCGCCGCCAGGCCCTTTGAGCGGCTGGGTTGGGGGTGGGTGAGTTCACGCGCCGGCCCTGTACACCGTGTTGACGTCAGTAGCCCAAGGGTCTAAACTAAGTCGCTGGCGGGGTGTAGCGCAGCCTGGTAGCGCACACGCTTGGGGTGCGTGTGGTCGTCGGTTCAAATCCGGCCACCCCGACCATCACACATCAGGCAACTTCGATTACTGGCTCTTGGGGGTATGCTTTTTGAATACCATCCAAGATAAACTCCATTGCCTGCTCAGTTGCACGATCCAAACTCTCCCCTGAAACAATGGGGATTCCTGCGCTGGCAGCAAGCTCCTGGAGATGGACCTGGATGAGGCGGATCTCCTTGAAAAAGTGAAGATAGTTATCTAGGGGCCGAGAGCCGTGAGTTTCTCGATCCCTCAAGATGAAGCGATCCCGGTGAACGGATTCATCCTCTACGACCACCAAAAGGGGGATCTGAATGACATCCCCACGGCCGGGGTGAGCGAGGTAGCCCGGAACCACATGGACGCCCTCGATGATCAAGGAGCTTCGCTCTCTAGCCCCCCGCTCTTGAATGGCCCGTAGACCGACCGCAACGCGCGAAACCTGATCGCGGAAACCCTGAAGGATCCGCGTCTCGGGGTCAAGGTCTTGGGGTCCTACCATGACCGACCAGGCCTCAAAACTCGAGGCATGCAGGGTGGGAAGCAAGTCCGGTGGGATGGTCGCTCTCAAAATCTCTCTCACGGCATCGGTCGAGATGAGGCGAGTGATGCCCAGCCGATAAGCAAGGGCCGAGGCTAATAAACTTTTTCCCACCCCCGTGACCCCTCCGATGAGAATGTGCACAGGGCGAATGGGCTGACGGAGAGCCCGAAGGAGGACATAGCGTCGGGCTGCCTCTTCCCCCACTTCTTCCTGGATGAGAGCAGCCACAGTGGCCCGAAGGCGATCTCGGCTCACCACCGCTTCTCCGCCTTCACGAAGGCGACGTTCTACCTCGCGAGCCAAGCGATAGGCAGCGTCCGGAGAAAGACCCGCCGCCATGACAGATTGAGCAAGGATTCCCTTCGAGAAGGGAATCCTAGGTTCCCCGGACTTTTCCTCAACGAAGATTTCTCCGACCAGAGCGTGGCGTCCTGCGTAGCGACGACGGGCAGAACGGCCAAAACGACGTTCGATCGCCCGACCAACCCTTCGTTCCAACTCCTCTGCAGGAATCTGGGTCACTCCCTCCTTGCGGAGCTGAGCTTCAACCTCGCGAGCAATCGCGTAGGCCTCTTTAAGTGCAAAGCCAGCATCTTCCAGGCTGCGGGTCAGCACCCCTTTAGAGAAGGGGCGCTTCCGATGGGGCTCAACCACCATGATCTCTTCAAAGGTTTGGGTCTGACGCCGCAAACGCTCAGCAACCTCTGGACCAAAGGCTTTCTCCACTTCAGAGACCAGAAGCTTTTTGAGCGCACTCACCCCAATTTCGGGACGCTTGCGGGACTTGAGCCGCTCCTCAATTGTGTGGGCCAAGGAGAGGGCGGCCTCCATTTTGAGCCCCGCATTCATCAAAGACTCCACGAGGAGTCCTTTAGAAAACGGCCAGCGGTACCCCCTAGGGGTCCTGATGTATACTTCGCGCATCCAGCTATTATAGCGAGCCTGCCCTTCAGAAGGGCAGGCTCGATGCAAAGCTCATACGGCTGGCTAGGCTGAACACAGTGTGGCCCTTGGACCAAGGGCCACCACCACATCAGGTTTATTAACTCTTTCGATTAAGGCTCTTCTTTGTCGATCCCTCTTGACAGCTCTTTGATATAAAGATAGCCTAGGCTTTAGTAACACGAGTTACCCAATCAGTGATCGGCCCCTCGAGTCAACGATCGTACTTTATTCAGATTAATTTTATTAAATATGAAAAGTTTTCAAAAGTACTTGAAGATTTACACAAGGAGGTCAAATGCCCCAAGCTCCCATCCCAACTAGCGCTCAGATTTCTGTTCAGCCGAGAAGGCGGCGACTTAAGAGTTGGCTCGGTCAAGACTTCACCCCCGCCCTCACCTTCGTCTTGCCTGCCACGATCGGTTTTGCTGTCTTTTACCTCTACCCTGCCATTCGGGCGCTTTTGATCAGCTTTACCGACTGGAATCTTCTCACACCACCCCAATACGTCGGTGCAAGCAATTACCAAACCGCGCTCTCATCTTCCTCCTTCTGGCACTCCATGGAGGTCACCGCCCTCTACGTCCTCTACAACATTCCGATTCAAACCATCTTGGCTTTGCTCTTGGCCGTCCTCGTCCATCGCATCAGCCGCTCCGTGTGGATCCGGGCCCTCCTCCTGGTTCCCTATCTCCTCTCGAGTGTCGTCGCTGGTCTTCTTTGGCTTTGGATCCTCAATCCCGAGCTTGGATTCTTGAATATATTGATCGCTCACCTCGGCTTCGGCAGTCAACCATTCTTCGGGTCAACCCAGCAGGCGCTACCCTCCGTAGCCCTTACCAACATATGGCAGTATCTCGGCTTCAACGCCATCCTTTTCTACGCAGGACTTCAGTCGATCCCCAACGAAGTCTACGAAGCCGCTGCGATCGATGGTGCTGGGGAGTGGACCTTGTTCCGCCGTATCACGCTTCCCCTTCTTCGACCCGTTCTGGTGTTCGTATTGGTGACAAGCATTATCGGCTCATTCCAAGTGTTTAGCACCATTGTCGTCACCACCCAGGGCGGACCCGCTGATGCGACTCGGGTCATCGTATGGGATATTTATCAAAATGCATTCCAGTTCCTCAAAATGGGCTACGCGAGCGCGCTTTCCATCCTCCTCTTCGTCGTGTTGCTCATCTTTACGATTCTCCAAATGCGCTTCCTGAGAGGGGGTGAGTCTGACCTATGACCCATCACCGGAGGTTCCAGCCAGGACGGGTCCTCGCTTGGGCTGTTTTACTGTTCTTCATGCTCTTCAGCTTGCTGCCCATCTGGATCATGTTCAAAACGGCCCTAACTTATCCCAAGGATGTCTTCACCAGCGGCACCTCGCTCCTCCCAGCGGGAACCACCCTCCTCAACTTTGAGCGGGTGCTTGGACTGCTTTCAGCTCATGAGAACTACATCCTTGGAGGCACCGAGGCAAGCATCAACTTCGCCCTTGCCCTGCGCAACACCGTCATCTACACAGGACTAATCGTGATCTTTCAGACGTTATTCAGCGCCATGGCTGCTTATGCGATTGCCCGACTTCGGTTCATTGGAAGGAATCTCCTGTTTTACATGTTCCTCTCTGCCCTGATGATCCCCCAAATCGTTCTCTTCATCCCCAATTTCATCCTCATTCGGGAGCTTGGCTGGCTGAACACATTTGCTGGACTGGTAGCCCCCTCGATCCTCTTTGGCCCCTTCTCCGTCTTCTTTCTCCGGCAATTTTTTCTGCAGATTCCCAAAGAGCTCGAGGAATCCGCCCGTATCGATGGCGCCTCGTTCTTCACGGTCTTCTGGCGGCTGATCCTACCGATCAGCTGGCCACCCCTGGCTACGCTGATCCTCCTCAATTCGATCCAAATGTGGAACGATTTCTTCTGGCCTTTCCTTGTGGGGCGCAACAGCCACGTACAGGTTCTGAGCGTCGCGCTCCAGTTCTTCCAAACCCAGACCCCTGAAGGCATCCCCGATTGGACCGGGTTGATGGCAGGAGCTGCCCTTGCTTCCATCCCTGTCTTCTTGCTCCTCCTCTTCCTGGGTCGCCGGGTCGTGCAATCGATCCAGTTCAGCGGTTTCAAATGAGGAGGTGGAGCAGGAGTTTTTATCGGCTCTCGGCCATCAGCATACGCGCTTGAGCATGAGGAGGAACTTGTGATCCGACGGTTTATAGCTGCCTTCGCAATTCTCTTGATGGGTTTGGCAACAGCCCAGGTCACCATCAACTACTGGCTTTGGGACCCCAATGAGGAGGTGGGATACAAGGCCTGTGCGGTTAACTTCATGAAGCTCCATCCTGACATCCGAATCAAGATCACTCAGATCGGCTGGTCGAACTACTGGAACGACCTGCTCACCAGCTTTGTCTCTGGCAATGCCCCCGACGTCTTCTGGGATCATGTCTCGAGATTCCCTCAATTCGTCCAATCAGGCCAGATTCTCAATCTTAAACCCTACATCGAAAAAGACCATCTCCCTCTCAATATCTACACCTTTAACAACCTCACCAAGCTCTGGGAGTATCAGGGAGGTATCTACGGCCTCCCTAAGGATTTCGATGCAATCGCCATCTTCTACAACGTCGATATGCTCAAGAAAGCGGGAATCACCCCCCAAGAGCTGGCCACTGCAACTTGGAATCCCCAAAATGGCGGTACGTTTGAGCAGATCATCCGTAAGCTCACAGTGGATCAGAATGGGGTGAACGCTTTGAGCCCAAAGTTTAATCCCAAAGCGGTCAAAGTCTACGGATTCACCCCCTTCGCCTACAATGGGCCCGGCGGCAATGTCGGGCAAACCGAGTGGAGCTGGCTGGCCTACTCTAACGGGTGGCAGTACAGCCCCGGTACCCCTCCAGGGCAGTGGGTCACTCACTTCGACTACAATAGCCCCAAGCTCGTCCAGACCCTCCAGTGGATCGTGAACATGGAGAAAGATGGCTACTTCCCGCCCTACAGCACAGTCACCTCCCTCGGAGGGTCCAGCCTGTTCCTCTCAGGTAAGGTGGCCATGATCTCCGATGGGGCCTGGGAAGCCCATTACTACTACCAAAGCGCTAAGTTCCCGGTCGGTGTCGCTCTGCTCCCCGTCGGGCCTGATGGCCGCAAGAGCATGGTGAACGACCTCTCCGATGCCATCTGGTCTGGCAGCCCCCACAAAGCTCAAGCCTGGGAGTGGGTCAAGTATCTCGCTTCTCCCGCATGCCAGGATACCGTGGCTCATTACGCAGTGGTCCTCCCAGCTATCCGCCAAGCCTCTCAGATCGCTGTGCAAAGCTACGAGAAGCTCGGGATCAACATTCTCCCCTTCTATCAAGAGGCCTCAAATCCCGATACCGCCTTCCTCTGGCCCTTTAGCGCGAACGGTAACGAGGTCTACAACTACATGCACTCCGCCCTGCAAAAGGTGTTCTTAGGAGATGTGAGCAACCTCCAGTCCTACATGGATCAGGTCAATCAGCGCGTCAATGCGATGATTCGCTAAATCGACTGACCCTCGGTGGGGCTTTGGCCCCACCGAGGCTATGGAGCTCATCATGTCACGAAGACCCAAAATCACGTTCGTCGGCGCCGGAAGCACCATCTTCGCGAAAAATCTCATGGGGGATATCCTGAGCTCTCCTGAGCTCGCAGAATCCACCCTCTGTCTTTACGATATCGACCCAGAACGACTGAAGACTTCGGAGATCGTAGCTCGCAAGCTGATGTCCCGCCTTCAAGTTCATCCCAATCTCCAAGTCACCACAGATCGAGAGCGAGCCCTTGAAGGTGCTGACTATGTGATCAGCATGTTCCAAGTAGCTGGTTATAAACCGGGGACCGTTCTTGACTTTGAGATCCCCAAAAAATACGGTCTACGCCAAACGATTGCAGACACCTTGGGGATCGGCGGTATCATGCGGGCGATACGGACGATTCCCGTTCTTCTAGACATTCACCGCGACCTCGAGCGGCTTTCCCCCCAGGCCTGGCACCTGAACTACGTCAACCCCATGGCCATGAACTGTTGGGCCCTCAACCGAGCTAGCTCGATTCGGACTGTTGGCCTTTGCCATAGCGTCCAGGGCACCGCTCGGGAACTCGCTCATGATCTTGGAGTCCCTTGGGAGGAAATGAACTATCTGGCCGCCGGGATCAACCATATGGCCTTTTATCTCAAACTCGAGCACCAAGGGCAAGACCTCTATCCTCGTCTGCGCAAAATCGTCGAAGAAGGGCGGGTTCCCGAGCATAACAAGGTTCGCTACGAGGTTTTTCGCCACTTCGGCTACTTCGTGACCGAATCGAGCGAGCACTTCAGCGAGTATGTCCCTTGGTTCATCAAGCGCGATCGTCCTGATCTGATCGAGCGCTTCAACATCCCTCTTGACGAGTACATACGGCGCTGCGAAGATCAGATTGCCGAGTGGGAGGCTCTGCGAGCTCGCCTCGAAGCAGGTGAGGAGCTACCGGCAGTGCAGCGGAGCTTGGAGTACGGCTCTCTCATCATTCACAGCCTTGAGACTGGGATACCTCGAGTGATCTATGGCAATGTGATGAATCAAGGGCTTATCGAAAATCTCCCTGCAGAATCCTGTGTGGAGGTGCCTTGCTTGGTCGACAGCAATGGGGTTCAGCCGACCCGCATCGGCAAGCTTCCTCCCCACCTCGCCGCACTGATCCAGACCAACATCAACGTCCAAGGGCTGACGGTTGAAGCAGTGTTAACCGGTCGGAGGGAGTATATCTACCACGCCGCAATGCTCGACCCCCACACCGCCGCTGAGCTCGATCTCGACCAAATTGTTCAGCTCGTCGATGAGCTCATCGCAGCGCATGGCGATTGGATTCCCGAATCCCTGCGTCAACCCCTTGCAGTCCGATGAGCTCCCGCCGCGTCACCAGTCGAGAGGTTGCCCTGCGTGCCGGGGTTTCTCGTACAACCGTCTCTCTGGTGCTCAATGGCGTTCGCACCGCCCACATCAGTCCAGAAACCAGACAGCGGGTCCTTGAAGCGGCCAACGAGCTTGGCTATGCCCCAAGCGCCGCTGCCCGAGTGCTGGTGAGCGGCAAAACCTGGACCATCGGTCTCTTAGTGGCCCAGGCCAGCCACCTTCAGGTCGATGCCTTCATCCCACAGCTTCTCTACAGCTTAGCCTCATACAGCCATCGCTACGGCTATCGGGTGCTTTTGGAAACCGTCGAAGAGCCTAGGGGGCCTGATCCTTACACGCGCCTTGTGCGAGAACAGCGTATCGATGGTCTCATCGCTGTCAATACCAAGGTGGGCGATCACGATCTGGAGAAATTCCTTCAAAGTGACTTTCCCCTGGTACTCCTAGGTTCTAAGGAAGAGCCCGGTCCACGAGCCTTTGTCGTGTGCACCGATGGAGAAGCGGCCAGCGAACGAGCGGCCTGGCACCTTATTCAGCTAGGACACACCCGCATCGCCCACATCACCTTTTCCTCCGAAGACTATGGAGCCACTCAGGATCGCAAGCGGGGCTATCAAAACGCTCTGAAGCGGGCGGGAATTCCCTTTGATCCAGAGCTCGTTCGCTACGGCAACTACAGCGCAGCGAGCGGGTATCTCGCCATGAAGGACCTCCTCGGTCTCAAGCCTCGCCCCACCGCCCTTTTCGCCGGCAACGATACCATCGCTCTTGGAGCCCTAGCCGCTATTCGAGAGGCGGGCCTCAGGGTACCCGAGGATCTAGCCGTAGTCGGTTATGACGATATCCCTACTGCTGCTTACCTTGATCCCCCCCTCACAACCATTCGGTCCCAAGCGCAAGAGCAAGGCCGTTTAGCCCTTGAAGCCCTGGTGCGCCTCATGCGAGGAGAAGAGCTCAGCGAGCGGAGGGTGTTTCTCGAAACCCCCTTGATCATTCGAAAGTCCTGTGGATCTCGACTCTAACAGCACCCTAGAAGCCCTCTGGTGGCGGCAAGGTCTCAGAGTCGCCGGCATCGACGAGGCGGGCCGAGGGGCTCTCGCTGGCCCTGTGGTTGCCGCCGCTGTCATCCTCCCTCCGGGGAACTACCCATTCCGCGACTCCAAAACGCTCTCCCCCAAGCAGCGCACCGAGCTGGCCCAACGCATTCGCGAAGAAGCGCTTGCCTGGAGCTTGGGCTGGTCCACTCACGACGAGATCGATGCCCTCGGCATCCTGGCAGCGACCTTAAGAGCTGCTGAACGGGCGCTCGCTCAGCTGGTCCCTCCACCCCATCTTCTTCTCACCGACTATCTTCGCCTCCACATCCCAATTGAGCTCTATGCACCGCCTAAGGCGGATCGAGATAGCTTGACCGTAGCCGCTGCCAGCATCCTAGCTAAAGTAGCCCGCGACGAGCATATGATCGCTATGGAGGCTCGGTTCCCAGGCTACGGCTTCTCCCGCCATAAGGGCTATCCCACTCAGGCCCATCGAGAGGCCCTGGCTCGCTTAGGGCCCTCGCCGATTCACCGAAGAAGGTTTCGCTGGGCTTGAGAAATCCTTTAAGAATTAACCTGGATCGCCCGGCTTCCTCTAGACTGAAAAGACGGAGGTTGGCCATGCGTATTCGTTTGGCGCTCGCCGCGTTGGCCTTACTTTTAGGTGGCTGCACCCTTTACGTCCGACCGGCTGCCTTTGAGCTCGGTTTCGGAGTGGTCCTCACCCCAGTCATCACCCAATTTCAACCCCTTCAAGGACCAGGCGCTGTCTACTATGTGGGCCAGCCCGTTCAGTTTTTGATCCACCTCACAGAGCCCGGTTACGTTACCTTAGTTGCCGTCGATCCCGGAGGGCGAGCCTATGAGTTCGATCAGCTTTACCTCAACGCAGGAACTCATATTCTACCCCCACCCGGAGCGAGCTACCAGTACACCGTAACGCCCCCGACGGGGCGCGAGCTGGTCCGGGCGATCTACACCAACACTCCTTATCCCCCGGGAGTCCGCTTTAGCGGTCGGATCTACATCAATGGGCTCAACGCCCAAACCAGCCTCTATTTGAGGGCCAGCGGGGCCTCAATTAGAGACGTCGCGGATACCTACTTTTACATCGTCTCGTACCCCTATTGATCCTGCTCAGAGCCCAAGCAGGTAAGGAACGGAAAGTTCTCAACTTTTATCCGGGGCTTTTCGCTGACGAGCTCCTCGAAGCCCCTCAAGAAGCTGGGCTTGCCCAGCTGGTGGGGCCCCGGGGGGAGATCATCGCTACCGGATACTACGACCCTCAAAGTCGAGTCGCTTTCCGCATCTATCGCTTCGATGCAGGGCCCCTCGACCGATCCTTCTTCCAAGAGCGTTTTTGGCGAGCGCTTCAGCGCCGAGAGGGCTTGGGTGATTTCTACCGCCTGGTTCACGGGGAAGCCGATGGACTCCCTGGGTTGGTCATCGATCGCTTTGGCCCCATTCTGGTCCTTCAGGTCCGAAACCGGGCCATGGAGGCCCTACGGGAGACCTGGCTCCCCGCTCTGCTCAAGGTCATCCCGACTCAAGGGATATACGAGCGCTCTGACCTCGACATCCGCGCTGCAGAAGGGCTTTCTGAGCGAAGTGGCGTCCTTTGGGGAGAAGTTCCCGAGACCCTTATGGTCGAAGAGGACGGTCTTCGCTTCCAAATTCCCCTGGCCCTCGCTCAAAAGACGGGCTTCTACCTCGATCAGCGAGAGAACCGAAGACTCTTTGAGCAAAGCGTCAAAGCTGGAGCACGGGTTTTGGATGTCTTTAGCTATGTCGGCGGCTTTGCTCTCCGCGCTGCCCGCCAGGGTGCCTACGCCCTGGCCATCGACAAAGATCCCCAAGCTCTTCAGGTTCTCGAGGATACCGCTCGCGCTCACCATCTCCGGGTGGACGTCCGCTTGGGCCAGGCTTTGCCCTTGCTCCGCGAACTGGCCGGTCATCGCAGTTTTCAATACGTCCTCCTCGATCCCCCGACTCTGGTGAAGCACCTACACGAACGTCCAGCGGCCAAGCGCCACCTTGTTGACCTACTCCGAGCTGCCTTAGAGCTCCTCGAGACTCGGGGATGGATCTGGTTGAGCAGCTGTGCCTACCACCTAACGCTTGAAGATCTTCTCGAAGTTGCTCGAAGGGCAGCCGCGGATCAGCGAAGACGGTTGCGCGTCCACCAAGTGACCTACCAACCCTCCGACCACCCTTGGAGCCTTCACATTCCCGAAAGTCTCTATCTTAAGACCGTGGTGCTGCAGGATGATCCTCTATCTATCGTATCTATCGATGCAGTGGGATAGCGCAAACTCGCCTCTAGACCTATCCAGTGCGGTCCATTGCTTGAGCGGGCTTCTGAAGTCGATTGAGCTCCGCAGCGGAGAGCGCTCCAAACCAAAACAGAATTGTCGCTTAGGCGGTGATCGAGCAGCCTCGACCTTGGACATGCGCTTGTGCCATCAACCGCCCACGCAGCCGCAATCTCCATCGTTCCGGGATCTTGGCATAGCAGAAGTGCTCTTTAGAAAAGCGAGGGGGTGTGGGGGAGCTATCATCCCCCGGTTTTCAAACCGGGGATCCATGGACTCCCCCACGTGCCCCTTTGGGGCACACAGCATGGTGGGCGGTCATTGTGTGGTCTCATGTGTAAGTGCCGGAAGAGTGCACCCCATGTCACAGCCATGACAACCTGAACGACCATCTGGTCTTCACCCCCAAGTGCAGAGATGCCTTCTTTGGCGAGGTGCACGGGCTGATGTAGGTGTTGCGAACGGCGTGCTTGATGAGGGACTGGGTCGTGCTGGGGATGGAGGTCATGCCCGACCACGTGCATCTGTTCCTCTCCGTGCCGCCCAAGTGGTCGCCCTCGGACGTGGCGAAGATTCTGAAAGGCGTATCGGCTCGGCGCATCCTGAAGGAGTTTCCGAAGCTACGGCGGGGACGTGGCGGTGGTCATCTATGGACGCCCTCCTTCTACGTGGGCAGCGCCGGGAACATCGCAGCCCAGACCATCCAGCGCTACATCGAGTCTCAGCGCAAATACCAGGACGACGATGCGTAGGGCCTTCAAGTATCGCCTTTATCCGACCCAGCCCCAACTGCGGGACTTGGACAGGACGCTGATGCTGTGCCGCAGCCTGTACAACGCGGCCTTGCAGGAGCGTAGAGATGCCTACCGCAAGGCGGGCAAGACGGTGGGCTTCTACGAGCAGAAGCGCTCCTTGCCAGAGATACGGGCTGACCTTCCGGAGTACAAGGGCGTCCACTCCCAGGTGCTGCAGAACGTCATCGAGCGGGTGGACAAAGCCTTCCAGGGCTTCTTCCGTAGGATCAAGGAGGGGGAAACCCCCGGATCTAGGTACACGACAAAACTTGCGAGAAGCACATAGGAGCTGATAAAGATAGGGACTGCCCCGCCAGAGGTAGTCCCATGAATGATTGTACTGGACTTACGCGGCCTCCACCTGCACCGGTAATAGAGGGCTCAAATCCAGGCTCAGCTTACCTGCGATGAGTCTCCGTCGGCATTGGTAGAAACTC
>Ga0209120_1000971_pt1 | contig 11476 bp, 11 predicted proteins | sample JossMetagenome_FD_184730 | JGI IMG/M metagenome (GOLD analysis project Ga0209120, IMG submission 184730) | Hot spring microbial communities from Joseph's Coat, Yellowstone National Park, USA - JC2_E (SPAdes) (version 3) | ecosystem: Environmental > Aquatic > Thermal springs > Hot (42-90C) >... | reverse complement strand
CCACTATTACGATGATTATTAATTCTTTTATCTCTTTTAAAAAGTTCATTTGGTATATTATACTAAAAGCCTATAAAATTTGCATGAAAAGGGTAAAAGCTCCCTAATCTTCCATAAGAAAAAAACGATATAATAATTATTAAAAGTTGCTATTAAACAAAAAAGGAGGCAATGGTTATGCCTATAGTAAGTAAAAGCGACGAAGCACCTAAAGGAGGGAACGCCGCAAGCGTTACCCCCCCCCTTAAAAGACATAGAAGCTCAGAAGAAAAAGGCGAGGACCTACGCTAAACAACAACAAATAGCAGAAAGGATCGCCGCAGCTTCAGCAGAGCTTGCATCTGGGGTATCGGAAGCCGCCGCAGCGGTAGAGGAACTCCAAAAAACCGCCCAACAGATAGCCGCTGGTGCCGAACAAGCATCCGGGGCATCCCAAGAGCTTCTCTCCTCTTTCAAACACGCCACAGAACTGGTAAAAAAACAGATGCACATAACAGAAACATCAAGGGTAAAGGTAGAAAACCAGGCTGTAGTTGTCAAAAAAGCCGGTGGCGCCGTTGAATCACTCGTTAGAAACGTAGTTGTAGCTTCAGAAAAACAAGCTGAATCTGTGAAAAAGATGGTTGAACTTGAAAAACAAGCAGAAAGCATAGGGCAGATCGTCAAGACGGTAGCTAAAATAGCCGATCAGACAAACTTGTTGGCTTTGAACGCTGCCATTGAAGCAGCAAGGGCTGGTAAGCACGGCAAAGGTTTTGCGGTGGTAGCAGATGAGGTGAGAGCCCTTGCCGAAACATCGGAAAAGAGCGCCACTCAAATACAGGGGTTTGTATCGGATATTCAAAAAGCGGTAAACAACATTGCCGAAAGTATAAACACCAGCGCTAAAAGGATAAAAGATGAAGCCGACAAAGGAGAAGCTATAACAAAAAGCTTCAAAGAAGCAGAAACGAGCTTAGACAAAGTTAGTAAAATGTCCCAAGAGATCGCATCCGCCGCCGTTGAGTCTGATGCTGCTGCAAGAGAGGCTTTAAAAGCTTCGGAGAGCGTAGCGGCTGCCGCAGAAGAGCAGGCTTCTTCGGTGGAAGAGATTACAAAAACCATAGGAGAGCAGGCTTCGGCTTTTCAAGAGATACAGCAATCCTCCAACAGTTTAGTAGAGCTTTCCGATGAGTTGAGAGGCTCTTCGGATGTTGTTAAAAGCGCCGAAGAAGTAGCTTCTGCAGCGGAAGAACTTTCAAGTGCCCTACAGGAGATAAACCGCTCTTCCCAGCAGATATTTATCGCCTTGGAACAAATAAGCAAAGGGGCTCAAGCCCAAGCTGGTGCCACAGAGGAGCTTTCTGCAAGCATAACCCAAATTGAAAAAGGCAGTCTAATGGCTCAAGAGCGTGGAAAGCTTTTGGTGGATATTACCATTGACACCCAAAACCTCATGAACAAAAGCAAAGAAATCTTAGACGAGCTTGTAAAAGGTATACTAACATCCTTAGAAGACGTAAAAGAAAATCTTACCAAGATAAAAGAGCTGGAACTTTTGGCAAGAAAAATAGACAAAGTGGTGGATGCTATATCGGTGGTATCGATACAAACCAATATGCTTGCGGTTAGTGGAGCGATAGAAGCAGCCCGTGCTGGGGAATTTGGTAAAGGGTTTGCAGTGGTGGCTGCCGATATAAGAAACTTGGCTCATGATTCGGCGTCGAACTCAGAACAGGTAAAAGATATGGTAAAAGCCATACAAGATCAAATAAACATAGTGGTTAGAGATTTAGATGAGCTTACCATATCAACGTTAGAATCCGCCGAAAAGGCAAAAGATGTTGCCGAAGATGTAATATCTATAGTAAAAGAAATGGCAGAGATAAAAGATGGTGGTGATGAGATTTTAAAAGGAACAGAGATGGTTGTAACGGCAATAGGACAAGCAAAGAAAGCTATTGAACAAATAGCCGCTGCCGCAAAAGAAGCAGAAAAGGCTGTAGAACAAGCTGCTGCCGCAGCAAAACAACAATCTCAAGGAGCTTCAGAATTAGCTGCCGCCATTGAGGAGATAGCTTCCTTAGCAGATGAGCTTCAAACGATGGGTTGATGCTAACGGGAGGATATGAACATGGACGAAAATGCAGAATTGTCCCATGAGTTTGTTGTATTTTTGGTAGAAAATGAAGCGTTTGCCATCAACATGGCGCCCGTTCAGGAGATTATAAGGGTGCCAGACATTATAAAAGTGCCCATGGCACCATCATCCCTTTTGGGGCTTGCCAATTTGAGAGGAAAAGTGCTACCGGTGGTAAGCATGAGAGAAGTGTTTGGACTACCCGGCAAAAATATAGACGAAGCAAATAGGATTATAGTGCTTGATATAGGACAGCCGGTAGGATTTTTGGTGGACGCAATATGGAGCGTTGTTAGTGTAGAAGATCAGAAGATAGATTATTCTACCGATGTAAAAACCGTAGTAGACTCAGAGCTTCTACAAGGCATCATCAAAAACACGGGCAAGTTTGATATGATCATCATGCTTGATATAGATAAAATCATAGAAAAGGAGTTTTCCTCACTGCGACAACAATCTCTTGCAAGTGCCTCTATGAGCTCTAATATGAGCTCTAACAGGCAATCCACCAAAGACTCCGAAGAAGAGGATGAAGACACGAAGCAGTTTTTAAGCTTTACGGTAGCTGGAGAAACTTATGCGGTAAGCGTAGACCATGTCCAAGAAGTAGTTCAAATGCCAGATAGTATAGCCAAGGTACCAGACGCTGAAAGTTCTATAGTAGGGATTATAAACCTTAGAAACAGCATAATCCCAGTGGCCGATATGAAAAAACTATTTTATGTTTCTTCGGAAACTCAGGAAAAAGACAAAAGGGTCATCATACTTTCTATTGAAAACACCAAAGTAGGAGTAATAGTGGATAGCGTTAAAGAGGTGTTGAGGATCCAAGAAAGCCTTATAGAACCTGTGCCTTCTGTTGTTTTTAGCGACAAAGAGCAAAGTTCCATAGTGGGAGTATACCGCCTAACCAAAAACAACAAAGAAGAGATTGTGTTTGCTGTATCGGTTCATAAGCTGTTTAAGCATAGCGATATAAAGGAGGTGGTTGAAAATATGGATATTGATAAAAACGTAGAAGAAAACGAAGAGTTGAAGATGGAAGAAGATGAAGATCAATTTGTGATCTTCAAGTTGGATAACCAAGAATACGGTATACACATACAAAACATCCAAGAGATAGTGAGGGTACCAGAAGAATTATCAAAGGTGCCAAAAACCCAAAGTTTTATGGAAGGCGTTGTGAACCTAAGAGGAAAAGTCCTACCTGTTATAAACCTTCGTAAAAAGTTTGGTTTGCAAGATATAGCTTTGGACGACCACAGTAGAATCATCGTATTTGTTAAAAATGATATCTTTGTAGGGTTTATCGTGGATTCTGTCCATGAGGTTCTTAAAATCCCCAAAAACCTACTTCAGGAGTCCCAGGCAATATTCGGAAAAGACGGTGAAGTCTTCGATAAAATCGCCAACCTTGATAAGCAAAAAAGGATGATACAGATAATAAACCCAGAGAAACTTTTAGATCAAAAGGATATGGAGGATATAGAAGAGTTAGCCTATGATAAAAGTGCTAATCGTTGATGATTCGGCGTTGATGAGAAAACTCCTCAGAAACATCTTTGAGGAGGAAGGTGGTTTTGAGATTCAGATCGCCAGAAACGGCAAAGAGGCTGTGGAAGAAAACATAACATTTCAACCAGATGTCATAACCCTCGACATAAATATGCCAGATATGGATGGCCTTACGGCGCTGGCTCATATCATGAATACGAGAAAGGTCCCGGTTATCATGGTCTCATCCCTAACCCAAAAAGGAGCCAGCGCTACGTTTGAGGCTCTTGCCCTTGGTGCTGTTGATTATGTAGCAAAGCCAGATGGCACAGTATCTTTGAATATAGATAAGATCAAAGATGAACTTCTTTCCAAAGTAAGAGCAGCCGTTCGGGCAAAACTAAAGACAAGAGTAGCACAAACGTTGCAAAACACCGTTGTGCAAAAAGCCCAAATCCCTTCTCAAAGAACTGCACCTACACAAGACAAGGTCGTTTTGATCGGTGTATCAACCGGTGGACCAGGAACTTTGGAACAAATACTTCCATTGCTACCCCCGGATTTTTCAATACCTGTGATAGTAGCTCAGCACATGCCTACTCGTTTTACAGAAGCTTTTGCCTCAAGATTAGATAAGCTATGCCATTTAAACGTCGTGGAGGTAAATAAACCTATGGAGCTAACACCAGGTTTTATATACATCGGGCAAGGTGGGACAGATGTGGTTGTATCAAAAAGACTAAACAAAGTGATAGTAGAACCAAGACCAGAGGATAAAAACTTTCTATGGCATCCTTCAGTGGAAGTGCTTGGGCGATCTGCCTTGAAGATCTTTGATCCCAAAAATATAATAGGGGTTATGCTAACGGGCATGGGATACGATGGTTCAGATGCTTTTGCCCAGATAAAAAAACTTGGAGGTAAAACGATAGCCGAATCAGAAGAATCCGCTGTTGTTTTTGGCATGCCAAAAGAGCTCATTGAAAAAGATGGGGCTACATTTGTGCTACCGGCGGATAAGATAGCAAATCAACTGATAAAGTTAGAAAGACAACTAAAAGGAGGTTAATATGGGTCTTATAAAAAAACAAGAGGAGTTTAAACCCCAAGAACAAACTGAAGAGATTAGTTTCGAGCTTTTAATAAAAGATTTAAACGACGAAGACCCTCAAAAAAGATTGTTGGCAGCAAGATTGCTTGGCAATTACAAAGAGGCATCCATCTATTTGGTAGATAGGCTTGGTAAAGAAACACACCCAGCGGTTAGAGAAAGTATCATTTCATCTTTGGCAAGTATAAAAGATGAGATAAGTATAAAAGGACTTATAGATTGTCTTAGGAGCGACGATGCAAAACTAAGAAACAGTGCAGTAGAAGCCCTATCACAGCTCCCAAATGAAGTGGATTCTTGTATGAAGGAGCTCATCCACGATAAAGATAGAGACGTGAGGATCTTTGCAGCAAACATCGCTGGTCTTATGAACCATCCAAAAGCTATATACTGGCTTATAGAAATTGTTGAAAACGACGAGGATGTAAATGTATGCGGAACGGCACTAAACGAACTTGCGGAACTTGGTATAGAAGAGTCGAAAGAAGCCATTTTGAAAGCCAAAGAAAGATTTAAAAATGAGCCTTACATTCAGTTTGCAGCGGATCTTGCTTTAAAGAGGATAGACAATGGATAACCAAACTCAAGACAATACAGTCTTAAGTAAAGAAGATTTTGAAAGATTTAGGGAGTTTTTCTACGAAAAGACTGGTATTTTGTTTGATGAAAGCAAAAGGTACTTTGTGGATAGAAGGATCATAGAGAGGATGAAAGTCACCGGCTATGATAATTTTAAGAGCTATTTCATAGCCATAAAATACGATATCAGCGGCAAAGAACTTCAAAATCTCATAAACGCTCTTACAGTCAACGAGACTTATTTTTTTAGGGAAGAGTATCAGTTTCAAGCTATGGTGGAAAATATGCTACCGGAGATAACAAGCAGAAAAAAACCCGGTGAAAGGGTTAGGATTTTCTCAATTCCATCTTCCACCGGAGAAGAACCTTACTCTATCGCCCTATACCTTCTTGAATATTGGAAAGATATAGATAAGTGGGATATAGAAATTGTGTCTGCAGATATAGATACAAACGCTCTTGAAGCTGCCAAACAAGGGGTTTATTCCTCACGTTCCGTCCAAAACTTACCAAAACCTATATTGCAAAAGTACTTCACACCGTTAAAAGATGGGTATTATAAGATAACAGATGATCTGATAAACGCAATAGAGTTTAAAAAGGCAAACATTGTAAATAGTATAGAGATGCTTAAATTTAGAAATTTTGATATTGTATTTTGCAGAAATCTACTCATATATTTTGATGATTTATCTAGAAAAAAAGCAGCAGAAAACCTTTACAGCGCTATGAACCCGGGTGGATTTATATGTCTTGGTCATGCTGAATCTATGAGTAGAATATCATCTATATTTGAAGCAAGAAGGTTTCCAAAAGCTATCGTTTATCAAAAACCTCTGGAGGGTAATGTATGAATGTGCTCATAGTAGATGATTCAGCGCTTGTAAGAAGCTATCATAGGCAGATCCTTGAAAGCGGGGGTTTTTATGTAGAAGAAGCTGCGAACGGTCTTGAAGCTTACGAAAAGGCGCTTACCAAAAATTACGATCTTTACATCGTAGATATCAACATGCCGGTGCTTGATGGATACTCTTTTGTTCAAAAGCTAAGGGATACAAAAGACTTAAAGCAATCACCTGTCATCATGGTAAGCACAGAGCAAGAAAACAAAGACAAAGACATGGCTTTTAGGTGCGGTGCAAACTTTTATATAGCAAAACCTGTAAAACCAGAGGAGCTTTTGGGCTTTTGCAAAATTATATCTGGGGTGAACTAATATGGATGCTTTGTTAAATCAGTTTATCGTTGAAGGGAAGGAGCTTTTACAAAGGGTTTACGATGTATTGATTGAACTGGAAGAAGATACCGAAAACAAGGAGCTTTTGGATGAGCTTTTTAGAGTAGTCCACACGCTAAAAGGCAACTCTGGATTGTTTAACTTTGGTGCGATGACAAAGCTTCTGCATGCCTCAGAAGACCTGATGAACAAAGTAAGAGAAGGTGAGATTTCCTACAACTCCGATATAGCGGATGTTTTGTTGGAGGCGATGGATATAGTATCGGCGATGATGGATGAGATAGCTTCAAACGAGACGATCTCCCATGAATTAAGTCAAAAAGCCCAAGAAAAAGCAGATCACATAAGAGCTAAGTTTTTAGCTTTTAAAAGCGCAGAAACACATAACAAAGAAGATAAAAAACCACAATCATCTATCAAAGAAGATACCAAGCCTAAAAATATCTACAAATTAAACCACAAGCTTATACCAGAAAACATCAAAAAAGAGATAGTAAAAGCGTATTTGGAAGGCAAAGATATCACCTTTGTTAAGTATAGCCCGGAAGAGGAGTGTTTTTTCAAAGGAGAAGACCCTCTTTACCTTGTCAGAGCTACGCCAAATTTATTGTGGGCAAGGGGATATCTAAGAGAAGACATAAATGCTCAAGACCCTCTAACGCTTGATATATACAAATGTATAACGGATTTTGAGATAATTGGCGCAAAAGATGAAAACACGCTTTCAGAACACTTTAACTACGTTTCTGAACAGGTTAGGTTTTTTGATATAGACGCCCTTTCGCTTGTTGTTCCAGAGGGTACAAAGACCCAAGACCCGATGTATGAAGATTTTGTATCCTCAGCAAGAAAACTCTTGGAAGAAAACGATATAGACTCTTTCAAAAAAACCGTAGAAAGCTTCTTAGAGTGGACTTCACCAGATTCTTTTGCACATTCGGTAGCCCAGTGGTTAAAAGTTTTCTCCGATTATTTACCAAAGACAAAACCTTTTGTATATACTCTTCTTAAAAGCATAGAAACTTTAAATCCACCTGTATTTAAGATAAACCCCGAAGAAAACAAACTTTCCAAAACACCAACACTTTCCGAAGAATCTATGCTCTTGCTAGAAACCCAGTTAAAAGTGCTTGAAAATTTAAAAGAGACCAATGATGAGACATTTAAGACAAATACATTTGTCTCAGTCCTAAATACTGTAAAAAATTTATTGAAAGCTCAACAGCAATCAGACTTGCTTCAAACCTTTGAAGAAATAGCTTCTTCCGAAAGTATAGACAAAGTAGAAGAGTTTATAAAAACCCTTTTAGAAAACAAACAAGAAGAAAAGTCTGCATTAGAAAAACCTGCTGAAGAAAAGCCAGAAGAACCAAAAGAAAAGATAGATCAAAAAGATCAAACCGAAAAGAAAAACGCTGCAAAGGTATTAAAAGTGGATGAATCGAGGATAGATAAGCTCATGAACCTTGTTGGAGAGCTTGTGATAGCAAAAAACAGCATCCCTTACCTTGCAAAAAAAGTGGCAGATGTTTATGGTATGACAGATTTATCCAAAGAAATAAAAAGCCAATATGCGGTGTTCAACAGGATATCCGAAGAACTACAAGACGCTGTGATGCAGATACGGATGGTGACGGTCTCTACAGTGTTTCAGAGGTTTCCAAGGCTTGTGAGAGACATATCAAAAAAACTAAACAAAAAAGTAAAGCTCATCATAGAAGGTGAAGAAACAGAAGCAGACAAAGATGTCATAGAAGCGCTTTCAGATCCATTGATACACATAGTAAGAAACAGCTTAGACCATGGGTTAGAACCACCAGAAGAACGTATACAAAAAGGCAAACCAGAAACGGGAACCATCATCCTAAGGGCAAAACAAGAAGGGGATCATGTAATTATTGAATGTGAAGACGACGGAAGAGGCATAGACCCAAACAAGGTCAAACAAAAAGCCTATCAAAAAGGGCTAATAAGCGAAGAACAACTAAGCACCATGAGCGATGATGAAGCTATAAAGCTTATCTTCTTGCCGGGATTTTCTACCGCTGAAGTCACCACAGAGCTTTCTGGGAGAGGCGTTGGTATGGATGTGGTAAGAAGAGCTGTAGAAGAAATAGGTGGTTCTGTAAGTATAAAATCTATCCTTGGCAAAGGAACTACCATCTCTATAAGCTTACCTCTCTCGATGGCTGTATCAAACATCATGCTTATAGAAACAGCTGAAGAAAGATTTGGAATCCCGATAGATTATATTTTAGAGACCATAAAGATATCCAAAAAAGACCTTCATAGCATAAACGGGAAAATGGTATCCACCGTAAGAGGGAAAATAGTCCCATTTATATATCTAAACGATGCTCTCGATATCCAAAAACCCCATCTAACAGACGAAGATGGTAACTATTTATCTCTGATCCTTATGGTAAACAAAGAATACCTTGGTATCATAGTGGACAGGTTTCATGGTACCGCAGATATCATACTAAAACCTTTTGAAGGCTTTTTGAAAGAGATAAATATATTTAGCGGTAGTGCCATCATGGGAGATGGCTCTGTGCTACTTGTAATAAATCCAAAGGAGTTGGTAAGATGGGAATAGAGTTTGAAGCAAATGTAGCAAAGCTCTTAGGAACTATCAGTATTGAGGAGGCTGAAGGGCTTTTTAACTGGCTTTTAGAGACAAAAGATGCAAAGGTGGATGTAAGCCAATTAGACCATCTTCACACAGCAGTGTTTCAACTGCTTTTGATACTCAAACCAGATATTATCGGTACTCCACAAGCCAACGATTTAAAAATGTTGCTAAACATACAAGGAGGTCCTTATGAAGAAAACAATATTTATCATTGATGACTCGGCAACGGTTATCATGAGTTTAAAAACTACCCTTGAGATGAACGGTTACGCCGTTGAAAGCGCTTCTAATGGAAAGATGGCCCTCGATAAGATGGCATCAGGATTTAAACCCGATCTTATCATCACAGACCTTAACATGCCCATCATGAACGGATTGGAGTTTATAAAAAATGTAAGGCAAATCCTGAAGTTTACCCCTATTCTCATACTTACCACCGAAAGTGAGCAAAGCAAAAAAGATGAGGCTAAGAAACTTGGTGCCACCGGATGGCTCGTAAAACCTGTTGCAGGGACAGACCTTATAAACGTCGTCAAAAAAGTTTTGCCAGGGAGTTAAGATATGGTATTAGATTTTTTTGCTAAAAGCCAAGAAAACCAAGCATCCGAAAACACTAATCCTCATATAGAAGCCCTCAAAGCTATGAGCGATGAAGAAAGACTTCAAACCATTGACAAGATATATGAGCTCATATCAAACCAAATCTATTCTACGATAGAAATAACAGAAGAACATATAACATCCGTTATAAACTATTTACAGCATCTTTATGAAGAGAACAAAGAGTTACTTGAGACATTGGGTCAATTTATATCTTCAACCTCATCTTATGGATTGGAGATTAAAAATACGTCAGAAGAAAATTTCAGATTAGCCAAACAGTTAGGAAGGATGAGTTTAGAAAACATAAATCGTTTAAAAGAACACCAAACTCGTATGAGGCTATTGGCAAATCAAATAAACGAGCTATCACGCTACATGTCCAGTGTAAATGAAATTGCGGAACAAATAAGCCTTTTGGCTTTAAACGCTGCCATAGAAGCAGCTCGTGCTGGTGAGTATGGAAGGGGCTTTGAAGTGGTAGCCAACGAAATCAAAAAACTATCTGTAAAATCAGGGAAAACCGCTGAAGACATGGGGAAAAAGCTAAAAGATCTTTCAAAAGAAATGTTAAAAGAGGTTACTATTGTAAACGAGACGGCTGACTTCTTAAATGTAACAAAAGAATTTACAGATAGGCTTTTGGATAAGTATAGTGCAATATTTAATAAATTACAACAAGTGGACAGAAATATAACTGAAGGAATAGTAAAAGTTGAGCAAAAAAATATCGTTATATTGAACGATATTGCAGATATACTTGGCAACATACAATTTCAAGATGTCGTAAGACAAGCTCTTGAAGCTATAGCACAAAAGGTAAAAAGAATAGGCGATTATCATACATATTCTTGGAGATGGGCAAAAGACCCTTCTTTGGAAAACAAACCCGTAGAGCCCTATTTACTCTTTGATGAATTTTATAAGAGCTATGTTATGGACCAACAAAGAATAACTCATCAAAATACACTAAACGGCACATCAGAATCAACAGAACAATCATCGCAAGCACCTCAAATTGAGCTTTTCTGAATATGAAAAAGCCCATAAGCATAGTAGTAGCGAACAGAAAAGGCGGTGTAGGCAAAACCACGTTGGTGGTGAATCTTGCAGCAGAGCTTGCCAGTAGAGGTAAAAACACCCTCGTCATAGATATGGATACCCAAGCAAACACAACGTTTGGACTTGGCACAAACCCAACGGAAAAAATACCTACTGTTCATTCTATATTTTTTGAAAAGTTTTTTTCCATTGAAAAGGCTATCCTAAGAACAAAATGGAACAACTTATATCTAATACCCGCAAATCCGATGTTTGAACATAGCGCCATAGCAAGCAATACCATATTAAGCACCAAACTGCAAAGCTCCTCTATTTATAACAATTTTGATTTTATCCTCATAGACACACCTCCTTCTCTTGATAGCTTACTTCTTAATGGTGTTGTTGCTTCAGATTATCTTCTTATTCCATTTACACCAAATTTTTTATCCACCATGGGCATAAAAAGCCTTGCCAGAGCCTTATTTAAAATAGCCATACAAGAAAATCCCTCTTTGAGGCTTTTAGGATTTGTACCTGTGATGATGTATAAAAAACTAAAATACCACAAAAAATTAACCAGCGAAATCGCAGATCAATACGGCCAGGGCAAACTCCTTCCCATCATAAGACCAGACCTAAAATTGGTGGAAGCTTTTG
>Ga0209120_1000969_pt1 | contig 11479 bp, 10 predicted proteins | sample JossMetagenome_FD_184730 | JGI IMG/M metagenome (GOLD analysis project Ga0209120, IMG submission 184730) | Hot spring microbial communities from Joseph's Coat, Yellowstone National Park, USA - JC2_E (SPAdes) (version 3) | ecosystem: Environmental > Aquatic > Thermal springs > Hot (42-90C) >... | reverse complement strand
CCCGCCGGGCCGCTCGCCCACTCGAGGTGAAGACGACCACCGCCTTGGCCCCCACCGCCTCGATGACATCGTCCACGCCGAGGGCAATCGCATCTTGCAGGGTTGGGTTCGGTCTCGGTCGCAAAGCTCCTAAACGCAGCAAATACTCAGGTGAGGCTTCCACTGTTCGAGCAATCCGGCTCATGGTCGCCACAGCTTCAACTGGATAACTTCCCGAGGCGGTCTCCGCCGAGAGCATCACCGCATCGCTCCCGTCGAAGATCGCGTTGGCGACATCGGAGGCCTCCGCTCGAGTCGGTACCGGGTTACGGATCATCGACTCGAGCATCTGGGTCGCTGTCACCACCGGCTTTCCGGCATGCAGGGCTTTGAGGATCAGCCTTTTTTGAACGATGGGAACCTCTTCAAGCGGCATCTCAACCCCTAGGTCCCCCCGAGCCACCATGATCCCATCGGCCTCCTCGAGGATCTCATCGAAGCGAGCCACTGCAGAGGGCTTCTCGATTTTGGCCATCAGGCTTGCTTTAGAGCCAAAGCGGGAAAGATAGTGGCGGGCGAGGAGAAGATCGTCGCGGCTGCGCACAAAGGAAATGGCCACCCAGTCCACCGCGAGCTCTACCCCCGCTTCGAGGTCCTGGATATCCTTATCGGTCAGTGCGGGAATCGAGAGATCTGCCCCAGGAATGTTGATGCCCTTATGGTTGGACAGTCTCCCTCCCACCTCGACTCGGGTTCGGATCTCCCCTCCCCTGACCTCCTCAACCCTTAGGCGAAGGTTCCCATCATCCAAAAGGAGGACCTGGCCTGGAGTCACATCCTCGGGAAGCCCAGCGTAACTCACCGAAGCTCGCTCTGCAGTTCCCTCCACACTCTCCCGGGTCAGGGTGAACAGGGCCCCAGGAACCAACTCCACGCTTCCTTCTGCAAAGCGGCCGACGCGGATCTTGGGCCCTTGCAGGTCCTGCAAGATGCCGATGGTGCGGCCCAGCTCCTCAGCTAGGGCGCGAATCTGAGCGACCGCTTTGCGATGATCCTCAAGCGTACCGTGGCTGAAATTGAGCCTCACCACATCGACTCCAGCCTCTAGCAGGCCTCTGAGGACCTCCGGCGGATACGATGCCGGACCCAGGGTCGCCACAATCTTGGTGCGCTTAGAAAGCCCCATAGCCGAGGAACCTCGCCCCTGCCCCTAGCTCCTCCTCGATACGGAGCAGTTGATTGTACTTCGCGAGCCGCTCCGAACGGGAAGCTGAGCCGGTCTTGATTTGACCCGCGTTGACGGCCACGGCGAGATCAGCGATGAACGGATCTTCCGTCTCCCCAGAGCGGTGGGAGATGATGGCTTGATATCCCGAACGGCGAGCGAGCTCAACGGTCTCCAAAGTCTCACTGAGCGAGCCGATTTGATTGACCTTGATCAGGATCGCATTGGCCACCTTTCGCTCGATCCCCTCGCGTAGAATCGAAGCGTTGGTGACAAAGACATCATCACCTATCAGCTGGATCTTTCCTCCCAGCTCCTGAGTAAGAAGCTGCCAGCCCTCCCAGTCTCCCTCAGCCATACCATCTTCCAAAGAAATGATGGGATAGGCATCCACCCAGCGCTTCCAGTAGCTGACCATCTCCTCGCTTGAAAGGCTCCGTCCTTCAGCCGCCAGGTGATAGCGCCCCTCTCGGTAGAGCTCGCTCGCCGCTGGGTCAAGAGCTAAAGCGACCTCCTTGCCTGGAGTGAAACCGGCGCTCTGGATCGCCTCAAGGAGCACCTCGAGGGCCTCCTCGTTGCTCTTGAGCTCAGGAGCAAATCCCCCCTCATCACCTACGTTGACGCCATAGCCACGCGACTTGAGCACCCCTCGCAAGCTGTGAAAGACTTCTACTCCCGCCCTCAGAGCTTCCTTGAAGCTTGGCAGGCCAGCAGGAACGACCAAAAACTCCTGAAAATCGACTCGGTTGTCAGCGTGCTTTCCCCCGTTGATCAGGTTCATCAGGGGGACCGGCAATATCCTCGCCTGCACCCCGCCCAAGTAGCGGTAAAGCGGCAGCTCCAAGGCCTCAGCTGCTGCGCGGGCATTCGCGAGCGAGACAGCCAGGATCGCATTGGCACCTAGATTTGCCTTGTTGGGAGTTCCATCGAGCTCGAGGAGGATACGGTCGACTAAGGCTTGGTCGAGGGCATCAACTCCCCTCAGCTCCTCAGCGATACGCTCATTGATGTGGGCAACCGCGCGGAGCACTCCTTTACCTCCGTAGCGAGGCCCTCCATCGCGGAGCTCAAGAGCTTCTCGGCTCCCAGTTGAAGCTCCCGAAGGGACCAAAGCTCGACCTCGAGCTCCCCCCTCCAGGAGGACCTCGGCCTCCACGGTGGGATTCCCGCGAGAATCCAAAAGCTCCCGAGCTTTCACCTCAACGATCGTCGTCATCCGTACCTCCGGGCTTGGAAGCGCTTCTCGCCCGCCCTTGAGTCTACACCTAGACCCGAAGAGGAACGACGACCGCGAGATAGGCTGGGTCCTCGTCGTCCCGAATCAGCGTCGGAGTGGTCGGCCCGGAAAGCTGAAGCCGCACTCGTCCTTGAATTGGGTTGAGGGCATCGATAAGGTACTGAGCATTATAGGAAGCCATCATCTGGCCCTGACCCTCCTCAAGGGCCAGCTCCTCACGGCCTTGGCCAAAATCCCCCTCGGCCACCACCTCAAGCGTTGTACCCGCAAAGAGAAGGTCAACCCGCCGGTTCGAGCGGTCCGCCAACACCGAGACGCGCTTTAGGCTCTCCACCAGCTCAGGTGCCCCGATTAGAGCTTCAAGAGCGATCTGACGGGGAATCACGCGCTCGTAGTCGGGGAACTCCCCCTCCATAAGGCGCATCTTCATCTGAAGGCCACCGCCCCTGACCACGAGCTCGCCTTCGCCCAAGGCGAGCTCGAGTTCCTCCTCCACTTTGGCAAACACGCGAAGAAGTTCATCGACCGCTCGGGCCGGGACAACCATTTTTCGCGATTGTTCGCCAATCGGCCGAAGCTCCGAAAGAGCAAGGCGAAATCCATCTGAGGCTACCGCCCGCGAGGAGGATCCCAGCTCAAGCTGAACGCCCCGAAAAACGGCTCGATACTCTTCATGGCTACAGGCATAGCGCACCCGGCCGAGAGCCCGGAGAAGCTCTTGGCTCAAAAGGCGCTCACCCTGCCCATGGGGAAAGACGAGTTCGGGATAGCTCTCCACTGAGGCAATCCCTAGGTGTGTGCGGAAACTCCCGGCCGCCAGCTCGAGCTTCTCCTCTAACCTCAACTCAACGGCTCCTCCTTCTGGCAAGCTCTTAGCAAGTTGAAAAAACGGCTGAGCGGGTACCAAAGCTCTTCCTACCCCTTCGACTTCAGCCGGCAAGGTGAGCTCAAGATCGATCTCTCCGTTGCTTCCACGAAAGCGCAACCCTTCTCTTAAACCCTCAACCCAGAGATAAGTGAGGATCGGGTTGGAGCTGCGCGTTGGAATGACGCGCTCTAGGGAGCTGAGGCCTTCGAGAAGGGTTCGCTTGCTGATCGTCGCGTTCATGGTCTCCTCTTTAAGTTAACGACTACGGCTTTTTGATAATTTTAAAAAATTAGTCGTCGTAGTAGTAGGGGCTGTGGATAGTGTGGAAAACCCCAAGTTGATCCGATGCTCAAGCCAAATAGCTTGTGGATAACTCTTGTGGATAACTGGGGGGGTGGTGTGGATAACCTGTGGATAACTCTCCTCCTTATCCACAGGCCCGTATGGAATCGGGTTTTCCCCAGGCTTATCCACAGGCTTATCCACAAGTTCTCCACAGAGTTATCCACAGGGTCATCCGAGGCGCTCTCGGATGAGGGCGAGGTCTTTCTGGAGAGATCGGTCAGCATCCAGGAGCTCTTGGACCTTTTGAATCGCATAGAGTACCGTCGTGTGATCCCGACCGCCGAAGAATTGTCCAATCTCAGGGAGTGAAGCGTGGGTGAGCTCGCGAATGAGATACATCGCTACCTGACGAGGAAGGACCACTTCTTTGCGCCGACCAACCCCGCGAAGCTCTTCAGGGCGCAGCCCATAGTGCTCAGCGACTGCTCGCAGGATCTCTTCAGGTAAATACTCCGTTTCGCGAGCAGTGAAGATATCGGAGAGAGCGCGAGCTGCAACGGCCTTGCTGATCTCTACCCCGTTGAGGGAGGCGTAGGCGATGACCCTCATCAAGGAGCCTTCAAGCTCGCGGATGTTGGAGGTGACTTGGCGGGCGATGTACTCTAAGACCTCATCGGGAATCCAGATACCCCGATACTCGGCATTCATCTTGAGGATCGCGATTCGAGTCTCAAGCTCAGGGGGCTGGATATCAGTAATCAACCCCCACTCAAAGCGACTCCTCAGCCGCGATTCGAGGGTCAAAATGTCCTTAGGAGGCCGATCCGAAGAGAGGATGATCTGTTTTCTAGCCTCGTAGAGGGTGTTGAAGGTGTGGAAAAACTCCTCCTGAATTCGCTCCTTGCCCGCAATGAACTGAATGTCGTCGACCAAAAGAAGGTCGACGGAACGATAGCGCTCCCGGAATTCGTTCATTCGATCGCGCTGGATGCCGTTGATGAGATCGTTGGTGAACGTCTCGGTGGAGACGTATTCGATCTTGAGCTTAGGGAAGCGAAGCGCCACGGAGTGACCCACAGCATGCATCAAGTGGGTCTTTCCCAGCCCCACCCCACCGTAGATGAAAAGAGGATTGTAGGCCCGACCAGGAGATTCGGCGACGGCCAGAGCCGCGGCGTGAGCTAGGCGATTGTTCGGTCCCACCACAAAATTCTCGAAGGTGTATTTGGGGTTGAGTCGGCTACGGGGGTCGCTCGGAATGGATGTCGATTGGGCGCTGGAGAAGATATCGGTCTGGATTGGGGTGCCGGGAATAACTTTAAGCTCAAAGCGAGGTGCTTGAGCTCCCAGATGGGCGAGCCCTTCTTGAATTAAGCCGGCGTAGTGCTTCTGGATCCAGTCCCCTGCGAACGAGGTTGGAACTCCTAGCTCAAGAACCCCGTTGTTGATCCCCAAGGGGCGGATCCGCTCGAACCAGGTATGGTATTCCACGTCATTGATGTTCTGGCGGATGTACTCCAGGACGTGTTGCCATATGGTGTGTTGCGTCAATCTCGACCCCTCCTTGGGGCAGCTGCTCCATTTTAGCGCAGGCTTCCTTGGATTGGGGCCTTTCGCTCCATCCGAGGGGAGATCTGCGGCAGCGCATGGGATCCGCCATGAAGAGTTGACTCCGTGATCCGCTAGGTCCCAGGCCCATCCGATATCGAGCACTCCGCCTGAGCCGACCAAGCCTGGTGAGCGGCCGCACCTTGGCCTTCTTGGCCCTACAATGCTTCCTGCCGAACGCTTGATCGTTGCGCGCAGCCAAATTACGACTGGCTGAACTGTGAAGCTCGAGCGCAATCCGGAGGCCTCAGCGAGGTTGTGGGATCATGGTTGGGCGGGTTTTGGAGCCTAAGCTCGGCAGGGGAGGGGAATTCAGGGTATCCTGCCTTCGATGAAGCATCACTTGATCGGGAGCTCGCAAATCACGATAGACTAAGGGGGCTGGTGTTTCACGTGAAACATCCTTCTCTCTCCCCCGAAGGAAGGGCGCTTTTGGAGCAGAACGCGGCTCGCTTGGGTTTAGTCCTTTCTTCGGCAACCCTAGAGGCCCTCGAGCGTCTCTACGAGATGCTGCGTCGAGAAGACGCTCCGACCGCGCTCAAGGAGGAGGGAGAGATTGTCATCAAACACCTCCTCGACTCCCTTACCGGGCTTTTGGCGACCTCCTGGGAAGCGGGCATACGGGTCCTCGACGTGGGCTCCGGTGCCGGGCTGCCCGGCCTTCCGCTTCAGCTTGCTCGACCCGATCTGGAGCTCGTTCTTCTGGAAAGCGTCGGGAAAAAAGCTCGATATTTGCAGGTCCTATGCCAAGAGCTCGGCCTCAAGGCGACGGCGATCCTCTGGGGAAGAGCTGAGCTTTGGGGTCGAGATCCAGCTCATCGAGGGCGCTATGATCGCGCGGTCATTCGAGCGGTAGGCTCCCTCTCGCTGAGCTTGGAACTCGGACTCCCGTTCCTACGTCCTGGAGGGCAGCTCGTGGTCTATAAAGGTCCTGCGGTCGAAGCCGAACTCGAGCAAGGGTTGCGCGCCGCCAACCTGCTCGGCGCTGAGCTCATCCGCGATGTTGCTCTGGAGTTGACCCAAGGAGAGGATCGCCGCCGCCTTCTCGTCTTTGAGCAACGTAGGGTTGTTCCGGAGCGCTTTCCCCGAGCTCCCGGCCTTCCTCGCAAGCATCCCTTGGGGGCTTCATGAAGCGAATCGCCATTGTCAATCAAAAAGGAGGAGTGGGCAAGACGACCACTGCCGTCAATCTTGCCGCTTTTCTGGCTGCCCATCGACGGGTCCTCCTGGTGGATTTGGATCCCCAAGCCAATGCGAGCTCCGGCCTTGGAATCAATGGAGCCAAAGGTGTTTATACTTTGTTGATCGGGGATGAGGAGCCACACAGCTTGTTGGTCCCCATCTCTCCCCAGTTTGATCTGCTGCCAGCTAACTCTGACTTGGTTGGGGCAAACGTCGAATTGGGCGATCAGCCGGGTCGTCTACGCGAGGCTTTGTCTGCTCTGGAAGATCGACACGACTTGATCCTCATCGATGCCCCTCCGAGTCTCGGCCCACTCACGCTCAATGCCTTGGTCGCCGCAGAAGGCCTGATCGTGCCGGTGCAAGCCGAGTACTATGCCCTCGAGGGGATCGCCAACCTCTTGAGGACGGTTGATGAGGTTCGCGCTGCCTGGAACCCTACCCTCCGCTTGTTGGGTGTTCTCATCACCATGTTCGACCCTCGCACGCTGCTCTCCCAGCAGGTAGAAGCCAACCTGCGCGCGCACCTTAAAGATCAAGTCTTTTGGACTGTGATTCCCCGCAATGTTCGGCTCGCTGAAGCGCCGAGTTATGCTCAACCGATCGCTTTGTATGCCCCCACATCCAGCGGAGCTCATGCCTATCGGAGGCTTGCAGAGGAGGTGCTCCGACGTGTCCAAGAAGCCTAGCGGTTTGGGAAAGGGTCTCGAGGCGCTCCTTCCTAAAGCGCGAAACCCGCTCATCCAAGTTCCTGTCGCTTTGATCCACCCTAACCCCGCTCAGCCTCGTCAGGTTTTCCGTGAGGAGAGCCTGGCCGAGCTGGCCCAGTCGATCCGAGAGAAAGGAGTCCTTCAGCCCTTGTTGGTTCGCCCTAAGGGGGAAGGTTACGAGCTGATCGCAGGAGAGCGGCGTTACCGCGCCGCTCTGTTGGCTGGACTGGAGGAGGTTCCGGCAATCGTAGGCAATCTCGGGGATCGGGAGGCCCTAGAGCTGGCGTTGGTGGAGAACCTCCAGCGAGAAGACCTCAACCCCGTGGAAGAGGCTCGTGGTTTTGCCCGCCTTTTGGAGATGGGTTTGAGTCAGGAGGAGATCGCTCGTGCGGTCGGAAAGGCCCGTAGCACGGTTACGAATGCCCTGCGCCTCCTTCAGCTTCCCTCCGAGGTCTTAGAGGCTTTGGAGGAAGGCTTGATCAGCGCGGGTCACGCTCGGGCCCTCCTCATGCTGCCGGAAGAGGAGCGACTTTGGGGGTTGCGGCAGATCCTTACTCGTGGGCTCTCTGTGCGGCAGGCCGAGACCCTTAGGCCGCCTTCCCGTACGAAGTCTCGTTCTCGGGAAAGCTATCCGGAGATCGCCGCATCGCTTTCTCAGCGCCTTGGCCTTCCAGTCCGCTTGTTGGGGCAGGAGCGGGGGAGACTAGAGATCGCTTACCGAAGTCAGGCTGACCTCGAGCGGCTCCTTCAGCTCCTCGGCTATGAGCCTTCGTAGCTCGCCTTTCCCTTTGCGGATTGCGGGATAAGGTAGCTTGAAGGAGATTATGGAGCGCGCTTCACTCAACGCCTTTCTGATGCTTTGGTCTTCTGTCGCCATAGTGGTCAGCGCCGTGTTCTTGCTGATTGGGGTCTTTTTGATCCGGCGGGGCCAGCGGGTCTGGCATCACCGCATGATGCTGACCGCCTCTGCGTTTGCCGTGATCTTCCTGATCCTTTATCTGCTGGAGTGGGCTTTGGTCGGGGTAACGCTCTATGAAGGGCCTGCTCAGTGGCGAGGTGCCTACCTGGCGTTTCTGGGGATTCACGAGCTTATGGCCACCCTCAACCTGCCGCTTGGCATCGTGGTTCTCTATAACGCTTTTCGGGGCCGCTTTGCGACCCATCGCCGTTGGGCCCGCCTCACGGTTCCAGTCTGGCTCTATGTGGCTGCTTCGGGTTGGGTCATCTACTTGGTGCTCCTTCACTACGGGAAGGTTCAGTCGGGAACCATCAACTTTTTCGGCTAGGTGAGCCCGTGCGGGTCCTGCGCGTCTTGCTCCCCCTGCCTCTTGGGCCCGTCTCCTGTCTGCCCCCCTTTCCAGACCCTGGGGGCGATCTCACTGGATGGCGCCTTGTGGTTCCCTGGCGGGAGGAATATCAGGTAGGGATCGTGCTGGGTGAGGAGCCGAGTAGGCCAGCGCCTCATCTCCGCCATGCTCTAGGTTTTTTGGGACAAAAGCCTTGGCTTCGCGCTCAGGAGCTCGCTTTTCTCCAAGCTGCTGCAGAGGAGGTCTTTGCCCCCTTGGGCACCCTGCTCGACGACCTCGTCTTTCTCCCTCGCCGCTTTCGCCACCGGGTCCGCTTGGCTCCGGCTGCTCCTAAGAGCCTCCTCCCACCGGGCCTAGAGTCGCTAGCTGCGGGGTGGCAGTTGGCTCGCTCTTTTGATTCGAAGCTCCTAGAGTCCCTCCGCGAGGGGGGGATCCTCGAAGACGCCGTTGGGGAGTCTGCCCCTTCCTTTGGTTGGAGGATAGGGGAAAAAGCGCTTCCTGAACCAGAGCGGCAGGCCCTGGAACCTTTCCGCGAGGTGGAGGCCTGGCCGAGCTTAACCGAACTCTCTCGTCAGAGTGGATTAAGCCTAGGAACCCTACGCCGCTTGGTCCGTGAAGGCTTCATCGAGAAGGTCTCCAGCACCCCAGGGCCCGCTCTTCCTCCCTCGCCCTCTGAACCTGACGAGATCCCCGAGGCTCTCTACGGAGGTAGGCTCACCCAGCGCTTAAAGCTCCTGGCGCGCTGGATGGCTCTTGGGCCAACCCTGCTCATTTTTCCTGAGCTCGCCCTGCTTCGACGTTATGCGCAGGTCCTCTCGGGGGCCGCTTTTCACGGCGAGCTGAGCGAGGAGGAGCGGCGAGCGCTTTGGGAGGCTCTACCCGAGCGGCCAACTCATATCTTGGCGACATACCTCGGCCTTAGTCTTCCCATGACCCCGAGGCTCATCGTGCTCGTAGAAGAAGACGAGCCCTCCTATAAGCTGCCGAAAGGTTCGCGAGCCTGGATTCCTCGCTTGGCCGCCCTGAGGGCTCGCCTCCTCGGCGTACCCCTCCTCCGCCTCTCTCAGCTACCCAGCTTAGAGAGCCTCTCGCTCAGCGGCCGCGGGCTGCCCTGGCCCTCGCCTCGACCTGAGGTGATCAACCTTCAGCAGGAGCGTACATGGCCTTTGAGCCAAGAGGCTCTGCGGCTTCTCCGGCAGGTCGCGGAGCGAAACTATCAGGCGATCGTCCTCGCGCCCCGCAAAGGGCACAGCAGCCTTCTGCGCTGCCCCCGTTGCGGTTGGCGCGCGATGTGCCCCCGCTGCAGCCTACCTCTGCGCTACCACAAAGAAGGAAGGGGGGGCTTTTTGCTCTGCCACCAGTGCGGCCATCTGGAGCCGGCTCCCTCCTGGTGTCCGGTATGTTCCTCTGAGATCCTCGAGCTGCGCGGGTTGGGAGTCGGTCGTTTGTTTGAGGCTTTGAGCGAGCAGAACCTTGGCCTTCCGATTACCCTCTACACCCGTGAGCATAAGGGGGATCTCAGTCCCCTGCTTCGCGGGGATCCTGGGATTCTTCTTGGAACTACCGCGATTCTTCGAGCTCCCCTGCTCCCAGGGCTGGCTCTGATCGTCCTCCCCTACGCAGATGGTTTCCTCATGGAGTCCGACTTTAGGGCCTCCGAGCGCTACATCCGATTGCTCTGGCGCTTGACCGAACTTCACCCAAGCCGCCGCCCCCTCATCCTGGTGCAGACCTTTGAACCCCAACACCCCGTCCACCAATCGTTTTTACAAGGAGATCCTCTCCCTTTGTTGCGCGCCGAGCTCGAGCGGAGGAAAGAACTCGCATACCCACCCGCTGTGCGCATGGTCAAGTTAGAGGTAGCTCAAGCCCACGAGCAGCGGGCTCGAATGCTCGCTGAACAGATTGCTGCTTGGCTGCGAGGGCGAGGGGTTTCGGGGCTACTCGGCCCAGCAGCGGCTCCAATTCCCCGCCTGAAGGGAAGATACCTCTTTCATCTACTCCTCAGGGGTGAGACCGAGACTCTCGCTCCGTTGCTTAGCGGCCTTCGAGAAGCCTTTGGTGGGCGCGTCCAGGTTGATCCGGACCCCATCAACTTTGCTGGGATCTTGGAAGACTGATCCCCTTGTGGCCCCAGACTAAACTAAGCATATGGTCGACTTCCTGGTGGTGGTACCGCATCCCGACGACGAAGTCTTCGGTGCTGGGGGGACGCTGATTGAACTCTCGGAGCGCGGACTTCGGGCCGGCCTGATCACCCTGACGCGCGGAGAAGCAGGCCGTACTCTAGGGCTCTGTCCGCCTGAGCGGTTGGCTCAGATTCGTACGGAGGAGCTCCAGCGATCGGCGGCCATTCTCGGCGTCTCATATTTGGAAATTCTCGATTTTCCAAATGCTAAGCCGGAGCACGACGACCTCGGTCCCCTTCCCCGAGGGACTGATCGAGGAGAAGGGGTGGCAGATCATCCCGAGATCGCCGATCTGCTCCGCCAGCGCTTTCACGAGCTAAGGCCGCGCATCGTCGTCACATTCCCCCCCAATGGGATCAACCAGCACCCAGATCATGTGGCTGCCAGCCGGTGGGTCGCAAAGGCGTTGGAGCACGGCCCCGAAGTCCAGCTCCTCTACTACACCTCACCTCAACCGCTTCCCGGTCAGGAGGCCGAGCACCTTCCACCCACCCACCTTCGCCAGCTTCAGCCTTCAACGGTGCTCAAAAAACTCAGGGCCATGGCTCAGCATCGCACCCAGGCCCTCTCGGTGCTCGCTTTTCTCGACCGGGCGCCTGAGCGCATCGGCGTCGAGACGTTCCACCAAGTAGGGTACCAGGGGCCCTTGCAGAGCGATCTCTTGGTCGATCTGGACTGAGCTAGGGGTGTTGAAACTCGGGGTTGGGCTTGAGAGAATAAGGCCACCCCAGGAGGTACCCGTGGACGCTGTGCCCCTTTTTAACAAGCCGCTGGTTCCCCCTACACCGATCCTTCGCCAACAGGCCCCAATGAGCCCTGACGAAGCCGCTCGCCTTCTGGAGGAGGCCCGCCGGGATCCCGAGACCTATTGGTCCTCAATCGCCCGCGA
>Ga0209120_1000961_pt1 | contig 11545 bp, 6 predicted proteins | sample JossMetagenome_FD_184730 | JGI IMG/M metagenome (GOLD analysis project Ga0209120, IMG submission 184730) | Hot spring microbial communities from Joseph's Coat, Yellowstone National Park, USA - JC2_E (SPAdes) (version 3) | ecosystem: Environmental > Aquatic > Thermal springs > Hot (42-90C) >... | reverse complement strand
TTAGAGTCAATTATCTGCCAAACAGCCGGTCCGCCCACTATTATCTTTAAGTGGTCTCTATTCTTTTTAATGGCCTCATCATTTATGACATTAAGAAATGACTTTGAAATATATGGGATGCCAGAGTAGGGCAAATCAGCTAACTTAAGTATCCAGTAAACTATGCCGGAGCCGTAACTAAGCCCTAGCGGATCCATGGTATATATTCCCAGTATCCTTGTGTTTGGTCCCACTGCCTTACCTAGCTTATTTGGGTCAATTATCTTGGCATCAATGCCGCTTCTAATCAGCGCTGCTTGAACCTTCGCTAACCCGTAAGGAGCCCGCCTAACTATGCCGTTCTTATCGCTTTTAACCTTAAAATATAGGTGAGCCACCCAGTCCCTTATATATGAGTCAGGCAAGGCACTTATGAAGCCAGCAATCGATGAGCCAAAGGTATCGCTTGCAGTGGAGCCCTCGCTAGTTAGGACCACGGGAAACCCGTGTCCGCTGGGCATGCTTTTCATAAATTAAAATTAACTATTTAAATTTTTGTTAGTTAATCATTTAATGCACAAAGCCGTGAATCAGGAAATCAAGCCGTGAATCAATGATTGCAGGGAAACTCCGGATAGGTTCCCGCTCTACGTGCCTTCTCGTAAATAATCTTAGCCACAGCCAAGTCCTCCACCGCTATGCCGAGCGACTTAAACAAGGTTACCCCGCCGCTGGGCTTAACTAAGCCATTAACTATGCTGGAAAGTGGAACAACTCGTTGCCAAGCATCCGCCCCCGCCATTATTATGTCCCCAGCCTCGCTCCTTGCTTGATCCACATCATCCACCGCTATTAATTCGGCCCGCATCACTGCACTCGGCATTAATTCGGCCCTATTCCCCCAATTACTTCCAATGGCATTCACGTGAATATCATTGGGAAGCCACTTACCATCTATGAATGGCTCCTTAGAATTCGTAGCGGTGACCAGCACATCAACCCTACATACATCTTCGTAATTATCCGCGACCCTTGCATCGATGCCCCTCCCCTCCACGTACTTAGCGAACTCAGCGGCATGCTCCTTGGTCCTACTATGAATTATCACTTTATCCAGCCTCAATACCTCCCTTAACGCATCGAATTGGGCTCTGGCCTGCACGCCGGATCCCACTATGCCTAGGACGCTGGCATTGGGCCTCATGAATTTCGTGGCCACGGCCGTCGCCGCGCCTGTTCGCATCTGTCCAAGTCTATCCGCCTCAATGATTGCTCCAAGCTCGCCCCTGGATAAATCGAAAAGCAGCACCACGAATCTAGTGCCGCTCCTGCTCGATAAGTAAGTCTTTAGACCGGCCACGCCAAGCCCAGGCACGGCTCCCTGAAGCACATGGAGGACGCCATCCCTCATTATTACCCTACGGCGCGGCACGTTTATGGCATTGCCTTCACCCATCATCTTGAACACGTTCTCCACGGCATCAATTGCCTCCCTGAACGAAAGGAGCTCCTCAACATCATTCTCAGTTAATAGAATCGCCACTCCTGACCCCCCTTGGCCTAAATAATTCAGCCACGGCCGAGAAATCCAACTCCCCATTCTCCGCTTCCTCGATTAACCTATATAGTTGAAGAGCTAGCGCAGATAATGGAATGGGCATTCCAAGCCCCTGCGCCTCTTTCTGAATAATCTCGAGATCCTTCCTCATGTGCTTCAATGCGAATTGAGTCGAGTAATCCCCGCTCATCATTTTGGGCACCTTAAGATCCGCAGTCGGCGACCTAGCACTACTTAATTCTCGCAATACCTTCTCCACATCGCTGGGCTTTAAACCGCTCCTCACGCCGAACCAATATGCCTCTCCCATTGCGGCCACATAAGTGCCAAGCAATAGATTATTCACTAGCTTGGCGTAGAGCCCCATGCCGTTCCCGCCCATGTAGGTCACCGACGATGCCGTCTCAATCAAGATATCCCTAGCCATATCAAATAATTCCCTGGGTCCACCAACCAGCACCGCTAGCTTCTTCTGCTCAACATGTATTGATGTGCCGATCACCGGCGCATCCATCATTTCCCCGCCGTTCCCTTTTACTTGCTTAGCTAAATCAATGCTTGTGCTTGGAGATATGGTGGAGAGGTCTATCAATACCTTGCCCTTCACATGGGGAATTGCTTCCATAACCACGGATGACACGGCATCATCATTTGATAACATTGTTAATATGACATCGCTGTCCTCCACTAATTCCCTTATCGATTTCGCAACCGTGACGCCGTACTCCGAGCTGAACTTAATTGCCTTCTCCATCGTCCTATTGAACACTGCATGTAATTTTCCAGCCCTCGCCAGGTTAGCGCCTATTCTGTACCCCATTACTCCGAGTCCAATTAATCCAATCCTCATAACTGGCATCTTAGTTATTGATAAATAAACTTAACTTATTAATTGTTTTTAAGGTGACGGAAAATCTTTAAAACTCATGCAGGTCGAAAAGCAAGGGGCCGGTAGTCTAGCCTGGAAGGATATCCGCCTCGCACGCGGGAGATCGTGGGTTCAAATCCCACCCGGTCCACCAATTATTGGCCTTTTGGCAATAAGTATACAAATGCTGGGAAGTAGTTCAAATCAATGCTAAGTCTAGACATGAGGATAATCATGATTGGGGCACCAATTGCCGTGCTCGCGATTGCCTTGGCACTTAACTTGGGTCCCCACCCGGTACCCATGTCTCATCCAGTTAATGGATCAATTCAAGCGATTAATAATTCACTGCTTAATTTACGTAACTTCACGGTGTATTATGGCGATGAGGTGAATAGTGATTTATTGATCGCGCTCAATCATTATCAATTAGTGATCCTCCAGCCCTGGGCCCTCACTCCAAGCAACTTGAGCCTAATTAAGGCAATAAAGATTGCATATATAGACCTCGGCGAGTACGATAACTCAACATGGCCGCAATGCCGGGTAAACCTCACAGGCATAGTTATTGGTTATGATGCTGATTGGGGTCAACCGATAATTAACGCATCATCCCCTCGATGGGTTAATTATACTTTATGCGAGGTGAGGGAGGCCCTCGCCTCCGGTTTTAATGGGGTTCTCTTCGATGATGTTGATGATGCCATAGATTACTATCCTGGAGAGGCAAGCGGAGTAATCAATATAATTAAGCTCGTCTCCGAGAATTATCCTAACGCATTGATAGGGGTAAATAGGGGTTTCAATTGGCCCCCAACTTATCTCCATATATTCAATTCGTTCTATATGAGGACTACGGCACTTATTATAACTTCACCACCAATGATTACCAGTACCTGGATGCAAGTCAAGTGAATCGCTTGATTAATACAACAAATTACTTAAAATCGCTGGGACTAATGGTACTGGCCCTCGGCTACTCACCGCTTCCCTGTGATTCATATAGTGACTTCGTTGCCTCGCTGGTTGCGAGGGAGGGCGTGCCATATTACGTTGGAGGCATCAATCTAACCCGATTACCAACGACGTGCATAATAGGGTAGCGCTCACCCCTCTCGCAGTATCCCGCCTAGTATAATAGGCTGCCTTAGCTTCATAGTCATGGATAGAGTAACATGCCTAACCGGCAGTGGGTCACCCTACTTATTGAAGGCGGCGACTAGTCCAATTAATTGGTGGGGATGGTGCAAGGAGGCCTTTGAGTTGGCGAGGAACTGGAACAGGCCAATACTTGTGGATGTCGGTGCGCTTTGGTGCCACTGGTGTAATGTCATGGATGAGGAGACCTATAATGATCAAGAAATCGCCCAAATAATTAATGAACACTTCATTCCAATAAAGGTTGATAGGGACGAGAGGCCTGACATAGATAAGAAGCTTCAAAGCGTCTCCATCTCCATATCGGGGCAAGCCGGTTGGCCCCTCACCGTATTCCTAACTCCAAGCGGCGAAGCAATATTCGCTGGAACATACTTTCCACCAAGGGATTCATTGGGGCTTCCCGGCATGCCTAGGGTACTCAAGGCAGTCCTCCAGGCTCATCGAGAGGGAAAGGCAATCAAGTTAGACCTAACGACCGCTGAGGAAGCGGCTCCCCACGTGAATGTCTCCGTAATTAATGGCGTTTTGCTTGGAATAATGGAGATGTATGATGAGGAGCACGGAGGCTTCGGTTCTTTCCCCAAGTTTCCTCAAGTAACGTTCCACTCAATCCTACTGTACAGAGGTTTCTACTCGAATTCATCCTTCATAGACGCCGTGAACCACACGTTGGAGGCAATGGGTAGAGGGGGAATACACGATCAATTAGGAGGAGGATTCCATAGATACTCAGTAGATAATGCTTGGCTACTGCCGCACTTCGAGAAGTTGCTGATAGATAATGCAGAGCTCCTCATTAACTACTCGGAGGCCTTCGCGGTCACCGGGAATCAATACTTGAGGGAAGTCGCAATGGATACCCTTAACTATATTAACTCAGTGCTTGGGGACAATGATGGTGGCTACTACTCCAGCCAGAGCGCCGACTCGGGAGGCGAGGAGGGAGGCTACTATAAGTGGAGCATTGAGGAATTAGCATCCATCCTTGACCAAGATGAGTTTCGATCCATTTACGAATACTTTGGGCTTCATCACTTCCCAAGCGGGGAAAAGGCGGTGCTGCATATAGGGAAGCCGCGCATGGATTCAAGTCTGGGCACGGCAATAAATAAAATGAGGAGTGCCAGGGAGCGTAGGGAACCGCCGGTAATAGATGAGACAATTTATGTCCACTCAACGGCTGCCGCAGCGATAGCTGGCTTAGCCGCGAGCGATTACGTGGGAGCCATGGCGATTAATCGAGCCCTTAAGGCAATTGACTTCTTGGAGTCGCGGCTCATAATTGATGGAGTGGCTAGGAGGGGGGCGAGGAACGGCAATCGCCTGGGTCCTGGGTACCTGGATGATCAGGCCTATGCATTATTATCATTATTATCGGCATTCCAGCACACCGGTAATCGGAGATACCTTGAATCAGCCATAGCTTGCGGGAGAGGGCTCAGGGAGTTCCTGGATGACTCGGGAATGCTTCGCTATGCCTCCCCCGTAGCCAGCGACTCGGATCTAATTCAGATACAGGTAAGCCCACTTGGCGACTCCCCTAATTGGAGTCCCGGCGCGGTGGCGATAATTGCCATGGACACGCTCTCCAGGATAATCAACGGCATCCCCAGCAGCGATGCGGAGAAATCGATACGTGCAATGCATGGAGCCGCCGCTCGCCTGGGTCCATATGCCGCCTCATACTTCATCGCGTTGGAGAATCACTTCCTTGATCCCCCCAGGATAGTCATAGTTGGCCATGATGAAGCGATATTCAAGGCACTCCATGAAGCGGCCCTAAGCGTCTTCAGGCCGGGTAAACTAGTCATCCCAGTACTGGGCGACTCCATAAGCGACTTGATTAGGGATGAAGCCGTGATGGCTATGATTAGGGCAGGGAACACGGCGGCATATGTATGCGCATATAATGAGTGCAGCCTGCCCACCAGTGATCCCAACTCATTGAGGCAATTAATAATGAATTTCGCCCGCGATAAGTACGTTTTCATTTACTGAGCATCGCTAATGTGGGGATCACTTAACTCTGTTCCTATATGAGAGGTATATTGCGGTGTCGTAAGCGATCTTCGATGAGCCCCCCAATAGAAATGGCAACTGAAGCAGGCCCATGCCGATCGCAATGCCGGCAATGGGCGCGCCCGGCAGCGTGGCGAGGCTCCTGGCCGTATTAGTGATGGCCATGGCCGTCACCCTCTCCTCGTCGGTGAATACTTGAGCCATGAATGCTTGCCGCGTCGGCACATCCATTTGCGACGTGCTTTGCCTCAGCAGCAGGAAGAGTAGGCTCCCCAATAAGGTGCCGGCGAGGGGCACTAATACTAGGAATACGCTGGATACTATGTGCGTATACACCATTGTCCTCAAATTGCCGAGTCGCTCAGCGACGAGGGGCGCCACGATTATCGATAATGCGGTCACCACGTTAACTAGTAGGAAAATAATGCCTAACTCCTTAAGTGATGCCCCATACCTCGCATAGAACCAGTACGATACGACTGACTGAGAAACAAGTCCGCCCCCGAATGCATCAGTTGCGAATAGAATAGATAATTTTCCTATATCTAACCTAGCCCTCCCCGAAACATGCTTAAGTCCACTGGATTTACTGCTTGCCTCCAGGTTACTCATTGACGCGTATATTGATGCTAGAATCACGCCCACAACGGAATATATTAGATACATAGCCCTAATCGCAGTTAATGAGTTGCCGAGGTATGATGGTAGTGAAGCCGCCAATGCGCCTATTGAGGCAGCGGAGTAACCTATGAAGTTATAGGTGCCCAGGGCCCGCCCAACCCTATTAGCCAGTCTCGGGATTACGCCGGCCTCTATTGATTGGAATGGCCCTGCCTCCGTGCCGGTCGTGCTTATGTTGCTTATCAATAGCGCTATGGCTATCGCTGGGAAGGATTCGCTCATGAATAGGATAATGCCGGATAAAGCCATTAATGAGCTGAATATCATTAATATCCTCCTCCTGCCAATTAAATTGCCGTACCACGTCAAGAGAATATTTGACGCGACGTTGCTCATCACTATGAGGAAAATGCCGAGGCCAACTAATTGAGGCGAGTACCCAAGCCTGGCCAAGTATATGGGGGTCAATACGCTCATCATTCCAGACACGAAGGTCCTGGCTCCCTTCGCAATAAAAATGGAATTAATGCCGGCCATAATTCGACGGCTCCATTTTGGAATTTAAAAATGCGCATTACTTATTATTTAGGGCGTTCCCTATAATGCGATGCGGTTAGCGGATCTTCATGAAGACTTAGCCTATGCATCCATGATGATTGATGTGATCAACGGGGACGCCCAATCCAGCATATCCATGCTTCGTGCCTTCGATGAATCGATGGTGTTCGCCGCAGTCTTCCCCAGAATAAAGATGAGGAAAATCGCTGGGGAAAGCCACATAGCTCTACGGGGGCTCCTCATCGAGCAGATAAAATTCTATCTAGAGCTTGAGAAAGCCGGGCTAGTGAATATAATTAGGGGGATCAATGATTTACGGCCCGGCATCAACCTAGTGCTCTCACTAGAGGGCGCGGACGTGTTGGGGATTAATGACTTATACATATTGAAGGAGCTCGGCATTAGGGCTATTGGGCTGACCTGGAACGAGGATAATCGCTTCGCCGCATCATGCATGACAAAGAAGGATTATGGGCTGACCAATAACGGCGAGGAACTAGTTAAGCTGGCCAATGAATTAGGCATTATAATTGATGTGGCGCATGCAAGCAAGCAAACAGTGCTAGACGTGGCCTCCACATCCAGAAAGCCGATAATAGCTTCCCACGCCAATGCCTCTGCATTAAAGCATCATAGGCGTAACCTGGATGATGAGGAGATAGAGGCCATAATTAAGACCGGGGGAGTAATTGGGGTAACGGCTATCCGCGACACGCTTCCATCGCCGACAATGCAAGGCATTGTGGATAATCTCAAGTACATTGGGGAAAGCTTTGGATGGAGCCACGTCGCCCTCGGCACAGATATGCTGGGCATAGATGAGACGCCCACGGGCTTCGAGAATATACTTAAGGCCAGGAACATAATTGAGGTAATTAATCGGGAGGAGGAATTATGGAGGAATCCGCTTCGCGTGATCAATGATGTAATGAATAGTTAAGATTATTAAGAGGTAATATACAAAGCAACCCTGGCGCCGGGGTTGAGGTAAAACTTATAAATGCTCCTGGGTAAGTTTTTTCTCGAGGCGTTTACAAGTGAGCCCCCTAACACCGCCCCGGGGATAGCCTGGGACGAAGGTTAGGGGGTGATTCATCCAACCACCGGCGACGAAGGAGAGGCCTGGACCCATCCCATCCCCTGGGGCGGCCTTGAGCGGCCATCCCCAGAAACCGGTTGATCCTGCCGGACCCGACCGCTATCGGGGTGAGGCTTAGCCATGCGAGTCGGATGTCTTGGGGATCCGCCAGGGCATGGCGGACGGCTCAGTAACACGTGGCCAACCTACCCTAGGGAGGGGGATAACCCCGGGAAACTGGGGCTAATTCCCCATAGGAGAGGGAAGCTGGAATGCTCCCTCCCCGAAAAGAACCGCGTCCGGCACCCGGCGCGGCTCGCCCTAGGATGGGGCTGCGGTCCATCATGGTTGTTGGTGGGGTAATGGCCCACCAAGCCGAAGACGGATGGGGGCCGTGAGAGCGGGAGCCCCGAGATGGGCACTGAGACAAGGGCCCAGGCCCTATGGGGTGCAGCAGGCGCGAAACCTCCGCAATGCAGGAAACTGCGACGGGGTTACCCCGAGTGCCGCCCGATGAGGGCGGCTTTTCTCCGGTGTAGAAAGCCGGAGGAATAAGCGGGGGGCAAGTCTGGTGTCAGCCGCCGCGGTAATACCAGCTCCGCGAGTGGTCGGGGTGATTACTGGGCCTAAAGCGCCCGTAGCCGGCCCGGCAAGCCTTGCTCTGAAATCCCCAAGCTCAACTTGGGGGCGGGGGAAGGTACTGCCGGGCTTGGGGGCGGGAGAGGCCGAGGGTACTCCTGGGGTAGGGGCGAAATCCGATAATCCCAGGAGGACCACCAGTGGCGGAGGCGCTCGGCTGGAACGCGCCCGACGGTGAGGGGCGAAAGCTGGGGGAGCAAAGGGGATTAGATACCCCTGTAGTCCCAGCTGTAAACTATGCGGGCTGGCTGTTGGGTGGGCTTAGAGCCCGCCCAGTGGCGTAGGGAAGCCGTTAAGCCCGCCGCCTGGGGAGTACGGCCGCAAGGCTGAAACTTAAAGGAATTGGCGGGGGGGCACCACAAGGGGTGAAGCTTGCGGCTTAATTGGAGTCAACGCCGGAAACCTTACCCAGGGCGACAGCAAGATGATGGCCAGGCTAACGACCTTGCCTGATGAGCTGAGAGGAGGTGCATGGCCGTCGCCAGCTCGTGCTGTGAAGTGTCCGGTTAAGTCCGGCAACGAGCGAGACCCCCACTTCTAGTTGCCACCCAGTTCCTCGGAATTGGGGGCACACTAGAGGGACTGCCGGCGTAAGCCGGAGGAAGGAGGGGGCCACGGCAGGTCAGTATGCCCCGAAACCCTGGGGCCGCACGCGAGCTGCAATGGCTGGAACAGCGGGATTCGACCCCGAGAGGGGAAGATGATCCCGTAAATCCAGCCCCAGTAGGGATCGAGGGTTGCAATTCACCCTCGTGAACTTGGAATCCCTAGTAACCGCGTGTCACCAACGCGCGGTGAATACGTCCCTGCCCCTTGCACACACCGCCCGTCGCGCCATCCAAGGGAGTTTCTAGCGAGGCTCCTTGGGTTTCACCCGGGGAGTCGAGCTGGGGGCTCCCGAGGAGGGCGAAGTCGTAACAAGGTGGCCGTAGGGGAACCTGCGGCCGGATCACCTCCTTTGTTGGGGATGGGAGTCTAAAAGGCCTCTTCCTTCGCCGCCACGTAACTCATCGCCTGCATCAAGAAGCCGCCTGGTGGATGGCTTGGCTCGGGCGCCGAGGAAGGGCGCGGCAAGCTCGCGATAATCCCGGGGTAGGCGCATGCGGCCTTTGATCCCGGGGTCCCCTAATGGGGCTTCCTGCCACGGTGAACCCGTGGCGTCCCGTAAGGGACGGGAACCCCCCGAACGGAAACATCTTAGTAGGGGGAGGAAGAGAAATCAACAGAGATCCCCTGAGTAGGGGCGACCGAAAGGGGGAGAGCCCAAACCAAATCCCCCCGGGACAACTGGGGGGAGATGTGGGGTAGTGGGCTTGGGGCACCGCCGAGGCGACCTAGCCGAAGTGGGCTGGAAAGCCCCACCAGAGAGGGTGACAGTCCCGTAGGTTAAAGGTCGTTGGCGGATTCCCAAGTTCCGGAGTACCATGCCTCGGTTCTGGCATGGGAAGCTGGGGGCCACTGGCCTCCAAGGCTAAATACGTCCCGAGACCGATAGCGTACAAGTACCGTGAGGGAACGCTGAAAAGCACCCCGGAAGGGGGGTGAAAAGAGCCTGAAACCAGGCGGTTAAAGGAGGAGCGGCCTCAAAGGATTCCCCGATTCAAAGGAAACCAAGGCAACTTGGGAGTACGAGGATCGGGGCCGGGGTCGCTCCTTACGTCTAGAAACACGGGCCAGGGAGTGCTCGCTCGTGGCGAGTTTAAGGGGGATAATCCCCGTAGGCGTAGGGAAACCGACCAGCCCGCAGCCGAGCAATCGGCGAGGGGCGGGGTCTTAACGGGCCCGGAGCCACGGGCGGGCGACCCGAAACCGAGCGATCTATCCCGGGGCAGGGCGAAGCGGGGTGAAAGCCCCGTGGAGGCCCGAAGGGGTTCTGACGTGCAAATCGTTCCTCTGACCCTGGGATAGGGGCAAAAGACCAATCAAGCTCGGTGATAGCTGGTTCCCCCCGAAGTGGATCTAAGTCCAGCCTCCCCAGAGGATGCTCACGGGGTAGGGCACCGATCTAGGGCGCAGGGGCCGAAAGGCCCCGGCTCTGGGTCGAACTTCGAACCCGTGGGCTCCGTAGAAGGGGGGAGACGGGTTTCCCGGGGGTAAGCTTGGGAACCGAGAGGGGAACAACCCAGACCGGGGTTAAGGCCCCTAAGCGCGGGCTAAGTGCTAATCCGGAAGGGAGTCTCCCGCCGAAGACGGCGGGGCCGTAGGCCCAGCAGCAGCCATCGGCTAAGAAGTGCGTAACAGCTTACCCGCTGAGGCGGGGGGCCCTTAAGATGTGCGGGGCTTAAGCCCGCCGCCGAGACCCCGGGCCATGGATCATTGGATCCATGAGCGGTAGGGGGGCGTGGCCATGGGCTAGAAGGCGGGCCGTGAGGTCCGCTGGACCCGTGGCCAATGCGGATCCTGGCAGTAGTAGCAGCGTCTAGAGGAGTTAAAGGCTCCTCCGCCGGTTGGGCAAGGGTTCCATGGCAACGACAATCAGCCATGGGTTAGCCGGTCCTAAGGCAGAGCCCCATAGGCATCTGCCGAAAGGGAAACGGGTTAATAATCCCGTGCCGTGGGGATAGGTTCAGCGGCAACGCGTGCCCTGCTTCCGACGCCTCCGGATACGGCGAGCGGGACCGCCGTCCCGTTTAACCGCCGAAGACCGGGGAGTGGCGTAATGCCGAGAACCGGTTGAACGCGGGAATAGCCGGGCCTTGAGCCTGGTTCGCCCGATTCCGGGGGCCCATGAAAAGGAAGCGGGGAACGATTCCCCACGCCCGTACCGAGAACCGACACAGGTGCCCTGGGCTAGAAACCCAAGGCGGCTCGGGTGACCCTGGGTTAGGGAACTCGGCAAATTGGCCCCGTAACTTCGGGAGAAGGGGTGCCTGCAGTCCTTGGCTAAACCAGGGACCGCAGGTCGCAGTGGCCAGGGGGACCTGACTGTTTAACAAAAACATAGGTCCCCGCGAGCCCGTAAGGGTGAGTACGGGGGCTGAATCCTGGCCACTGGCGGTACGTTAAACCCGGGTACAACCGGGCTAAGCGCCGCTGAAGGCCGGGGGTAACTCTGACCCTCTTA
>Ga0209120_1000958_pt1 | contig 11550 bp, 10 predicted proteins | sample JossMetagenome_FD_184730 | JGI IMG/M metagenome (GOLD analysis project Ga0209120, IMG submission 184730) | Hot spring microbial communities from Joseph's Coat, Yellowstone National Park, USA - JC2_E (SPAdes) (version 3) | ecosystem: Environmental > Aquatic > Thermal springs > Hot (42-90C) >... | reverse complement strand
CCCGAGACTGTATGAGATTTGTAGTAAGAAAGGCAGGAGTGACCTAATAGATATTCTCAGGGCTAACTGGACTATATACGGAATTAACTCCCCGGTAAAATGTCCGAAATGTATGTTTAACGCCATTATGCCTGACTTGTCTTGCTATATATGTAAGTACACAATCAGTATGAAACAACTAAAAGAACAACTAAACGTGTTGCAGTTGCTTTTCGACTATTTCAAAGCGGATCCTCAAGGTTACAAGGAGATAATGACAGCTGGTTACTTCTACTATTCATGGGATGGCGTTTTACCCCCCAGTAAACAACCCAAAGATCTTCTAAGGTTCGAGATTGTGCTTAATAAGGAGGAGAAGGAGAAGCTAAAGTCCTTTTACATCGAGCACAGTACTCCCCAGACTCAATGAAAGCGTCACAAGACTTACACTTGGGGTAGTTGAATAACGAAGTGGAGGTTATGAAGGTATGAAAGAGCTCGTAGTTCTCAGCTAGCTGTGTGTTAACCCAAGAAAAAATTAAGTTAAAAACGTCGTCATTAAAGCTAATCTCGTTTATTATACCGAAAGCACTGAGTTCTGATAACGGTATTGAATAAAGAGGAATAAAGATTTTAGTTCCATCGTTTAATGTCTTAGAACTTGTAACGTAATTAAGATAAGAATAATTTTTCATTGTAACTGAGTAGAGGAGATAAGTTAAATAGAAGTTCGAAGGAAAAGGAAGTACTTTCACACTATACTCTTTGAGATTTTTAGCTTCCATTATTAGACTCCAGATGTACTCGATAATATCTTGGTAGTCAAACTGTACGCTAACTTTGCCGATCTTTAAATTACAAGTGTAACAAGCCTTGCCTATGATATGTGTTAGGAGCTCTGCTATTTGGTCCATGTTATTTGGTGCTAGAATAGCAACCTTATCATTGTAATTAAACATTTTACTGTTATGAATCTCCTTTCTGACCCTTTTAACAATCTCGTCTCGTGCACATATCTCACATAATTTCCTTCCACTGACGACATACTTCGCTTCTCTCTTGTTACATCTCTGGCAAAGGTTCATATATCAACAACTTCGAGTGTAGAATTAAAAACTGTTTAAAATATCTCTATTCTTTCTCTAGAACAATGATGACTTTCTCTTTTCTCTCATACCTCATTAGTATTGGGCCATAAAAAAGAAAAATTTATATATAACCGCTCCTAATGAAAACCAGCTACGGTGAGCCAAATGGCAGGTGCTCCAGTATTACTCTTTAAAGAGGGTACAAATAGATCCTCCGGAAGGGATGCTTTAAGGAACAATATACTAGCAGCTGTAACACTATCAGAGATGTTAAAGAGCTCGTTAGGACCCAGAGGATTAGACAAGATGTTAGTCGATAGTTTCGGCGACGTAACTATTACTAATGACGGTGCTACTATAGTAAAGGAGATGGAAATCCAGCACCCGGCTGCAAAGCTCCTTGTTGAAGCTGCAAAGGCACAAGACGCTGAAGTAGGAGATGGAACCACTTCAGCAGTAGTCCTTGCTGGATTATTACTCGACAAAGCAGATGATTTGTTAGACCAGAATATACACCCAACCATAATAATTGAAGGTTATAAGAAGGCATTAAACAAATCATTAGAAATTCTAGATCAGTTAGCTTTGAAGATCGACGTAAGTGATCTTAATTCACAAGTAGCTAGAGACCAGCTGAGAAAGATTGTATATACAACAATGTCGAGCAAGTTCGTTGCTGGTGGAGAAGAGATGGACAAAATCATTAACTTAGTACTCGATGCTGTATCAATTGTAGCTGAGAAGAGGCCAGACGGTAGCTATAACGTTCCTCTTGATTTAATCAAAATAGATAAGAAGAAGGGTGGAAGTACAGAAGATAGTATGTTGGTAAGAGGTCTAGTACTCGACAAAGAAGTGGTTCACCCTGGAATGCCTAGGAGAGTAGAAAAGGCAAAGATTGCTGTATTAGATGCTGCACTGGAGGTTGAAAAGCCCGAGATATCAGCTAAGATAAGCATCACTAGCCCAGATCAAATTAAGGCCTTCCTAGATGAAGAGGCTAAGTACCTTAAGGAGATGGTAGACAAACTAGCTTCAATTGGAGCTAATGTTGTTATATGCCAGAAAGGTATTGATGATATAGCACAGCACTTCCTAGCTAAGAAAGGAATACTCGCAGTGAGAAGGGTAAAGAGGAGCGATATAGAGAAGTTAGAGAAGGCTTTAGGAGCAAGGATTATAAGCAGTATAAAGGATGCGACTCCTGAGGATCTAGGTTACGCCGAGCTAGTAGAGGAGAGGAGAGTAGGAAACGATAAGATGGTATTCATTGAAGGTGCAAAGAACCCGAGGGCTGTGAACATTTTATTAAGAGGATCCAATGATATGGCACTTGACGAGGCAGAGAGGAGTATTAACGACGCATTACATTCATTAAGGAACGTATTATCAAAGCCCATGATTGTAGCGGGTGGTGGAGCCGTTGAGACTGAGTTAGCATTAAGATTAAGAGAGTATGCAAGAAGCGTAGGAGGTAAGGAGCAGTTAGCAATTGAGAAATTCGCTGAGGCATTAGAGGAGATACCGATGATATTAGCAGAGACTGCAGGTATGGAGCCTATACAAACTTTAATGGATCTGAGATCCAAGCACTCTAAAGGTCTAGTGAATGCTGGAGTTGATGTAATGAACGGAAGACTTAACGATGATATGATGTCAATCAACGTAATTGAGCCTGTGAGAGTAAAAGCTCAGGTATTTAAGAGCGCTGTTGAAGCAGCTACTGCGATTCTGAAGATTGATGACTTGATTGCCGCCTCTGCATTAAAGAGCGAGAAGAAAGAAGGAAGCAAAGGTAAAGAAGAAGGCGGAGAAGAAGGAAGTAACAAACCCTCATTTGAATGATTAGTTTCTTTTTTATCTCATTTATTCAAAATTCTATTCTAATTGTTTACTCTTATTATAATTTTTATCTATATAATAGTCAGATTATGAAATTATTAAAATATAATTAATTTATATAATTAATTAATAAATTGTAATAAATTATGAACGCATGAGTGTTGTTTCCTAGTATACATATTACTTTTTACTTTACTTATACATCATAACTTGATTTGTTTCTTCTCCTGAATACCCATCTAGTTCTTCAAGCATCTTCTGGACTGCTTCTTTTATTTTTGGGCTTGAATAGTTGTCACGAGTTAAATAAAGTAATTTCTTTGAGAGGTCTACTCCAATAATTAAAACCAGATTTATAAAGTCTGGACTTAGGATATAATTAGCTAATTTTTCTGGGTCTCCTCCATAAGATGAAAAACCATATTTTGACTCTGCTTTTGCAAGTAATTTCTGAGCTTCATCTAATTTTTTCATATCCAGACTTACGGGTGTTAATACCTTACTCACTATATGCCGTAAGAAGTCAGGTTCTCCCAAATGATTCGCCTATTATAACTAATTTTAACTAGCCATATAAAAACTGTAGTTAAGAAGTTATTTGCTCTTTTCATCAACACTTATAAGTAGATATTTTAATTAATAACATAGGAAGTGAGAGGAGTCAAGATGTCATCCTCGAAGAGAAAAAAGAGGTCTATGGGTAAAGAAGAATCTTTAAATGAGGTTGAGAAAAAACTTCGTGTATTGTATTCTGATAAAGAAGTAGTTGTAATGACTGCACCTAATGAAGAGGAGTTGAAGGAGATATTATTGGACTTATTAAGTCAAAAGCCTATGAATCTAAAAGAACTTCATTCCGCTCTATCAGGTATAGCTAGCGAAGATAAGATAAGAAAAGCATTATCGGATTTAGCGGAGAAAAACCTGGTCACATTATCCGAAGACGGGAAGTATGCTAAGTTAGGTTAGAATTCTTACTGGGCAAGTTTTCCATACTTTTGAACATAACTCCGCTTGTGACACTGTTAATATTCTATCCATAGCCTTACATCTCGCAACTAAACCTTTTTCAGTTCTAAACAATTCAAAATTTGGACACTCACTATCTAGAGTGCTTTCTAGCACGTTAATCTTATGGTAAAATGAGATCTCTTGTTCTACCCTCTCGTCCTCTGTGTATCGTTCAAGTCCGTCTTTTCTGGCCTTTTCCTCTTCGTTACCCATGTAATACCTGCAAGACTTATAGTTACCTTGACACCTTGAAGGTGATGTAACCGAATCGGAAGGAGATTCCAGTACGGGAGAAGTACAAAAACCTCCTTTGTAATGAGGGCATATATTACGTTTCTGCAACTTCTCTCACTATAATATGTACTCCTAATAAATTATCCTCGTCCTCCGAAGCCGTGGGTATAGTAACCTTATTAATCACAACTTTGTCTACTTTTTCGTTAATCTGCTTCAATAACTCAGTTATTTGGGTTTCATCTACTTTTGTAGATCCCTTCATATCATCTACTATTAGGACTTCTACTCTTTTCATGTTTTAAACATTCAGTCAGAAAAAGATATAAACGCACTGGCTTATGCCATCTTGTGAATCCTATAAGAGATGCAAAGATTGAGTTTTCTAAGCTCATATCGGATAAGCTCGGTATTAGCTACGATGAAGTATTTAAAAACATCGAATATCCTACTAAGGACGACTTAGGAGATCTGGCATTACCGTTACCGGCAGTTACTAAAGATAAGGCTTTGATGAGTAAGGAATACTCAGATAAGGGTCAGACGTTAATAAGAGAAATAAGGAAGATGGGGGTTTACATAAACGCCTTTCTTGACGAAGGTAGTCTATTCAAACTTATATTTTCTAATCTTCAGGACGATTATGGAATAGAAAAGATTGAAAAAGGCTCAAAGATCGTAATTGAACATACTAGCGCTAATCCTATTCACCCCTTACATATAGGGCATTTAAGGAATTCTATTATCGGCGATACGATAGCCAGAATGCTGAGGTTAAGAGGACACAACGTTAACGTGAGATTTTACGTAAACGACGCTGGTAGACAAGTCGCTATATTAGCATTGGGCTATATGTTGCTTGGAGAACCTGAACCACCCTCTAATGTTAAGTCTGATCACTGGTTTGGAACAATTTATTCAATAACTAATGTTTTGATAGAAATTAAAAGCATAAAAAAAGAACTTAGTTTGTTGAAAAACAACGATGACGAAAAATACAAAGAAAAGGTGAAGAGGCTTGACGAACTTGTAGCTATTGCAGCCCAACAGCAGGAGAGGTATCCCGATATATTTAACAAATTAGCAGATGAAATAAACAAAATAGAAGATTTAGAGGTAGAGATACAAAATATAATCAGACAATATGAAAGCAAAAGCGATGAAAAGATAGTAGAGGTAATAAGAAAGATAGTGAAATACAATCTGAACGCGTTCGAAAAAAGTCTGTCAAAACTTCACATCACGTTCGATGCATATGATTATGAAAGTGACTTGTTGTGGAACGGGGAAGTAAGTAAGATAGTGAGCGAAGCCTTAAGTAAGTCTATCGATTATAAGGGTACTAAAGCACTTAGCCTTGAGCTAAGCAAAGAGGAAAAGGAAGGACTGTCTATACCTACTGGGCTTCAACTACCGCCATTAGTTTTGGTTAGATCCGACGGAACTTCTCTTTACACCACAAGGGATATAGCATACACAATAAGGAAATTTAACGTATTCGAGGCGGACAAGGTAATTAATGTAATAGCGGAGCAACAAGCCGTTCCACAGATGCAGTTAAGGGCTTCTCTATACATACTAGGGTACACAAAATACGCTAGGAATTTAGTACACTACTCTTACGGAATGGTCAATTTACAAGGCATGAGGATGAGCGGTAGATTAGGGAGGTTTATTGCACTTGACGAGATATTAGAAAAAGTTGAGGAGGTAGCAAGGAAGAAGATACAAGAAAAGGGAGGCAACATGGAAAATGTTGGAGAGGTTGTAAATGCAGCTATTCGCTTTGCAATCCTTTCGGTGTCGGCAAATAAGCCAGTAACGTTTAACGTCAATAATGTAGTAGACTTTGACCAAAACAGCGGACCTTATCTGCAATACACATATGCTAGGGCTTTTAACATTCTACATAAGAATAATGAAAGATTGGAAATAGAGAAAGCTGACCTGAAAGACCTTGAAGGAGACAAAAGGAAGTTGTTAATTCTGATTGCTAAGTTCCCCGAAGTATTGTCAAAAGCTTCAGACGAAATGAGACCTGAAGACTTAATAGACTTTTTGAAAAAGTTGTCAGATACCTTTAATAGATGGTATAATAACGAGAGGGTTTTGCAAGAGCAGGATCAGGGAAAGAGAATGACCAGACTATTTCTCGTCAAGGGTGTCGAGAGGGTTCTATTTAATGGGCTCAATGCGATAGGAATAAAACCTCTTGAGAGAATGTAAATACGGACCCGTAGCTCAGCCAGGATAGAGCGCCGGCCTGCGGAAGGTTGGAGAAAGCCGGCGGTCCCGGGTTCAAGTCCCGGCGGGTCCGCTATACTAGGCTTTCCTAACTTTAAGATATCGAGTACAGAAGAAAAACCCAGTTGATTTAATCTCATAGAAAAAGAAGGTAAAAGGAAGTTATTAATGTGTTCAGTGAAATTGAACACAATGCGAGTTGAAAACTTAATATCCCTTATTTTTCATCCCTCTGTTTCAACCGCTTTAGGTTTTATTATAATCTACTTAATACGTTGTAAAAACCTACCAGATCTATTAATATCCTTAATATTTTTCTCTTTTACACCTTTTCTAATTACTTTAATTTTAATGAGAAGAGGTAGGGTTTCTGATCTATTAGTCACAAGAAGAGAACAGAGAGGAAGAGTAATAACATTATCAATACTGGGTTACCTTATTGCGATAGCATTGATTTACATTTATGGAATAAATTTGCTCTTTTACGTGGCACTTTTGTATACTTTAAATTCTTTCCTTATCCTTTTAATTACATTAAAATATAAAATAAGCATTCACGTTGCAGTGCTCTCAGGTGTTTCAACTGTCCTTTCGTTTCTTGTAAGTGAGTATTTTGTTATAATGTATTTTGTGACAGCCATAGTAGCGTGGGCTAGGGTTAAAGCTAAGGAACATGAGTTAAGTCAAGTGGTCTCGGCTTACGTTTTCTTTGCACTCCTTACTTACCTGGAGATAAACTTCATTTCTACTGATTTTCATATTTAATGGAGATAAAATTTAGAATGAATAAAGAATAATAACAAAAAATTAATCTAACTTAATACAGCTTTACCTAAGGGAGCCTTCTTACCTATGCTCTCAGCTATAACTTGTGATAAACCAGTATACCACGCTACTATTGCGGTTAATATACCCATATAACCTCCAGCGTGAATCAATGACTGATTACCATTTATTGACCCTATACCTAGCAAGAAGAAAGTTATCCATAAAAACAGAAACGTTAGGAAAAGCGATAGATTAGCCTTAAAAGTCCCAAACCACATTATCAGTGTGAATATTCCAAACGCTATTAACACTAAGCCTATTCCTTGCGATGTTACGCTTCCGGTAAAACCCATAGCCGTAAACAAATACCATTCCCAAAAGGCTCCGTAAGTAAAAAACGCTACATAACCGAACGTATTTCCGGCCCTCCACTCTAGTACTCCCGCTACTAATTGAGCTAGTCCACCGTAGAAAAGGGCTAAGCCTATTACTACACCTTCTCCTTGTGCAGATAACAACCCTGCGTTAAAAGAGCTGAGTACTAACGTAGTTAAGGCGAATCCGGAAAGCCCTAGAGGAGCTGGATTTGCTCTTTTTTCTTCCGTCATTACAAACCTAACAGTTTTAATTTATACTTAAATTTTTTGAAAGGTTTTAAAACAAGGAATACTTTTATATTTAAATACGGCAAACTTAAAGAGATTTATAATGGCAGAAAACCTACCTTTTGAGGAGAGATATTACCAACCGCCTTATAAACAACTTTACAAAGAATCACTCGAAGAACCAGAAAAATTCTGGAGGAAAATGGCTGAAGAGATAGAATGGTTTTCACCATTCCAGAAAGTTCTCGACGAGAGTAATGCACCGTTCTACAAGTGGTTTATAGGAGGAAAAGTTAACATAACGTATAACGCTTTAGATCGTCACTTAAAGACTAAGGGGAATAAAGTAGCAATTTATTGGGAAAACGAAAAAGGCGAGAGCGGAAGTTTAACCTACTCACAACTCTATAATGAAGCAAACAGGTTTGCGAAAATACTACAAGATTTAGGCGTTCAAAAGGGAGACAGAGTCCTGATCTACCTTCCTTTGATGCCGGAATTGCCTATGGCAATGTTAGCGTGTGCAAGAATCGGTGCAATTCATAGCGTAGTATTCTCAGGCTTTTCCACACAAGCTGTAGTTGACAGAATAAATGATGCTAAGGCAAAACTCGTTATAACTACTTCGCATACTATGAGGAGGGGTAAGAGGGTAGAACTCAAGAGAATAATAGACGAAGCTGTTTCTCAAACTCCAACAGTAGAAAAGGTTCTGGTCATTAAGAGGGACGAAGAGATAGAATTAAATGAAGAAAGAGACGTACTATATCAAGAATTGATAAAGAGAGTGGGTTATAAGAAAGTAGAGCCAGAAATGACTGATGCAATAGATCCCTTATTCATCTTATATACTTCTGGGACAACTGGAAAGCCTAAAGGTATTTATCACTTACATGGCGGTTACGGTCTCTGGACTTACCTAACCACTAAGTGGGTTTTTGATTTGAGAGACGAAGACGTGTTCTTCAACACTGCAGACATAGGTTGGATCACCGGACACTCATACATAGTTTACGGTCCCTTACAGAACGGTGCCACAGTGCTGATGTATGAGGGAGTTCCAGACTATCCTAACCCCGATAAATGGTGGGAGTTAGTAGAGAAGTATAATGTAACAGTATTTTACACTTCTCCAACAGCTGTGAGAACATTAATGAGATACGGAGAAGAGTGGGTAAAGAAGCACGACTTATCAAGTTTGAGATTATTAGGAAGCGTAGGAGAGCCTATCAATCCTGAAGCATGGAGATGGTATTTCAAGAATGTCGGAAGGTCTCAACTACCTATAGTAGACACTTGGTGGCAAACGGAGACGGGAGGTATAATGATTTCAGCAACTCCAGGATTAGGGAATTACATGCTTAAGCCCAGTGCTAACGGACTTCCATTACCCGGAGTAGACGCTGATGTGTTTAATGATGAAGGTAAACCCACGAAACCGAGAGAGAAAGGCTATATAGTTATCAAGAGACCGTGGCCAGGTATGTTGGCTGGAGTATGGGGAGATCCAGAGAGATATATAAAGACTTATTTCTCTAAGTTCCAAGGAGTCTACTATCCAGGAGATTATGCAGTAAAGGACGAAGATGGATTCTTCTACATTTTGGGAAGAGCAGATGAGGTGTTGAAGATAGCAGGGCATAGAATTGGAACTAGGGAGATAGAAGACGTCTTAATCTCACATCCGGCTGTCGCAGAATCAGCCGTAATAGGTATACCAGATCCCGTTAGAGGAGAGGTAGCTGTTGCAGCAGTAGTATTGAAACAAGGATATCAACCTTCAGATGAATTGAGAAAGACGTTAATTGAATACGTTAGGAATAACTTAGGTCCCATAGTAGTGTTTGGCGGGTTATACTTCGTAAGTAAATTACCGAAGACCAGGTCAGGGAAGATAATGAGAAGAATTGTGAGAAGCGTAATCTCTGGGCAAACGTTAGGTGATATAACTACACTAGAGGACGAAACATCAGTTGAAGAACTGAAAAAGATCGCAGAGGAATTCTCTAAAGAGATTCAGAGTCAGAAGAATCAACAATAAACTCACTTTTTCCTAAATTTTTGATACAACGAGCATATCTTACCTTTTTAAGTTGTGGTATATGTAATACCATAGTTAATTCGGCTATGACTTATTTATATCATTTGAGAAGAATAGATGATAACTAATGCAAAAAGCACAGATCAGTGTACTCTCTCTCGCTAAGCTTAAGGTCATCAAACGTAATAACTCAGTCGAAGAGTTTAAGTCCGAAAAGATTTTTTCAAAGCTATCATTACCAGAAGAAGTGATTGACGGGATACTAAACGACATAGCCCAAAATGCAAAGGACAACGCAATAGACAGTAGGACGATAGCCGATATCGTTGAAAGGAACCTCATAGAACACTCGTTAGACTATCCAGAGTTGATGGAGACGGCCAAACGTTTCGTCCTAGCAAGGATTTACAATCACGTTTTCGGTAAAGGCAAATGGAAGGATTTCGACCCAAAGGACTTACTGTTAACATACAACGCGTTGAAAGTCCTAGAAGCTAGGTATCTACTTAAGAACCCCGACACACTCCGCTACATAGAAACCCCGCAAATGATGTTCAGAAGAGTAGCCTCATTTCTGGCAAAAAACGAGGAAAGGAGGAAAGAAGTAGAGGAGAAGTTCTACGAGATAATGTCAGAACTTAAGTTCTTACCAAACACACCTACCTTAATGAACAGTGGTACAAGGCTAGGTATACTCTCAGCATGCTTCGTAATACCAGTCAGAGACTCAATGGTAACCCAAAACGGTGAAGGAATATACGACGCATTAAGGGCTATGGCAGTAGTTCATCAACAGGGAGGAGGTACAGGCTTCGACTTCTCAGAACTAAGACCTAAAGGAGATGTAGTAGCCTCAACCGCTGGAGTAGCCTCAGGCCCCATATCCTTCATGAGGATCTTTGACGTGTCTACTGACGTAGTAAAGCAGGGTGGAAAGAGGAGGGGGGCAAATATGGGAGTAATGCATGCGTGGCACGCTGACATAGAGGACTTCATTAAAGCTAAGACTGGTCAGCTGAAGGACGTACAATTACAGAACTTCAACATATCAGTTGGCGTTTACGACTACTTCATGAAAGCAGTGGAGAGAGGTGAGACAGTCCCGCTAATTAACCCGAGAAAGACCAAGATCCTTGGTAAAGACTACGAGTACTACATTGTTAAGGCTAGAGGTTACATGGATGAGGAATGGATACAAGAAGAAATACTGAGAGAATTAGAGGAGAGAGGAGGTTCAGTTTACCTCGATGAAAGCATTATTATAACAGTTGACGAGGCTTTGGCTATTGCAGAAAAAGAGGGGGCTATAATGAAGTGGGTAAATGCCAAGGATCTGTTTGACGAGATCGTTAAAGGTGCTTGGGACAGCGGTGACCCTGGTCTACTCTTCATAGACACTATTAACAGAAGGCACCCCGTATGGTACTTGGGCAAGATACAAGCTACTAACCCGTGCGGTGAAGAGCCGTTATTACCATGGGAGAGTTGTAACTTAGGTTCAATTAACTTAGAGAAGTTCGTAGTAGAGAGGAACGGCAAACCAGTAATTGACTGGGAAGGATTAGCAGAAACTATACGTTACGGTGTGAGGTTGTTAGACAATGTGATCGATGCAAACCGTTACCCACTTAAACAGATTGAGGAAGCTACAAAGAGAACTAGAAAGGTAGGACTAGGCGTTATGGGCTTAGCTAGAATGCTAGTCAAGTTAGGCATTCAATACGACAGTGTAGACGCT
>Ga0209120_1000957_pt1 | contig 11561 bp, 9 predicted proteins | sample JossMetagenome_FD_184730 | JGI IMG/M metagenome (GOLD analysis project Ga0209120, IMG submission 184730) | Hot spring microbial communities from Joseph's Coat, Yellowstone National Park, USA - JC2_E (SPAdes) (version 3) | ecosystem: Environmental > Aquatic > Thermal springs > Hot (42-90C) >... | reverse complement strand
GCGCTGCGTCGAAGGATAATTGGAAGAATTTATTGTATACGTAGTCCATGGCCTTAATTACGTAATGCCTTGCCGTCACGATCTTCTCGAACATCTCATAAATCTTCAACTTAATGTTCTTATGCTCAATTATGGGCCTACCACCCTGTACCCGGGTCTTTGCGTAATTGAGGGTCTCCTCAAAGGCCGCCCTGGCCAGGCCAACCGCGTAGGCGCCCATGTTTACACTGGTTAGGTTGAGGAGTTGGTCGGAGAATACCTCGTAGAACGGGGGTAGCGCAATAACGTAATCACCCGGTATGCGAACTCCATCGAAGAACACGGGACCCTGTGGGCAATCCCTATTTCCGAGCATGTCCACGGGCTCTCCCTTCCTAACGCCTGGTTTGTTGAGGGGGACTATGACGAACGCGCCCTCCCTAAGGCTCTTACCATCCTTAAGCTGTGCGTGGAGACCCATATGTGTGCATATTGGTGCTGCGGAAACCCACGCCGATTTCTGCCCATAGATGATCCACTCGTCGCCATCACGCTCAATCACCACATTACCTCTACCAAAGGACTCGACATCCCTATCCCTAAACGCAAGTATGTAATCACTACCGTGCTCAGGCTCAGTAACGCCCCAACAACCAATGTACCTACCCTCAACATCCTCCAACCATGGCTTAACAAGCCCTTCCCTAACCTCCTCAGAGCCAAACATTGCAGTCACAGTGAATGGTATGGCATCCACACCGATCAATGTGGCGAGGCCAAGGCTACCCCAACCAAGCTCCTCATCTACTACGTATCGTTGTAGATTCGTAAGCCCAACACCACCACGATCCCTAGGCAGGTGGATTCTATGCAGACCCATTTTCTTCATCTCTCTTATGGCCTCGAATATCGGTGAGTTCGGCTTAATACGATCTCTAGGGCTCATTCTATCGAGTTTTATCGATATTGGTCTCAAAACCTCCTCAGCAAGCCTATGTACATTCCTCTTCAGTAACTCATCCTCATCACTTAATTGCTCTAAGTCTAAATACCCCATGGCTTATTAGTTCATTGAGTTTGATTTTAAGTATAATTACTATTTATAGATAATATGCTTTCATATAAGGTATATAGCTTATATACGGGGAATTCTTTAATGTCGCTATGAATTATTTTGAGATGTATGTCAAGTGAGAGCTTTATATTCCCAAGCCCCCAATGGGCCGAGGCCTTTTGCAAGGCTCTTAATGAGAACAAGGAGTATAGGGAGGCGGCTAAGGATTGGGTTTGGGATGTGGTTTTCGTAGCAAGCAATATACCAAGTGAGGTGGTTAATGCGGTCGCACAGTTGATGGGTTTGTCAGGTGTTACATCCAATGCAGGGGCTATGAAGTTTAGGTTGAGGAATGGCACCTGCCAGGGCTCCGAGTTCTACATCGACGCTAGCAAGGCAGATGCTGATTACATACTCGAAGCCGATTATTCACTATGGAAGGACCTAATCCAAGGTAAAGTGGACCCCGTCGGCGCCATATTATCTAGGAAAATAAGGGTTAAGAAGGGCAGCTTCCTAACGCTGGTACAATTTTCGTCGGCTGCGATAAAGATGACGAACACGGCAATGAAAGTGCCAACAAAATTCGTTGTATAGTTTTCGTTGTGCATTGTTTGCTTAAATATATAGCATAATATATTGGTAAATACACGTAATATTAGATACATTAAATAACTAGGAGGTGCCTTTCCCAATTTATGAAGGCTGCAACGTATAGGGGACCAAGCAAGCCGTATCTGGAGATTAGGGAGGTTCCAGCACCGAAGCCAGGCCCCGGTGAAATACTAGTGAGGGTTGCTGCTACAGGCATATGCCATAGCGACATACACCTGTTTAAGGGTGATTTTGGACCTGTGAGGGAGGGTTTCATATCTGGTCACGAGATTTCTGGTTGGGTTGAGGATTTTGGGCCTGATGTGAAGAATCCATGGGGCCTCAGGAAGGGTGATCCTGTCATTGTATCCTGGATAGTGCCTGACGGCATATGTAAGTACTGCGCAAGCGGTAAGGAGAATTACTGCCCAGCCGCGGCAGGTAGGATGCCAGGTCTGGTTGGTATCAATGGCGGTCATGCAGAGTACATTACAATACCGGAGATAGCGGTTATACCGCTTGAGAAGGGTGTTGATATTTACTATGCAGCCCCAATAGCCTGTGCCTACGGCACGGCATATCACGCATTGAGAGAGGCTGGTGTGGGATCTGGAACAAGTCTTGTGGTTATTGGCGCCGGCGGTGTTGGTTTATCAGCAATACAACTGGCGAGCGCCATGGGTGCCTACCCGATAATCGCCGTTGATATTAGGGACTTCGCGCTAGAGAAGGCGAAGGAGCTCGGTGCAACCCATGTTATTAATTCGACAAAGGAGGATCCAATAAGTAGGATTAGGGATGTACTACCCGATGGTGCTGATGTGATTCATGAAGCAAGACCCGAACCTGATCTCAAATTATCTATGGAGGTCGTGGCTAGGGCTGGGACGATAGTGGTTACAGGATTGGGTGGACCTAAGTCCACATTCACGGTGAATGTTTTACCATTTGTGATAAACGGTGTAAGGATAATGGGTAGCCTAGGCTATAGACCTAGGCTTGATTTACCTGAAATAATAAAATTGGTTGCGTCGGGAAAGGTGGATGTTAGGAAGCTTGTAAGTCACACATACGTGCCGGAGCAGATAAACGAGGCCTATGAAAACCTGGAAAGGGGTCTCCATGCAAGGGCCATAGTCAAGTGGGGATAGAATAATTATATTTGAAGGTCATAAAAATTCAAACAATCTCAATAGTTATATACTATGCTTTCATAACTTGATTCAATTAATAAACCTATTACCGTCACTACAACTCACCGTCTCCTGAATATTGCCATTAATTGCCTGGTTATTGGTACAGGTACCGCATCAGGGTTTATAACAACATCCGCGATGCAAGGTCCGTTGGAGCCATAGATGCATTTCTCAAGCCCCGTCTCTAACTCCCTCCTATCATCAATCCTGACACAATTAATGCCTAGTGATTCAGCGAATTTACAGAAGTCCATCGGGTATGTATGCGATGCGTATACCTTACCGCCGTAGAGGAATTTCTGCTGTAACTTGAGCACCCCCTGGGCTCTGTCATTAAATACTACGAAGGCAACCCTTAACTTCAATTCAGCCGCCGTGGCTATTTCCATGCCGGTCATGAAGAATGCCGCATCACCCGTCGTAGCCACCACAGTGGCCTCAGGTCTAGCTATTTTGGCGCCAATGGCGGCAGGTACTGCAAAGCCAAGTGATGTGAAGCCCGCTGGATTGAAGTAGGTCCTTGGTTTGTAGACTGGGAACTCGAACATCGCCACCTGGTTACCTCCAGCATCGCATGTCACCACGGCCTTACCTTCGCGCATGTCACGATCAATAACCCTAGCCAGGGCCTTAACCAAATCGCTCGGATTTATCCTAGATTCGTCATAGCCTAATTCCTTCAATTCCTGATTACCAACCTCAGCCTTAACCTTCTCAATCAATTTAATGCCCCTATCCTTACCTGGACCCCTACCCCTAATCCTTTCATAAATTGCATTGAGAAACTCAAGTGCATCCGAAACCACGGCTAAGTCAGTCCTATAATTCCTACCGATGTCGTTAGGGTCAATATTAACGTGGATTAACTTGCCCTTAATAGGTAACGACCACATCCCAGTGCCCAACTCACTAAACCTAGTACCCACACCCAACACAACGTCAGCCATCTCCACAAGCTTCACAGCCACGGTATCGCCGAAATAACCAGCCGCCAAACCGCCATGCAACGGGTGATCGAAGGGTATGGCGCCCTTACCCATTACTGAAGTAACCACGGGCGCACCAAGCTCCTCAGCAACCCTAATTAGGGCATTGCTTGCTTCCGCCGATATCACACCACCACCGACGTAGACGACGGGCCTCTCAGCATTGAGCAAGTCCCTAGCTACTGCGTCTACGACGGCAGGGTCAGGCTTAACCCTGGTTGGCTCCTCCCTCGTGTAACCAACCCACTCTGTGTCACTATCGATAATATCCCTCGGCAACTCCACATAAACAGGACCAGGCCTGCCCTCCCTAGCTATCCTGAACGCCCTAGAGACGATCCTGGGCATATCCCTACCATCCTCAACCCTGACAGCCCATTTGGTGAATGGTTTAAAGATACTCAGTTGTGCATTGACATCCCTAAACTCGTGGTAATAACCTCTACCTGCAGTCTTAATTGGTGTTAACCCGGCAAAGGCTACGATAGGCACCCCCTCAACGGACGCCTGTGAAAGCGGTGTCACGAGTCCCGTGGCGCCAGGTCCCGCGGTAACTATGAGGACACCAACTCTACCGCTAGCCCTTGAGTATCCGTCAGCCATGAAACCCATGCTCGGTTCAAAACGACCAAGTACATGCCTAACTCTATCGGCATAGTCATGTAGTGCCGCGTATATTCCAAGCACGTGAGTTCCAGATAAGCCAAACACCGTATCCACGCCCTCCTCAATCAACGATCTAACAAGGACCTCTCCACCAGTGACCATGCCTAATCACCTTCCATACGCCATCAATGCGTCTCTAACACCACGGGCAACATACAACGTATACCTCTTTACAGACTCCCTAGTTACACCAGCTATGTGGCTTGTTATGAATAGGTTGGGGACCTCACCCCTCTTGAACGCCCTCAACAATGGCGATGTCTCCTCAGTGGGTGGCTCACCCGTAAGCACATCCGCTGCGTAACCAGCTATCTTACCCGACCTCAAACCATTGAGGATTGCGTTCTCATCAACAACTTCACCCCTCGCCGTATTCACTATGTAAACCCCATCCTTCATCAAACCAACCTCCCTAGCGCCAATTAAGCCCTTGCTCTCCTTACTTAATGATGTATGTATTGTTATGAAATCCGACTGCCTAAGCAAGTCATCTAGATTATCGACCTTAACGGCGCTAACCTCAACGAACCTATCCCTATCTACAAACGGATCGTAAGCCAAAACCCTCATCCTAAAGGCATTGGCTATGGTAGCCACGTAGGAGCCAATCCTGCCAAGCCCTATTATGCCTAGGGTCTTACCGAACAACTCAATACCCGGCGTCAACAGGGAACCCCACTCTCCGCCCTTAACCCTACCCATGTTCTCAGGTATTCTCTTAACCATCATTAGGAGTAAACCAAACGTAAACTCAGCCACACTGTACGTTGATGCGCCAGCAGCGCTCACAACCCTTATACCCTTGCTTTCGGCATAGTCAACATCAATGTGATCGACACCCACGGATGCGGTGCCAATAACCTTAAGCTTCCCGCCGGCATCGATTACGTCCTTGGTGACCCTATGCCAAACACTGACGATCACAGCATCGTAATCACCTATAGCCTCCCTTAACTGTTCCGTAGTCATCGGCCTAACATCCACCTCACCAGCCTCACTAAGTAGCTTCATTGCTATGGGACCCACGTCAGGGTCCACAAGCGGTACAGTTACTAGAATTCTCATGAGGACCTATAACCAGGTTCTGGGTATAAATGTAATTATTATTTATATTAATTAGTTGCCATGGGGAAATATGTATAGATTTTTAATGATAATTATAAACTATATACATCGTTACGCCGAGCGTGCTGTGTTCATTATGTCGATCAGGGTCGCTGCATCCATTATATTACCCGTCACCTTGATTATGCCCGAGAAGTACGCCTGCATTGCATCTAACTGCCCCTTAATTAACTTCAGTAGGTTGTCCTTATTGACCTGTATTGTCGCCGTTGGTGATCTATGGGAACCCTTGGTGAGCTTTATTGAACCACCCCCAACCTCGACATAGAATGGTTCATAGCCCTCCCCGGTGAACTGAAAGACCTTAACAGGACCACCTATTTTACTTGTTAACTTAGGTAGTGCCTTATCCGTCATCGACTTGAGTAGTTCGTAGGGATCCTCAGACATAACCAGCCGTTTATAGTTAGGTTAATTTTAAATAATGTTACTATATATACTATATAGTTCACTCACCCTTAAACTCAGGTCTCCTCTTTGTCAGGAACGCCATGACGCCCTCCTGGGCATCCTTTGTATTAACTGCCATGCTGAAGAAAGCCGCCTCAAGCATTAACCCTATGTCCGTTGGTACCTGCGTTCCGAAGTTTATTGCATACTTCGCGTAGGTTAATGCTATTGGCGGTCCCTGGGCTAGCTTCATGGCGAATGATCTAACCTCCTCCTCAAACCTCTCCTTAGGCACAACCTTATTTACTAAACCAATCCTGTACGCTTCATCGGCTTTGATCCTATCGCCAAGCATTATCAACTCCTTAGCCTTAGCCATACCAACAAGCCTAATTAACCTCTGCGTGCCGCCGGCTCCAGGCAATATGCCCAGTGTTATCTCGGGTTGACCAAACTCAGACTTCTCAGTGGCTATTCTAAAGTCGCAAGTCATTGCTATCTCTAAACCACCACCCAGGGTGTAACCATCGATCGCTGCTATCACGGGCTTTGGAAACCTCTCAATCTTACTAACGGCCTCCTGGAACCTCCTATTGTATAGGAAGAAGTAGTATGTGTGGAGTGGACCTGCGAATGATGATACATCGGCCCCAGCCGAGAACGCCCTATCGCCAGCCCCCCTTATTATGACGACCCTAACTTCCTTATCATCCCAAAGCATATCAAGTGCCCTGCTCAATTCCTCGAGCATGGTCAGTGTTAAGGCATTAAGCCTCTGTGGCCTATTCAGTATTATCCAAGCCAGCGGTGGCTCCTTCCTTAGCATTATTTCCTTAAACTCCACGGTTCCGGCAGCACCGTACTCATAGAACCCCCTACCACTTCTCTGGCCAAGCCTACCCTCCTGAACCATTTGCGTCAATAGTGGGTCCGGCTTGAATAACTCGTAGTTAAACCTGGAGTACAGCTGGTTTAGGGCGTCCACAACCTTATCAATGCCGAACTCATCAGCGAACTCGAAGACGCCCTTTGGCCAGCCGAGGCCTAGCTTGACACCCTTATCGATATCCTCCCTGGACGCTATACCATTCCTGAGCAACCAAGCCGCCATGTTTATGGCAGGGGCGAATATGGACACCAAGTCAACCTTCTCACCTGCTTCCCTCGGTATGTTGGCCCTCTCATAAGCCCCACCCTTGTATTCATAGAAGCCACGTCCACTCTTCTGTCCAAGCCAACCCTTCTTATAGAGATCCTCAATTAATGGGCATGGAACTCTAAGCATTGGGTCCCTCTCGGCCACGGCTAAGCCGACTAGGTAGCCGACGTCTATGCCCGTGAAGTCCTGAAGTTCGAAGATTCCCATCGGCAAACCAGCCCTGTACTTGACCGCGGAGTCCACCTCAACGATGGAGTACTGATTGTTCGCGACCAGTAGGCATGCAGCTGAGTTCAGCGATATGAGTACCCTGTTAACGACGAATCCAGGTACGTCCTTATTCACCATTATTGGTTCCTTCCCCAGGCTCTTGACAAAGTCATAGGCCCTCCTGGCAACCTCATCACTGGTTTGCGCACCCTTTATCACCTCAACCAGGGGCATCAGGACTGGTGGGTTGAAGAAGTGTATACCAACCACCCTATCCGGTCTCTTCGTTGCACTGGCTATCTCCGTAATCGGTAAACTGCTCGTGTTAGTGGCTAGTATCGCATGAGGTGGTGCATTTGCATCAGCCTCAGCAAAGACCTGTTTCTTCAAGTCGAGTTTCTCAGGGACAGCCTCAATCATTAAGTCAGTGCCTCTGGCAGCTTCGGCCACGGATAGGGAGGTCCTTATGCGGCCCATGACCTCGCCGACCCTGTCCTTACTTATTGTACCCCTCTCGGCAAGTTTATCGAGGCTCCACTTTATTCTCTCGAGAGCCTTGTTGAGAAGGTCTTGTGATACGTCTACAATTGTTACCTCGTAACCAGCCAAGGCGGAAACCTCGGCAATTCCGTGGCCCATTGTACCAGCACCGATGACCGCAACCTTCCTTATCTGCTGAGACATCAATAATGGGCAGTAAATCGCGTTATTAAGTTTGACATCTATATAGTGAATTTAGTGGTAATGAATGATCAATAATGCACAGAGTGGGTATTGTTATTAAAAACCTTGTATATTAGATCAATGGTGATTTAAGTATGAAGGGAGTTGCCATTGTCGGTGTTGGACATGCAAAGTTTGGGCGTAGAACCGACACAACAATAGGCGAACTGGCGTGGGAGGCGGTTAAGGAGGCCCTTGATGATGCAAGGCTAGATCAAAGGGATATTCAATACTTCGTTGTTGGTAATGCCGGTGGTTGGAGTGCTGAATCATTGCCTGCCGTGGTTGTTGGTGAGTATTGCGGTTTAAACCCGAGGGGTACCATGAGGGTTGAGGCTGCCTGTGCCTCGGGTAGTGCGGCTGTTTATAATGCGTACCTAGCCGTCGCGTCCGGCATGGCTGATGTGGCGATGGCTATAGGTGTTGAGAAGATGTATGAGTCGCCAACGCCCACCGTGGTCGAGTTCATAGGGAGGGCGGGCAATTACTTCTGGGAGTTCGAGAACTTCGGACTCACATTCCCCGGCTACTACGCGATGTACATGACAGCGTACATGAATAGATTTGGGGCGATTGAGGAGGACTTCTGCAAGATCGCGGTTAAGAACCATCACTACGGTTCGATGAACCCCAAGGCCCAATTTTATGGTTTACGGATAACCGTTGATCAATGCCTCAAGAGTAGGTATGTGGCATGGCCCATAAAGCTGTATGACTCAAGCCCGATAACCGACGGTGCTGCAGCTGTGATATTGGTAAGTGAGGATTTGGCTAGAAAAATAACTGATACGCCTGTCTGGATTAGATCCGTGGGCGTCGCCACAGGCACCGCAAACCTTAGTAAAAGGCCTGACTTCATAGGCCTAGACGCGGCCTACCAGGCGGCCGAGCAGGCGTTTAGGAAGGCCAATATTGAGCATAGGGATACCTGGAAATATTTCGATGTCGCCGATGTCCATGACTGCTTCACTATAGCTGAGGTGATGGCTTACGAGGACCTGGGCTTTACCGAGAGAGGAACGGGCATCCAATTAATTAGGGAGGGTCAGACCTACAAGGGCGGTTTAATACCGGTCAACCTAGACGGTGGTCTCAAGGCCAAGGGCCACCCAATAGGGGCCACAGGCGTTTCCATGGCTGTCGAGATGACGAAGCAGTTGAGGCAGAGTATTGAACCTAGGGATAGGCAGGCCGATATATACGTTGGCTGGGCTCTGAGCCACAACGTTGGTGGTACTGGCCATTACGCCTACATAACCCTATACTCACTCGATAAGAATGGCACACCTAAGGTGAAGCCCAGGAGGTGATGAGCATGTCCCTCGAGGCTAAATACGAGGAGTTCTGGAGACAGACGATTAAGCAGTTAAACGATATTGCGAAGGCAACGAACCTACCCATTGCGACTGACGAGAAGGGTCAATACAGCCTTTGGTACGACGTTAGGGAGATGAGGATTAGGTTCTCAATAAGTGTTGAGAGGATAAAGAGGTTCTTCGAGGGTTTGAGGGAGGGGAAGATATACGTAACCAGGTGTAGGAGGTGCGGTAGGTACTACTTCCCGCCGCAGGCTGACTGCCCATACTGTAGGGCCAGTGATATGGATTGGGTCGAGGTCAGTGGTGAAGGTGAGTTATTGACGTACACAGTAATAAACACGAAACCACTAACGTTCTCCCACTACCCAGACTACGTGGTTGCAATAGCCAGGATGAAGGAGGGCTTCAATGTACTCGCTTGGCTTAGGGTTGATGATCCAAGGAAGGTCAGGGTTGGCATGAAGGTTAAACTACAGGTCGTTAAGAGGGAGCCTGAGGGTTACCTAACCTACGAGTTCGTACCGATTGAGTAATGGAGGTGCTGCTTATGAACAGGTTCGTACTTATTGATGAGAGGGGGTCCATAACAATATTCACGTTAAATAGGCCAGAAAGACTGAACGCATTAAGTGAGGATCTCAGGGCTGAGTTGCTTGATGCATTACGTAAATTCAACGGCAATCCCGAGAAGAGGGTTGGGGTCATAACGGGGGCTGGTAGGGCATTTTCAGCGGGAGCCGACATTTCATCAAGGCCTGACGAACTTAAGAATGTAAATCTTGAGGAGGAACTTAGGGATTCATTCCACCTAATTCTAAGGGAGATTAGATTTAGCGATAAGCTATTTATTGCGGCGGTAAATGGTGTAGCCGCTGGTGCGGGTATAAGCCTAGCTGTTGCCTGCGATTTCGCCTTCGCATCGAAAAGTGCTAGGTTTGTGATGGCGTTTCAGGGTATTGGCTTAGCACCCGACACAGGGTTAACGCTAATGATGAGTAGGCTTGTTGGTGCCAAGGCGCTTAGGTACCTGCTCATTGGCGGTGAGTTTTCTGCCGAGGAGGCTGAAGCCATGGGTCTTGTCAAGGTTGTTGATGACCCACTCGGTGAGGCCCTGAGGTTCGCCAACGAGCTGGTACAGGGACCGTTTAAGGCCTATTCCTACGCGAAAAGGCTCATTAATAAGGCTTTGTTCAAGGATCTTGATCAATTCCTAAGTACGGAGGCGAAACTACAGGGTGAATTGGGTAGAAGTCACGACTTCATCGAGGGCGTTACGGCATTCATCGAGAAGAGGAAGCCGAAGTTCACCGGTTCCTAACTTTCAATTACTAAAATTAGCATTATCGATCTAATCTTTACTTATATACAATGATATAAACAAATTAATAATTAAATAAACTATTTAAGTATGGGAGGTTAAGAATAATGTCATAAATGCCTTCATACAACTTTATTGACTTTCACGCACACCCCGCAGCGGAGCTCCGGAGGTTAAGGAATAGGTTGCAGAGCGCCGGTGCCGTGGCCTCCGTGCTCTACCCAATAGATGTTGATCCAACGCTTAGCCTAACCCTCAGCGGCTTGTTTAGGTTGGCTAGGGATTTGGGTATGGTTGTTGATGCGAAGTCCGTCGTTAGGGAGGTTTATGACCTGGTTAGTAAGTGGCCTGAGTACATGATCGACCCTATGAAACTCTGGTATGAGGTCTTTAAGGAGGGTACGAGCGAGTTCTTCATACCATTCTCCAGCATAAACCCAAGCTTTGGTAGTAGGTATGTTAAGCAGAAGATTTGGGAGATGGGTCACCTAGGCCTTAGGGGTGTTTTTGTTTCTCCAGTACTTCAATTCTTCAACCCAGCCAAGAGCCCAGCCTTCAGGGAGCTGATGGAGTATTCCGAGAAGAATGAGGTGTTGGTCATCATACATATTGGGATGCCTAGGGAGATTGATGAGAAATTGATCACACACGCACTACCCAACCACCTATCTGAGGTTCTCGAGGAGTACAGACCGAACATCGTAGTTAGTGGGCTAGGTACATCACCGGAAAGGGTTAGTTTGTGGGTTAGGGAGGTTGCTAGGGTTATGAGGAAATACGACAATGTTTACCTAGTAACGCCAGACATCAATTGCTACCTATTTAATAATGACTCAGCCAGG
>Ga0209120_1000951_pt1 | contig 11643 bp, 10 predicted proteins | sample JossMetagenome_FD_184730 | JGI IMG/M metagenome (GOLD analysis project Ga0209120, IMG submission 184730) | Hot spring microbial communities from Joseph's Coat, Yellowstone National Park, USA - JC2_E (SPAdes) (version 3) | ecosystem: Environmental > Aquatic > Thermal springs > Hot (42-90C) >... | reverse complement strand
CTAAACATTTAAAGAAATAAATAAATATAATCTTAGAAATCAAAATTTACTAACTAAAGTTATAACCATTGATATTAAAGAAGAGGTTCAATCTGTTATTTAGTAAATATTAAGTTTATATTATAAATAATCAAAAGAGAGTAGTTATTTTTAACAAACTTAAATAACCGAGTTACGAGATTAACATATGGTGTTTCCATTTAATAGCATTGAAGAATTTAAGATTAATATAACGCAAGACCATGAGTTGTTTAGAAAAGCAATAAGGGAATTCTGTGAAAGGGATGTTTTACCTCTGGTCGAGAAAGGAGAAAAGGAGAAAGATATTCCGCGGGATTTAAAAGATAAGGCTAAGGAAATAGGTCTTTATGGCCTTGATGTACCCGTGGAATACGGAGGTCAAGGAGGCGATTATTTATATAATTTAATAGCCTCTGAGGAAATGAGTAGAGTCTGGCCGTCATTTGCAACGTTTTTCTTAATTAATTGGATGTTTACTCATGCTATATTAACCTTCGGAAACGAGGAACAGAAGAGGAAGTACGTAACAGAAGTAGCAAAAGGAGAAAAAGTTGCCGCATTTGCGAATACGGAACCAAATGCAGGAACTGACGTTGCTGGGATACAGACTACTGCTAAGAAGGTCAACGATCATTACGTGATTAACGGGAAGAAAATTTTCATAACTAACGGAGACATTGCAGATTATTACCTCGTTACTGCAAGGACTTATGCAGGAAATCCAAGGTGGAAAGGGATTTCAATGTTTATTGTAGATAAGGATAACGTCAAAATAGAAGGAAGAATAGAAACTACAGGATTAAAAGCCTCTCATACTGCTGAAATATCTTTTAATGAAGCTAAAGTTCCTGAAGAGAACTTATTAGGAGAAGAGGGCATGGGATTTAAATACGCTGTTGCATCTTTTGATTACGCTAGGACAATAGTCTCTGCCCAGGCAGTTGGAATAGCTCAAGCCGCTTTAGAAAAGATGATAGAATATTCCATTCAAAGAACCTCCTTTGGAGAGAAGATAGCTTCATTTCAAAATGTACAACAGCACATTTCAGAATCCCTTGCAGATTTATACGCTTCAAGACTCATAACTTATTGGGCAGGTAATTTAAAAGAAGGTAATGACTACGTTATTGTAGCGTCAATTGCGAAGTTCTTTTCTACTGAAGCAGCAGAGAGGATAGTTTTAAGGGCTATGAGAGTTTTCGGCGGTTACGGAGTGGCTGAGGCAACTGGTTTGGAGAGAATGCTTAGAGACTTACAAATATTGAAGACATATGAAGGTACTAACGATATTCAAAGGCTTTCTGCCGCAAAGTTCTTAATAAGGAAAAAATTAGGTGTAGAAATTTGAGGAGAGTTGAAGATCCTAGATTTTTAACTGGTAAAGGCAGATTCATTGACGATATTCAACTGCCGGGAATGCTTTATTTAGGCGTTATTAGATCGCAGTATGCTAGGGCAAAATTTTATGTGAAAAGTTCAGACAAAGTAATAACGCAAGAAGATGTAATGGAAATAACTAATCCTTTACCTAATTTTTTCGCACCTAAAGCTCCCAAGGAATATCCATTAGCCTATAAGGAAGCTAAGTATGTTGGAGAACCGTTGGCCTTAATTGTTGCTAAAGATAGGTATGAAATTGAAGACCTCATTGACGAGACTTACGTTGAATATGAACCTTTGCCACCGATAGTTGATCCATTAAAGGCAATGGAAGATAAGGAATTAATACATGGAGACTTCGGAACTAATATAGCTTATGATGATACTTTTGTTTACGGAGAAGAACCTAGTGATTACGAATATTTAGAAAAAACTTTTAGAATTAATAGAATTTGCCCTTCACCTATAGAGCCTAACGGAGTTATTGCAGATTATTCTTATGCTGAAAATTCTTTAACAGTCTATGCAAATACTCAGGTTCCGCAAGTGTTTAGAACAGCGTTAAGTATAGTGTTCAATATACCTAGGAGTAAAATTAGAATAATAGTTCCAGACAGTGGTGGAGGCTTTGGAGGTAAAATATTCTTAAAACCTCTAGTTTTAGCCTCTCTTGCATCAATAGTTACTAAAAGGCCCGTAAAATACATAGAGACTAGGACTGAAAACATAATGACTGTGCAAGGTCCAGACAGAATTTACAAAGCCAGAATCCTTTACAAAGGAGATAAGTTATTAGGAATGGACGTTTTTCAGATAGAGGATTTTGGAGCATATCTTCACACGTATCAACCTTTACCTATATTGAGGCAAATTTACCACTTGACTGGAGCATATGATATGAAGTTCTTAAGGTTCAAAATTAAGGGCGTACTTACAAATAAACCGCCAACTGGACCGTATAGGGGTCTAGGAATCCCTCCCGCAGTTTTAGTTCTAGAAAATTTAGTAAGTTCAGTAGCAAGAAAATTAGGCATAGGGCAGGATGAAATCAGGTATAAAAATTTCATAAAATCAACTCCTTTCACTACGATAACCGGAGCTATTTATGATAGCGGAGATTACGTTAAGAGTTTAAGTATACTTATGAGAGAGATTAAACGAGAAGGTAGAGGGCTGGGGATAGCCTTTGCGCTTGAGCCTGGATCTTCTCTAGCTTTTCAAACGCTAGTAGGTAAAAGTAGAACTCCGTATTATGAAGGAGCTTACGTTAAGATGGACAGCGGTGGAGAAGTTACTGTAACAGTAAGTTCTAATTCGATGGGTACTGGTCACGAGACTTCGATAGTACAAGTAGTATCTGAAGTTCTAGGAATACCTCCAGAAAGCGTAAGGGTAGTAATGGGAGATACAGACGGTCCTCCAGGAACTGGATTTTACGGTAGTAGGTTCTCTGTAGTTACAATATCTGCGGTTTACGGAGCCTTACAGAAGTTAAAAGAAAAAATAAGGGAATTGACTGCCAAAGCGTTCAACGTTGAGAAGGATCAAGTTAGCATAGAAAAAGGGATAGTGAAAGTTAATGGTAAACAATATAAAATAGGAGAAATTGCCAACATCATATATAATAGGGCAATTCTAGATGGCGATATAGGGCTTGAGGCTTCTTTCGTCCTTAAATCTCCTAATTTAAACGTTGCTGACGAAAAAAGGAGGGTTAACTTCTCGTCAACCTATGGAATTAATGCTCATGCCGTAAGGATTAAGGTTGAGGAAACGGGTGAAGTGAAAATTCTAGATTACGTAATTTTAAGCGACTGCGGTAATATGATAAATCCAATGATCGTCGACGGTCAAATAATGGGGGGAACTATAATGGGCTTTGGAGCATCGTTAATGGAAGTAGTAAAATACGATGAGAATGGAAATCCTCTACAAATTAACTTTTCAGATTATTTAATACCATCAACGTTGGAGGTTCCAAAGTTAAAAATTATTCATACTATTACTCCTTCACCTTTAACTCCTTTAGGAACAAAAGGAGTTGCAGAAGGAGGAGCTACTGTTCCAATGGCGGCAATAGTTAATGCTATAGAGGATTATTTTAACATTAACCTGGATTATATAGAAATACCTATAACTCCAGAATTTATCCAAGGACTTATGGAAAAGATTCACCATTAAATGAATTGCATTCGTCTAATATCGCGTTAATTATTTCCTCCTTTCGATCTATCTCGCCTACAATAAATTCTACTTCCTCTAAATACTTTGTTAACTCTTCCCTCGATAAACCGCATATTCTTTCCCTGTTTTTATCTATGGATAATTGAACTTTAACTTGGGCCTTTATATCATCAGATAATGCTACTATTGATAAAAAATTCCTAATCAATGCCTGCCTATAAAAATTCGTTTCCATAACATTCTATTATTTCTTTATATAATAAAGTTTAATATCTATCATTACTAATTTTACCTTATGGAGAGACAGTTAGGTTTCATTTTCGACCATAACAAGTGTATTATATGTAACGCTTGCGTTAACGCTTGTACTCAAGCTTACGGTTATCATTGGAGAAAATTACCGATATTTCAAATAGACGGTTATAAGACAGCGTTGTCCATCGCTTGTAATCACTGCAGGGATCCTAAATGCATGAAAGTATGCCCTACTCAAGCAATAAGAAAGGAGGATAACGGGATAGTTCATATAATTAAAGAAAGGTGCATAGGGTGTAATTACTGTACTTGGGCTTGTCCTTATGAGGCGTTAGAAATGGGTAACGATTCCATGACAAAGTGCGACCTATGCATGAACAGATTAGGTAAAGGATTGCCTTATTGTGTTGAGGCTTGTCCTACTGGAGCCTTAGCTTTTGGTTGGATCGAGGGAGGAAACGAAGTTAACTACTTACCTCCATTTGAAATAACGAAACCAAATTTTAAGGTTATACCCCCTAAAGAAGGCAAGATAGAAGGAGAATATACTAAGGAAAAGGAGGAGAAGAACTACTTAGGTTTATTATCCTTCACGATAGGTAGTCAAGTTTCTCTCTTCTATTCATTACTAAAGTTACCTTTTTACATGCCCATATCAATAGCCATCCTTCTCGTTACTTTATTATTATCAATTACTCACTCCAAGTTCTTCTCAAGGTCAATAAACATGATTTACGGTTTAAAGAATTCTTGGCTAAGCAGGGAAGTTATATTTTCAATTCTTTCGGTGTTTTTCTTCGCACTTACTTTGATTTACTCTCCAATGTATTACCTCGCAGAAGCTTTCTTGATAATTGGTGTTGCGTCCTCAATACTTATTTACATGTTAAAAAGTAGACCTTCTTGGTATAACATTGATACACCAGTTTCTTTTATAGGCTCTGGGTTGACTATAGTACTTCCTTTAGCTTACTTCTTTACTCATTACTTAGCTTTTATCATAATAGGAGCCTTGGTCAGCATTTTAGAGATTATTACTGCACATGAAAAGGCAAAGAAATTTAACACGCATGAAAGGACAGTATACAATATACCTTATGTTGCTATCCTCGCAATATCTTTATTATTTGCTCCTTTATCCGTCATAGCCAGTGCTATAGCCGTTTATTCAGAAGTTAATTATAGGCGCGAATTCTTCAAAAAGGTTATATATTATGGAATTCCTAATTATTGAAGTTTTTATTATAAACGTTTATTAAGTTAAATAACAAACATTAAAATTGGTGAGAGTATCGCTTGAGATACGTTTTCACGGAAGAGGAGGACAAGGAGTTGTTACTTCAGCTGAGCTTTTGGCAATTGCTGCAGGAAAGCAAGGATTATGGTCATCAGCGTTCCCAATCTACGGAGCCGAGAGGAGGGGTGCAGAAATAGAGGCATATTGTAGGATTTCTAATCAACCAATTAGGCTTACTTCTCCAATTGAAAACCCGGACATTGTAATTATCATAGATCCTACATTACTTAACATTTCTAATCCGTTAAGGGGGCTTAAAAAGGACGGAAAAGTGTTGATAAATGCAAAGAGCGTAAACATTCCATTTACTACATACGTTATTGACGCCTATAAGATAGCTAGAGAAATAGGATTAATAAAGTCAGGTTGGCCAATGGTTAACGTAATCATACTCGGTGCGTTGGCTAGGATAATTAACTTGTCGTTGGATTCTCTAAACGAAGCAATAGATGAAGAATTTGAAGGGAAAGTGGCAGACCTAAATAAAAGAGGAGCTGAAATTGCTTATAAAATAATCTCAGAGGTGTATGAATTTGCAATATGATTACCAATATTTCCCGATATCAATTCCAGATAAAGGAGCAGGAGGAAAAACTGGAAATTGGAGAGTAGTAAAGCCCGTAATTTTAAAGGAAAAGTGCATCCAATGCAAAGCTTGTTATCTATGGTGCCCAGAGTCTACAATTCACATCGATAATGGAGTTTACGTTGACTATGAATACTGTAAAGGGTGCGGAGTCTGTGCTTCAGTTTGCCCAGTAAAAGCAATAAGTATGGTGATGGAACAATGACGATGAAGATTATTTCTGGAAACGAAGCTGTAGCGTTAGCAGTTAAGTTAGCCAGAGTTGGAGTAGTTGGAATTTATCCTATAACTCCTCAGACTTCAATCATAGAGAAATTAGCAGAAATGAAGGCTAATGGGGAATTAGACGCGGATATCGTAAGAGTCGAGAGTGAACATGCCGCAATGGCTTCAACTTTCGGTGCAGCAATTGCAGGAGTTAGGGCTTTTACAGCAACGGCCTCACAAGGATTGCTTTACATGCACGAAATGACATGGTGGGTTGCAGGAAGTAGGGTTCCGGTAGTGATGGTAGTAGCTACCAGAGCAGTCGGAGCACCATGGAATATATGGGATGAGAACACTGACTTTATGAGTGAAAGAGACAGCGGGTGGTTAATGGCATTTGCTAGCAATCCTCAGGAGGCGTTGGATTTAACCTTACAAGCTTTTAGAATTTCGGAAGATGAGAGAGTTTATTTACCAATGATGGTTGGAATGGACGGATTTATATTATCTCATATGAAAACTAACGTTATCATTCCTTCGCAGGATGAGGTAGATTTATTCTTACCTCCTAGGAAACAGCCCTTTGTGTTAGATTCAGAAAGTCCAGTAGGGATGGGTAACATTTTCCCACCAATAGAGTATATGAAACTTAGGCACTCAATTCATGAGGCGATACTTCATTCTGAAGAAGTTATTAGAGAAGTCGGAATGGAATATCAGAAGATTACTGGAATAAACAATTATTCTACCCTTAATGTCAAGTATAAGTTGGACGATGCAGATTACGCTGTAGTATTAATGGGTGCGTGGGCAGGAGACGCAATGGAGGCAATAGACGAGTTGAGAAAACAAGGCTTAAGTGTAGGATTATATAGAATAAGGTATATAAGACCTTGGAGTGAGGAAGAAATTACTTCAGCATTAAAGGATAAGAAGGCGATATTAGTAATTGATAGGGCAACTTCCATGGGCAGAGGAGGTCCATTGTATTTAGAATTGAAATCAACGTTACATCATGAGCAAATGTGTGGTGTAGTTTCAGGCTTAGGTGGAGTTTTACTGAATAAAGGTGATTTTAAGGAGATAATTTCAAGATTTGTGGAAAGAGCGAAGAAAGGTAATGCGAAAGGCGTAACTTGGTATTATCCTAAAGGAGGTGAGAAAGTTGAGCTTAAGTCTCCGAGATATGTTGAAGAGTAATTCATTATTGTCAGGAACTTCTGCATGTCCAGGATGTCCGGAAAATATGGCTATGAGAATGGTAGGAATGGCTTTAGGCAATGATGTTGCATTAATAGTAATAGCCGGCTGTTCGTCAGTAATTCAAGGTTTAGCCCCAAAGAATTCCTATAATTTTCCAGTGCTTAACATAGCATTTGCTGCAGGACCACCTGCAGCCTCTGGAATGTGGAGGGCTTATAGACAGAGGAATAAAAACACTACTGTAGTAGTCTGGGCTGGAGATGGAGGAACAGCTGATATAGGCTTTGCTTCGCTAAGTGGTGCTGCAGAGAGGAATGAGAACTTTATTTATATTTGCGTTGATAATGAGGCCTATATGAATTCTGGAGGTCAGAGAAGTGGTTCGACTCCGTTTGGTGCATATACTTCAACCACACCGGAAGGAAAGAAGGAGAATAAAAAGGAGATTATGTTCATAATGATGGACCATAACATACCTTACTTAGCTACTGCCTCAGTAGGTTATCCTCACGATTTTGTAAACAAGCTTAGAAAGGCTAAACAGATCTTCGGCTTTAAATACGTTCAAGTTTTAACTCCTGATCCTTACGGTTGGATGTTTGATCCATCAAAAACAGTGGAAGTTGGGAAATTAGCAGTTCAAACTTGCTACTGGCCTTTAATAGAATACGAGAATGGTAAGTTAACTGTAAGTCCTGAGTCTCTTCATTGCTTAGAGAAGTCTACAAGAAGGCCGTTGAAAGATTTCCTTCAAATTCAAGGTAGGTTTAAACGTATTACGGAAAAGGAGTATAAAGCATTGGAAAATTATGTTGATTCAATGTGGGATAAGATAAAGAAACTAATAGAATAAAATAAAATTTATACTTAGCAAAGGTTTTTTAAATTTCATATGTTTTATTTAAATCTATAATAGGGAAAATTATAAAATAAACTTAATTAAACGTGAACCGAGAGTTTCTTATGGCATATAAATCCAGGTTTTATATCGCAATTTTCATAGCTCTAATAGTTGACATAATTTTATACTCATTATTTCCCCTTTTTAATAGAGTTACTCCTTGCCTATTTGGAGTACCATTCTTCTACTGGTATCAAACTATAATGCTTGCAGTTAGTAGTTTAATGTTTTTTACAATAGCATATGTTTTCAAGGAGGAGGAGTAGAGTGGTAATCCCTCAAACTAACGTTGACAGCATTACTTTAGTAGTGTTTTTAATATTATTTGCATTTTTTGTGTTTCTAGGTTTTTACGGTGCGAGTTGGAGGAAAGGAGATTTATCTAAGCTTTACGAATGGGGATTAGCCGGGAGAAGGCTAGGAATTTTCCTAGTTTGGTTCCTCATGGGAGCAGATTTATACACTGCATATACTTTCATAGCAGTTCCTGCTGCATTATTCGGAGTAGGTTCGTTATACTTCTTTGCCGTACCTTACGTAGCCTGGACTTTTGCAATAGCCATGTTAACTATGCCGAGGCTTTGGACGGTTTCAAGGAATAAGGGTTACATAACTGCTGCAGATTTCGTAAAGGATAGGTTTAACAGCAGGTATTTAGCTTTAGCAGTAGCTTTGGTAGGAATAGTTGCAGAATTGCCTTACATAGCATTACAAATAGTAGGTATGAAAGCAGTATTAACAATGCTTATTGTAGGCCTTGGAATTAATGGATCAATAACCTTAATTAATGAGATATCCCTTGTAATAGCTTTCGTAATATTGGCTGCTTTTACTTATACTAGCGGACTTAGAGGAGCTACACTAACAGGAGTCTTTAAAGATGCTTTAATATGGTTTACAGTTATTGTATCTATAATTGCAATACCCATTGCAATTGGCGGATTCCACGTAGCGTTCTCTTCAATACCTTCCAGCAAAGCATCAATATATGAAACTCTGCCTTCTAAATTAATAATGGCTTACTTCTCCCTAGCATTAGGGAGTGCTATAGCGTTATATTTATATCCTCATGCAATAAACGGCTCCTTAAGTTCAGTAAGTAAAAAACAACTAAAGCTAAGCACTTCACTATTACCAATTTACGGCATAGGGTTAGTATTTTTAGCTCTATTTGGCATATTAATTTACGGAATACCTAATGCTTTATCTGCAATAAAAGACTTAAGTCCTATTATAGGCAAATCTGCAGCTGCAGACTTAGTAGTTCCAGCAACGATAGCTTATACTATGCCCAACTGGTTTATAGGTATTGCTTTAGTAGGAGTATTTATCGGAGGTTTAGTCCCAGCTGCAATAATGGCTATTGCCATATCAAACTTGTTCGTAAGGAACATAATAGAAGAATTTAAGCCATTGTCAATGAAGGGAGAATCTACTTTAGCAAAATGGATGTCAGCAGTGTTTAAATTCGCAGCTCTGGGTTTTGTTTTCGCAGTTCCAGGTTATGCAATAACATTACAACTTTTAGGAGGAATAATAGTTACACAAGCTATGCCACCCATCTTCCTGGGTCTTTATACTCATAAACTGGAGAAATGGTCCTTGTTAGCAGGTATGATAGTTGGAGTTGCTTCTGGAGTCGGATTATATTATCATTACGGTAGCGTTTTTATGCCAACTCCAGTAGGTTCAATTTACATTGCGTTGATTGCTTTAGCCTTAAATTTAATAGTTACTGGCATAGGGACAACAATAGCTTATGTAAGCGGTTGGAGGCCTATATCTAGAGTTAAGGATGAAGAAATATTAAAGTCAATGTAAATCATCTGTTTAAGCATTTTTATAATTCGTAAATATAAAGAAGTTTACAAAAAATAGTATATGACAATAGTAATTATAGGCGGAGGATTTGCCGGACTTTCGGCTTATGATGAAAGGAGAGAGGAGAAAGTAGTACTGATAGATAGAAAAGATTATTTTCTTTTAACTCCTTGGCTTATAGATTTTATTTGTGAATTAAATAATAACATTACTGTAAAATATAATCACGTAACAGTTGGAGAGCTAAATAAAATAGATTTCAAAGAAAAGAAAATATTTCTGAACGGTCACACCATAGCTTACGATAAATTAATTCTAGCATTAGGTCATCATCAAAATTTACCAAGGTTAAAAGGTGCAAAGGAGTTTGCTCATAAATTAGAAACTTTAGATGATGCCTTATTATTGAAAAGGAGGTTATCAGAAGTTAAAGATGTAGTAATTATAGGTGGAGGTGCTACCGGCGTAGAGCTAGCCGGAAACATAATTGGGAAGAATATAACGCTAATTCAGAGAAGGAATAGGTTACTTCCCACAATGACTACTGCCTCAGCAAAAAAGGCTGAGAAACTACTTACTGAACTGGGAGTAAACCTCCTTCTAGGAGTTGAGGCATTGGAAGTTCAGAAGGATAAAGTGATAACAACTCACGGTGAAGTAAAGTCAGAATTAACAATTTTTGCAGGGGGTCTTAAAGGCCCTGATATGATAAATTCTATTCATAAAAATAGGAACCATAGAATGCTAGTGGACAAGTTCTTGAATTCGGTGGATTATAAAGACGTCTACGGTGCAGGAGATTGTGCAACTTTTGAAGAATCAGAAATACCAATGTCAGCGGACGTCGCAGTTAATGCTGGAAGAGTTGCCATGAGAAATGCGTTAGGAGAGGGAGAAGAATTTAGACCACAGAGGTCTGCAACGATACTGAGAATAAGGGATGAATATTTTGGAGACTTTGGGGAAAATTTCGTAGAAGGAAATTTTGCCAAATTGTTAAAGAAGATATCTTACGTTGAAAGTAGGATGTTGGTAAGATGACACTTTATGATGAACTTTCATACATGAAGAATTACAATAGAGAATTTTCAATATCATTATATAAAACAAAGCAAAACCTTTAATCATAATATTATTGAAACTATAGATATGCAGAGTATTAAATTTAATGAAAAAGGTAGAACATAGGAAATTCAATAAGAAGCATAAGTGGAATAGACACTCTCGAAATTCATTTTATTACATGAGAAGTTATAATTTCTACTCCTTCCTCTTCAAGTTTCTTCTTTATCTTCTTGTCTACAAAGTTTGCTACGAGAAATATCTTAATCTTCTTATCCTTGTACTTAGCGGAGAATAGTTTTTTCCTTATAATTATTTGATCGTAAGCTCCCTTATCGGCAAAATTCTTTATCTCGAATACGTAAACGTAATCGTTTGTCTCATAAAAGTCTACTTCAAATACCTTACCTTTTTCTATTAATCCTTCCTCATCCTTTATTATGCCATGGACTACTTTCTTAGGATCAACCCCGTGCAGTTCTAATGCCTTCCTGTAAAGCTTTAGCATTGTTTTCTCCATTCCTTTTCCTGCCCTATTAGTAAAGCTTCCTACTTCTATTGAAAGTTTCATAACTGCCCTTTGTAATTTTCTCACCGCCTTCTGGAGGCCTTCAATAGCTTCTGTATGCTTATTTACTGTCTCTTGAAGAGATTTAACTGCTTCTTGTAGAGACGCAATTGCTTCTCCCTGTTTCTTGACAGCTTCTTGAAGTGCAGTTATTGCTT
>Ga0209120_1000949_pt1 | contig 11665 bp, 11 predicted proteins | sample JossMetagenome_FD_184730 | JGI IMG/M metagenome (GOLD analysis project Ga0209120, IMG submission 184730) | Hot spring microbial communities from Joseph's Coat, Yellowstone National Park, USA - JC2_E (SPAdes) (version 3) | ecosystem: Environmental > Aquatic > Thermal springs > Hot (42-90C) >... | reverse complement strand
TGGGAGACTTAACTGCAGGTAATAAGGCATATACAATAAGAATATGTGAAGGCCAAGGTTTCGTAATGGTGGAGACAGGGATAACTAACCTAATGCAAGATTTATTAACAGTAGCAGCTACTGCAGGTGGAACTTACTTATTAGGTGACGATGTACTTCATAGTAAGTTAGTAGAATTAGCAGGAGGAGGAGCAACTGCTCTCGATTTATATCATTTATACCAAGACTATGCGAACGAAGAACAATTAATGAATACTATAATGATGTTGGTAACTACTGCACCTCCGCCACCTGGGTATCCAGTAGGTCAGCCAGGATATCCACAGCCTTACGGTCAACAACCATATGGTCAACAAGGATATCCACAACAATATCCACCTCAACAGTATGGCCAGCAGTATTATCCTCCTCAGCAAGCAGCTCCTCAGAACCCTGTGCAACCTACTACTCAGCAGAACGTTGTACAGCCCACTCCTCAGCGTACAGTACAGCAAAAAATGGTCAAATGCTGGAAGTGTGGGGAAGAAATTCCTGAAGGTTCAAAATTCTGTCCGTTCTGTGGTGCTCCGCAGACTCCCGTAAAATGTCCTAAATGCGGTACAATAAATTCTCCTGGTGCTAAATTCTGTTCTAACTGCGGTGCTCCCTTACAAGTTGAAAAACAATCATCTTAAGTTTCTTCTCCTTTTTATAAGTATAGCTATTATATATGCGACTATTGCCAGGATTATTATGCCAGCAATTATATAACCTAGTTTTTCTATCTGATTAATGATCATTTCCCATTGTGTAGCAAATTCGTATCCAATGAGTGCTAGAGCTGTATTCCATATTATATGTCCAGAAAAAGTTGCTAAGATGAATTTCACTATTTTCATTCTTGCTAGACCTGCAGGGAAGGAAATTAACGCTCTAAATAAAGGAATAAATCTAAAGCCAAATACTGCAAAAATTCCATATTTATCGAACCACGTGCCGAGCATGTTAAGTTTGTTATCGTCTATTCCAAAGATTTTTCCATATTTAGATAAGAATGGAATTCCAAGCTTCTCTGCAATAAAATAATCAATTAAAGAACCTACCAAACTGCCTATTGTACCAGAAATTATTCCAATCTCGATATTTATATATCCTTTAAAAGAATAATAACCGACTAAAGGCATAATAATCTCGCTCGGAATAGGTAAACTCATTCCTTCTAATACCATTAATATAAAAATTACGATGTAACTCAGTTGCGAGGTAAATTCGTACATTAAGGATTGTTAATTATGCTTATTTTAAAATTTTTTCAGAGGTATCGGGTCTAATGAAATTTAAAGAACCTTACTATTTCCAATGGATAGAAGATATAGGATAACTACTATATAAACTATATAGCTTACGTAAAATATAAAAGAAAAGATAGGGTAAATAAGTTAACTATGGAAGCAAACATAAGATATATCGTTTTATCAAGGATATTCAGAAGTCTTCCTTTGGGATATATGTCCTTTCTTGTCCCTTTATATTTGCACAGAATAGGTATTCCTACTTTTCTCATAGGAATTTATTTTCTTATAGCCACAATCTCACTGTCTTTCCTCTTGGTCCTTTCAGGTTTTCTTGGAGATGCCTACGGTAAGAGGAATATTTTACTACTTTTGAGCATTCTCTTTTCCTTAAATTTATTCATTTTTGCATTTATAAAAATTCCATTAATAGTATTTCTAACTTCAGTTTTAGGAGTAGGTACTGCTTCAGGAGGCGGTATTGGAGGAGGAGCAGGAGGCCCTTTTAACCCATTGCAAACTGCTTTAATTGCTGATTATTCGAGGCCAGAAGAGAGGACTAAATTATATTCCATAAATTTCGCAGCAGCGACAATTTCTGCTTTTACAGGCGGGTTAATATCGGATTTAATAACCACTGTGTATCCTCCTTCAATTTCTTACTCATTACTTTTTACGCTAGGTTTTATAATTTCATTATTTTCTATCTTCTTTGTTTACCTAATAGATAAGGATAGCGGAACAGGAAAAATAAGCATACCAAAAGCTTCTTTCTCCTCAATTTCTAAAATTTCCATAGCAGGTGGATTAGGTAGTATAGGCTTAGGAATGGTTATGCCTTTAATACCTCTTTGGTTTAAACTTAACTTTAATGCTACGGAAAGTGAAATAAGCTACTTGTATTCAATTTCCTATGGCTTAGTAGGAATTTCTTTCTTATTTGCAGATAGGATAGAAAAGATAATAGGAAGAGTTAAAAGTATCTCAACACTTAGAGGTCTATCTTCACTTTTCTTACTTTTAATACCTTTCTCTCCAACATTTCTTATAGCATCGATCTTATTCCTAGCTAGGGGAGTAACTTATACTGTAACGATACCTATGAGGCAATCATTAGCTATGGACGTTTTCTCCGATAAAGAGAGAGCTAGCGGCACTTCAATAACCGGTTTAGCCAGAAGAATACCTTATGGCTTAGGTAGTTTAATTTCCGGGGCATTATTTTCTGCAGGGCTTTTTGCATTATCAATTTTTCTTGGAGGTGTGATTTCTCTATTTGACCCTTTGCTTTATTATATATTCTTTAGGAATTATGAAAAGCGTGAATAAGAATAAAATCTACTACCTTATCCATTTATATTTTTTGAAGTTAAAAAGAAATGGATAAGAATAAAAAGTTTTGTGAAAAAGATATCACATGAGTATAAATCCAGTTCAAATAGCTCAACTTCCTTATACAAATAGGATAGATAATATACAAAAGATAATTCAGACATTACTTTCAATGGATCCTAAAACTGCCGAAAGTGCTGTAAAGGACTTATTAACTGCCTTATCTAAAGCAAGCGACGAAGATTATAAGAATTGGTGTGAAGGTACAATGAGAGTCATTTCAATGTTTGATGATAGCGTGATTAAAGCTATTCTCTCTTTAAGGATGAAGGTAGTTTCAGAGATGCCAAAAGAAGTTCAAGATAGAGACTCTAAGATAGTAATGGAAGTCTTAAATTCCCTAGATGAGTCAGTAAAAGAAAAATTAATGAAAAACATGCCAAAGTCTTAAATTCCATGAGTTAAGTAATCGATTCTTCCTCCATCAGCCACAATAACTTGTCCAGTGATGTATCTAGCCTCATCGCTAGCTAGGAAGTAAACTATATTTGCAATATCTTCTGGCTTTCCTGTAGTGTGCAACATTGTTCTTTCTCTAAACCATTGCCTAAGTTTTTCTATCTCTTCTTCGCTCTTCCCACCTATTGTCATGTCCGTTTCTACCCAGCCTGGAGCAACTGCGTTAACTCTTATATTATACTTACCCAGCTCGTATGCTAACCTTCTAGTCAAGATAATTATTCCCGCCTTAGTAATTGAATAAAATGTGGTGCCCAAAGCAGAATTTCCTATGCCTGCATTTGAAGCCATATTTATTATTGCTCCACCTTTCTCTTTCATTAAAGGTAAGAACGCGTGCGTAACGTAAATTGCTCCATTTAAGTTTATTTCCAGCATCCTCCTATATTTCTCATCATCAAACTCCTCAAATGGCATTAAATACCAAATTCCAGCATTATTTACTAGAATATCAACGGTCTTAGTTATTTCTGATACTTTCTTTGCTGTATCTATTACTTGATCCCTCTTTGAAACATCGCATTTAAGAACGTAAAATCCTCTTTCTTTCATTTTTTCGGCTTCTTGGTCTGACGAATTATAGAGAACAATTACCTTATTTCCTGTTGAAAAGAACTTCTCGGCTATTGCCCTTCCTATTCCTCTAGTTCCTCCAGTTATTACAACTGTTTTTCCGGAGACCATAAAGGGGGATATGTTTGATAGCTAAAAAATTTAAAACCGAACTTTTACTAGCATTTAACGAATTAGACATAATAGATATAATAAATCCTATTGCCATTATAAATGGATAATAATTATTACTAAATTCAGTCATCATAAATAACATTCCAGAAATTCCCGCCATTATTATAGATAAAAGATTTAATAAAGGTAAAAACACATCAATTGGCTGGTTTCTAGTAAATACCACAAATTCTATCAGTAATAATATAAATAAAGTAAACCCAATAAATACATGAAACATAAAAATAGGGCCGTAATTAAACATGAAATTCATCATTCCAGTAAACGGTGAAAATTGTACAAATAAGTTAAGCCACATACCGTCTATAAATTGTATTGATAGCAAAAATAATGAAATGTAAATCAAAAACCTAAATAAGTTCATAATCTTTCCTCTCTTAAACTATGAATTTATGCTTAAAAAGGTTCCATAAGTCTGAACTGCACATACGACGGCTTTGGTACATAAAATTCGTTTACGCCGTGTTCTGGATGTTTTACAGTAATCTTTTGAGGACTAAGAATTAGCGCATTTACTCTTCTACCCTCCACTACGTCTGTTATTACTCCGGTTAATGAGATTTCATGAGGAGTTGTATAATGTCCTATTCTGATTTTTACTGTATTTTCTTGATTCAAAACGAAGTTGTTAAAATTTTCACTCAATTCTTCAGCCTTCTTTTCCCTTAATTTTCTAGCAAATTCTTGAATATCCAAGAATCTAATGCATTTATATCGTTCAGGTTCTGAAGATCTAGGTTTTTCATATAAGTTATGAACTTCTATGCCGTATTTTTTAGCTATAGTAAGTATGTCATTCTCCAGTATTCTCAATAATTTTACTACTTTGATTACATCCTTTCTATCCTCTTCTTTGTAAACTCTAGTATTAAGTGCAAAATCCATTAACTCTTGATAAGTCCCTATCAAAACTTCAGCGTTCTGCATTTCCTTATTTTTACCAAGTTCAGCCCTTACGAAACTTTCCCAAAGTTGCCTAAAGTTTTCCTTATTTTCATTTATGTATTTCAGTAATTCCTCTTTTTTATCGTAAGCCCTTATTACATCCATAACTAGATCTCCTTGAATCCTTATTTTAACATTGGTAGCATACTCAAACTTCTCGTAGTAGTGATAATCAAAGCCCATGCATTTTCTTATTTCTTCCTCAGTTTCGTAATATATACCGCACATTCTGACCGGCATGGTAAATATTTTTCCTGTAGTGTCGTCAATTCCTGATATGAAGCTCGAAGGTCTATCGTAATCCAAATCAAAATATACGTAATTGCCTATTTTTATCACTTTTCTCTTTAGTTTTAAAGCAACATTAAACCTTAAAAAATGTTGTAAACTTAAAAAACAGTCGTAATATGCTCCAATTTCTTTATCTATTTTTCCTTCTACTACTAACTTCAGTAGGTCACTGCACTGCATTTAATCTAAACCTCTCACCCTGTTCACTGTGGTAATATCTATTGTTTTCACATCTTCTTCCTTCTTTTCTATTTTCTTTTCAACAACTGCCTCTTGCATACTAATATTTCCTCAACAATCTTATTTAAAGATAACTTTAAATACTTTTTAGGTTAACGTCTCGTGTTACTTTAAATTTAAAATTAATTGGCGTGATTATGAAAGATTAAAAATAAAAAGAGTATCGTAATACCTTTTGCATTATACTTGCATAAACTTGTCATTTTAATGACAAGTTTTCCGTAAAAATAGTCAACTAGATGGCAAGTTTTATTTAACTTTTGGCATATTATTGACAAGATGTCCTTAATTTCTCAAATGAACTTTCAGAATCCTTGGTGGATAGATAGGAATAAAATTTATGATGATGAGCACGTAAAAAGGGCATTATCTTCAAATCCTAGGTTTATCGTACAACCACTGGATGAAAACCTCCTAATTATGGGGCCTAGGCAAGTGGGTAAAACTACTTATATGAAGACAACAATAATGAGCCTTCTAGAAAGAGAAGAACCTACTAAAATACTTTTCTTTTCTTGCGACTCTCTTAAGGACAAGGAAGATCTAATTTCACTTATGTCCCAGTATAGATCTTTTATAAATCCAGAAGGTGGATTCATTTTCCTTGACGAAATTACTTACGTTAAAGATTGGAACGTAGGGTTACTCCATTTATTCAACGCAGGATATTTTAAGAATACAAGGATTTATGTTAGCGGTTCAAGTTCAGTATCCTTGCTTAAGGAAACACTTCCAGGAAGGCCATTAAATAAAATAATCTATTATCCATTAAATTTCAGAGTATTCTTTAATACATTTTTTACTAAGCTAAAAGCAACTACAGTACAAATATATGATGTTAAAAGTGTTTATAATTACGCAATTAAACTTCTTCCTTACATCTCAGAGCTAAATAGAGCATTACTTGTGTATGTGAGAAAAGGAGGCTTTTTGGCAACTAATTACGTTAGTGGTGATCCAATAAATTCGCTTTACGAAGTTTATAAAGATGCCGTACTAAGCGACTTAGCAAAACTTGGAAGAGATGAGAGAATATTTAAGGAAATTTTAGGTAAAATAGTAGAATCTTATGGTTCAAGAATTTCAGAAAATACCATAGCTAAAGAAACTTCAATAGGCTCTCATAATACAGTAGCTTCTTACCTCGATCTTTCAGAGAAGCTATTCATCCTTAGAGTATTTAGAAAAATTGAAGGAAATAAAGTGAATATAAAATCGCTCAAAAAAGTGTATTTTATAGACCCCTTTATTTTCAGGGTAATCAAAAGGTATACGAAAGGAGGGGATATCCAAGAAAGTGAAATACCTCACGTTATTGAGGGAATGGTTGGAGAGCATTTGGCAAGAGAATATGAAGGCGTTGGATACACATTCTTTAAGAACGGTAAAGAAGTGGACTTCGTAGTAAATGATATAGGAATTGAAGTAAAATGGGGAGGGGGAAACTTTAGAGACCTAAAAATGCAAAAAGGCTACATTTTAACTTTAGACGATATTGGAATAGAAGGTAGCAAAGCAAAAATTCCTGTCTCAATTTTCCTCTATTTAATTTCCTCAGAGAAAGTTTTCTATCCATTTAAATAAATGGTAATGAAGCGTGTAAAGGAACATTGAATGCATTATTAACTAGAAGCCTACTGTAAATTTTCTTAATAGTTACATATTGCTTTCCAAAGAGTATGAAAGAAACGCTCTCCTTCGAGTTCTTATCGAACCTAACAATTCCTCCGTCGTCGCCTCCTTCCATGATGCAAAGTATTCCTTGTGAATAGTAAGGCTTATCAACATCTATTCCCATTTTCTTAAGAAAAGCATAAGTTGCGTTCTCTGCGGAAACCATAGCAGACCTAGCAGTCTTTGGTCCCACCATTCCTTTAGCTGAATCTCCCAGTGCAAATATCCTTTCATTATATGAAAATGATGGGAAAGAAACCGGAATAAAACCAGAATCGTCTGTAAACTCCTTGACTGCTTTAGGCGCAGAAAGAGCTGGTAGCACTGACTTAATATCTGCCTCTATTTCCTCCCCATCGCTAAGCACTACTTTATCTTTCCTTATTTCAGTCACATATTTACCTTTTAATAAATGAATTCCCCTCTTCTCAAAGTATTTATTTGCTATTTCAGAAATTCTAGGATCAGGAATAGGGCCGAAGACTCCTCTAGGACTCTGAGTAGCTAAGTAAACTTCACCCTTGATTCCTTTCTTTCTTAACAAGAATTCAGAGATTAACGCTACTTGATAAGAAGGCCCTTCAATAGGGCTATTTTTAGCGTTTCCGACGAAGATTTTTACTCCGTCCTCTGCTTCCTTCAGTTCTTTCTTAAGCCCTAAGAAGCCTTCAAGAGTATGATGCATATAGGCGTGTTCATGACCTTTTATTTTCTCGAAGTTCTCCTCGTAAGCTCCTCCTAATGCAATAAATAGATAATCATAATCAAACGTCCCCTTTGAAGTTTTTACTTCCCCATCTTCAACTGCCTCTACCTCGGCCTCAACGAAGTTTACTCCTTTTCTTTCCATCACTTCCTTAGCATTAAATTCGGTATCTTCAACTTTAATTTCATCAGTTAAAAGTAGAGGGAAAATAGTATTCTCCCTTACGATAGCTGACCTAGAAATTATTGTTATGTCTATTGTCTTTGAGTAATCCCTTATCCTATGTGCAACAGTTAAACCTGCATAACCAGAACCTAGAATAAGTACGTTCATGGGTGTTAATGATTTTATGGGCATAAAAGTTAATCTTGTTTAAAATTCGATTAATAGATTAAAATTGATGATAAAATTAACTTGCTGTAAGTTTATCTATTTCGCTCAAAAGTCGTAATATATCTTGTTTTGCCATTTCGTCACTTCTATAAAAGCTTACAACTCCCTCCTTATCCGGTCCATTATATTGGTATTGGTGAAGCAAAAGTGCCATGTTAGTAAAATTATTTACTTCATCGCTTATTATCATTGCGACTTCCTTCAAGAGAGTAGTAGGCATGATAAGTATTACCCAATCGACTCTCTTAACTCTCTTATTCCCTCTTATTTTAACGTAACCTGGATAAAGTTTTTCGAGTTCGTTCCTCTTATCTACGGCTAAGGCTGCAACTAAAGCCTTCCAGGCTTGAAATGCTTTGCCTGCAGCGTTTCTTATGAGGTTTTGTTCCAAGAACTTTCTTGCAATTTCAGCCTCATATTTAGCTTCCTCGAGTCTAGTCTTCTTATAAGCTTCAAGATTAAACCAAGGTTTAGGTAATTCTTGAACCACGAAATTCTATTTTCCGCTAAAAGCTTTAAGTGTTTTATTACCTAAAATGTTACGTCGTTTTTGATTAGCCTTCAATGAAATTAACACCTTCTTCTTTGAATATTCTCTTAAAGACATCATACGCATAGTTAGCATAGAGGCAAACTATAATCTTATCTAAATTCCAATTTTCCTTCAAAACTTTAGCCATTTTCCTTGCACATACCTCGTAGGGATAACCGTAAATTCCCGTTGAAATTGCAGGTAAAGCTATGCTCTTAACTTTAAGCTCTTCAGCTTTCCTCAAGGAATTCCTTATTGCTTCCTCAAGCTTTTCTTCCCCTTCAATTCCGTACCTAGGACCAACTGCGTGAATTATGTATTTAGCCTTCAGCTTTCCTGCAGAAGTAACTGCAACTTCCCCCGTTTTTAATGGGCCATGCTTCCTTACGTATTCCCTGCTTTCCTCTTGTATTTCTTTTCCTCCTTTTCTTACTATTGCATAAGCTACTCCTCCTCCATGCTCTAGGAAGGAATTTGCAGCATTAACTATCACATCTGCCTCAATTTCTGTTATATCTCCCTTAGTAAGGTAAACGATCACTTCTTGCTCCCCTTATTAAGGTATAAAACTTTTAGTTCCTTTCTATAATAACATTTATGGAAGTAAAATTAGTAAAAGCTTTCCTTATCATTCTACTACTTTTATCTCCTTTTAATTATTTTAGCAATTTCGGTCACTCTTTGACTACAAATCGTTTTACTCACGTATATCCTCCAAGAATAGACCCTAAGCTTTCGCATGTGCAGGGTGGTGTAAATGTTTACTCACTTTACAATAGTGAACCTGCCCCAATGGGAATAGCAGATTACGGCATAGGCCCTAACGGGCCTTATATAAGGAATACTAGCCAAGTATTAGCAAAGGCTCATATATACAGTCTGAACGTGGATAGCAGTATTAATACTGATTGCGTTTCAGCTCAGCTTAACGTAGTGCTTTCGTATTGTTATAACGGTAATCAGTATTCTATCTGGCTACAAGACGTCGCTCTAATAATGCTGTTTAATAATACAATAAAATTTATAGATAATATTTGGAATTTATCTTCAGTATATGCTAACGTTATTGGAGTAAAAGGTAAAGGCACACTATGCACTTATTGTGGTGTTACTTTTTACTATTATTGTGCTAATGGTTATCCTGGAAGTCCTTGCGTTTTCTCTTATCCTCTAAATTTCTGTATGTTGATAAACGTTAGTGAGAACTCCCTAGGAGAGCCCGTCGCTTATTTTTGGTACAACGACGGTCACGGTTGGGTTAATTATGATACTGTAACCTTCCTATTTCCTCATTCTAGAAATGTGAATATTACAATTAACGGATATCAGTATACAGGCTCTGGAGACTTTTACGATATAGAATTCGATATAGTAGGCCCAGGAGGAGGCACTTGCGCTTATTTTAATAACGCATGCGTTTATCTCTATTTGTATTACTGGAACGGGCATAATTTTCAAGAAATAAAAAATGCATATAACTTCGGCTCAGATACAGGAGAAACTTCCAATAACGTTATTGCGAGCGGTTATTATATTCCAAGTAGCGGTGAGCTAACGTCGAGATTGAAAGCTGGCCAAGGATCTCTGGCACAGATATGGTCTTCCAATCAAGTCTCCATCGTCAAAGTCCACACTAGTATAAGGAGTGGGTACGTTAGCTTTTCCCAATCTAAATGGAATTCTACACTTCCTATGTATAAATTCTGCGGATATTGTGCCATAATTACTCTATATCCTGGAAACTATAACGTAATTATTTTAAATAATCAAGGAAAAATTTCTGGAGAGTCGTACGTAAAATTATTAGGAGGTAAAGAAATTCAAACATATTGTTACCATCTTAAGCTAATTTCTCCCCAGTCGATTTGTATATTCTATGGAGAGAATAACGTTGAATATATAGAAATATGTGGAATGGGGTATGCTAATCTAAGTTTAAAATTGCCTAACAGTATTTCTTACGTAGATAACTTTACGCCATTTATAAACGGAAAGGAAGTTGTAGAGCTTATTTTAATTCCCCACGTTCGTTATTGTTCCGCAGAAGGTATACTAACAGTCACATTAAGTAGTGGGCTAAGTTGTACTTCAACTTTTGAAATTGTAGCTACGACTAGGATTATAGAGGTTTGTATTAAGGTAGAGTCTATAGGAAATACCTTACCTGAAGAGCCTAAAATAAAGGTTCAATTTCCTAATGGGTCTATAGAGGAAATAGCACAAGGAAAGTACTTATTGCCTGCAGGTAGTACATACTGCTTGCCTAAATGTATCTATGAAAATAACCAGATTAGGTGGATATTAAACTCTTCAAATGAGGGAAAATTTACTCTACAAGGAGAGTACACATTCTATTACTATGAAGAATACCTTGTAAACTTTTCATTCAAGGTTATTGGTTCTTCCTATAACTTTACTCCAGAAGTCTATTACTATTCTGCAGGAAAATTAAATGAAAGTCTAGCAGGCTTAATATGGGCAGATTATAATTCAACATATTATTATCAACAATGCGTAAATTACGGTAAAGTAAGATATATATCTTTCAACTATACGGGTGAAATATCGAGTTTTAAAGCAATAGCAATCTATTACCAACAGTACTATGTTAATGTAAACTCTATGGCCCCATTATATGCTGAAATTAACGGCGTTAACCAAAGTTTCTCTTCAGGGTGGTTTAATTATTCTACTAGAATAATTATTGATAACATCACTTTCTACCCCTGTGCTTATGAGAGGTACATTATTTCCTCAGTAACGCCTTCAATGGCGTTTACTGTAGATTCTCCGGTTAACGTTAAGGTAAGCTATATAATTCAATATTATGTAGGAGTTAATTCAAACATCCCTGTTTATGCTTTTGTAAACGGTAGTAATGTTTCCTTCTCTTCTGGTTGGTATAATAAGGGCGATCATATCAAAGTTGAGAACGTTACATGGTATAAATGTCCATTCACTAGATTTATAATTACAAGCATAAATCCGTCAAACTTTACTGTCGGAGACCACATT
>Ga0209120_1000939_pt1 | contig 11723 bp, 10 predicted proteins | sample JossMetagenome_FD_184730 | JGI IMG/M metagenome (GOLD analysis project Ga0209120, IMG submission 184730) | Hot spring microbial communities from Joseph's Coat, Yellowstone National Park, USA - JC2_E (SPAdes) (version 3) | ecosystem: Environmental > Aquatic > Thermal springs > Hot (42-90C) >... | reverse complement strand
ATGCGTCAGCGCTAGTAATTCTTATACACGGGCTTCAGTTAGTTTTCGTCATTGTAGTATATCTAAAACCTTAAATTTTCACAACATAAAAAGGCTCCAAACCACGATGTAGTATATTCTTATAATTCGTTTTATCAGATGGTTACTCGGGTGTTTCCATGTAGTATATTCTTATTATAATAATTGACCATAGAAAATACGATAAGTAAGTTGTAAGGTTAGCGCTAATGAAAGTAAATAGCGTCCCGAGCAATATTGTGATACGTATGCACTTCCATTAACGTTCAGAATTCCTAAAGCCGAGAACGTTACGAGAAAAAACAACCGATGGGAGAAACCGCTGTGGAGAACTAAATAGTGTAACCCGGGAACGCGTTATGCCAACCAATGATAATAACTCTTTATATGTAAATCCTTCTGTATAACGCGGTAAGTAAAACGTTAGCATTTCAGCCATCATGGGATAAAAGAGCCAGTAACTATTTAGGGAGTAATAAAATGTAGCCCGAAAAGTGCGCTGAACGGATTATTTCCAAATTGCGCAATGCCAAAAGCAGAACCCATGAATTTCTCATTCAGTACTACGAAGTTGGGAAGAAAGATACATGAATATAAAGGTTTTCCAGTTTCTTATGTATTAGTTCCTCAGCTATTGTGAAGAAGTATGCTAATGCAGTTACCATGACAGCCATATTTAAACCGAAACGATGGGAATAAAGATATATTGTTGCACCAATTATCAAGGGTGCCATTATCAGATTAAGAAGGAAATTTAACATTAAGACCTAGAAGATTCTAATACCATGGATTATAGATAGGCACATTGTAGCTTATAGTGGTTAAAACGTTTCAATGTCAAAGACATCGGTAAAACAGTGAAGGTGAGTAAGGTTGTACAATTAATAGTGTTTAACGAGTTTTCGTAATCTTTTTGCGTATTGAAAGTAAAGTAATAAGTTAAAACTAACTATAAAGGAGGTAATAGCTTTTTCATATTTACAAGAAATCGTAATTCAAAAAATTTAAAAAGAATACTTTTTTATATTTCAAAACTTATGTTAATATCAATGGATATGGTTCTAAATTACTTTGCCATATTCGGTATAATGGTTTGCTCACTCGTACTTACTGGCATAACTACTCTAATAGTCCTTGGAATAGCAGAAGACGAAATAATAGAAACTTTAAGGATAAACACTGATGTAATATCAAGAGAAGAATTAAGAATGTTACTTACAGTTACATGCTTTACAATATTCTCTGGAGTAATAGAGGGTTTCGTCATAGGGAGTAAAGGTCTAATATTAGCCTTCGAATCAATCCCCTATCTAGTCGTATTGTTCTCTGGGTTGATTACTAAATGGTTATAATTTATTACTATATTTTATCATGAGTCGTAGTTAATTTTAGGGAAAAATTTATTCTAAATCTCAAACTCAGATTTGGTGAATTTAAACCTCGTTTTCCATAATATGCTTTAACTAAAGAACATATTTAAGTAGAAATTCACAGTTCCTCACGTTATTAATAATGGCACTCAAATCCACGAATAACTAGTTTTATTCTAACGATATAAAGCTTATGGGTGAAGTTTGGACTTCATTGGATTTTCATGGTTTGTATCTAATCTTCATCTTTACGGAAAAGCTCACACCCCTTAATGGGACGATACTAAAGTCTGAGAGGATCTTAATTTATTCTCAGAAGGACTGAAGAATTAAAGGTGTTAGTATTTCGGATTTAGAACTGAGGTTGTGTTGGGATAGGAGAATAAGGTTGATATGAGTAATTTGTTTAAGAAGTTTTGAGCGAGAAAGTTGGAGTTGTGGGTTTGTGGTGTGAAGATTTTTCATGTTGTAAAAATTTAAGGTTATAAATATAATACATAAAACTTATGGAAGAGGACGAGAAGTGGGCTAGGGAGTTAAGGAGAAAGGAGGAATTGCTTACTGGCCTTCGAGAGGAGGAAGTTCCGAAATACAGAGATGAAAGGTAGCGTTAGGAGAGCTCTACGTTAGTCAAAACAAGATTAAATTCAATTATCGTAATTACGAAATAATTATGGTGATTTAATGAAGGTCGAAATAGAGGAGAAGGGCAAGATTTATAAAATAAAGGTTAATGACCCATTTCCGCCAATAGACTTTGGATTTAGTGGAAGTAAATCCAGTAAGTCGTTATCGGATTTTTCACTTCAAATTAAGGAAGAGAGGGATTACATAGTAATAGAAAAACCCCTGGATTTAAGGGAGCACGTATACGGTTTGGGAGAAAAGGCCGTTGAACTGGATAGGAGGAGGAAGAGGTATGTAATGTGGAACTTAGACCCCGGGGCATATCAGAAATTTCAAGACCCACTTTACGTCAACATACCGTTTATTATAACGCTTCTTGACGGTGTTGCAACTGGGTATTTCGTTAACTCAGCATCTAAACTAATTTTCGATATAGGCTTTGAGGACTACGCGAAGATTAAGATAAAAGTACCAGAAAAGGGCTTCGAATTTTACGTATTTGAGGGGCCCAGTGTTGAGGAGGTTATTGAAAGGTATACTGAGGTCACGGGAAAACCTTTCTTACCTCCAGAATGGGCTTTCGGTTATATGATCTCTCGTTACTCATACTATCCCCAAGATAAGATAATTGAGCTTGTCGATTTGCTTCGAAAGGAAGGGTTTAAAATAACCGGCGTATTCCTAGATATAGACTTCATGGACTCGTTTAAGCTCTTTACTTGGCATAGGGAGAGGTTCTATGACCCGAAGAAGTTTATTAATGAACTTCACTCTCGTGGTGTTAAGGTGATAACTATTGTAGATCATAGTGTTAAAGTCGATCAGGACTACGATATTTTTATATCCGGTCTAGGGAAGTACTGCGAAACTACTAAGGGTGAGCTGTTCGTTGGTAAATTGTGGCCCGGGAACTCGGTTTACCCCGATTTCTTTAGAGACGAAACCGAGGAGTGGTGGAGCAATCTAATTGCAAAATGGCTTTCACAAGGCATTGACGGGATTTGGCTGGATATGAATGAACCAACAGACTTTAGTAAAGTAAATTGCATAAACGAAGTCTTGGGGGACTTACCGGTGAGTTTTAAGAACCTGGCCGACTACTTAGCCTTTCCGGACTATGTCGTACACAAAGTAAGGGGTAAAGTAATGCCTCATTCACTCGTTAGGAACGCTTACGCTTACTATGAAGCTAGAGCTACTTTTAAGGGTTTCGAGAAGGCTGGTAGGAAAGAGGTCTTCATACTTTCGAGAAGTGGTTATGCTGGGATACAAAAATATGCCTTTATATGGACTGGTGACAGTACCCCTTCATGGGATCAGCTCAAGTTGCAAATTCAATTGGTTTTAGGCCTCTCGATTTCCGGAATACCTTATGTCGGTATTGACATCGGCGGTTTTCAGGGTAGGAATTTAAAGGAGATTGATAATTCACCGGAAATGCTATTAAAACAGTTCCAAATAGCCCTCTTCTTCCCTTTGTTCAGAACTCATAAGGCTACTGACGGTATTGATACCGAACCGATATTCCTACCGTCTTACTATAAAGAGAAAGTTAAGGAGGTAATAAACCTTAGGTACAGATTTCTCCCATACCTTTACATGCTAGCAATAGAAGCACATGAAAAGGGGCACCCAATAATAAGACCTCTATTTTATGAGTTTCAAAGAGATGAGGACACCTATAGGATTGATGATGAATACATGGTAGGTAAACTCTTACTTTACGCTCCGATACTCCAAGGGGAGAGGAGGAAAGTGTATTTACCAAGGGATTCTCAATGGGCTGATTTCTGGGATGGGGAAGAGTTAAGCGGATGGGTTGACTCCAAACACGAACTCCCGATATATATACGAAAGGGTTCAATAATACCCCTTTCAGACGGTTTACTAGTTTACGGCGACGGAGAGATTCTGTATAACGGTGTAAGAATCAAAAGTGAAGGCGGTATAATAACTTTTTCAAAACCCTTCTATTTGAATAATCTGCTAATTTTCTCAGCTGTTGGCAAAGTGGTTGTTGATGGGGTTGAGCTAGTTCCTAAGATAAACGGGAAGATTATGACGATAAAAGTGGAAAAAGAGGTAAGGGAAGTGAGACTGATTTATTAGGAAAATGTTTTGCCATTAGTATTAATGAACATTCATGCCGTAAACCTATAATTAAATTCACCAAACCTGAGTTTACTAGACTATAACGCTTCTACTTCATCACCTTATTTAGTCACTTCTTGCAATAAAATGTCGTCTCTATTAGTATGTTTATATACTGTAACGTTTTCCACTACCTTCTCCTCCTGTAATTAACCTCCTCTATCTCCTCCCACTTTATCTTCCTTTTGTTCTCTACATCAAAATAGAATATGTAAAGATGTTTAGGGAAGTCCGAGTAATCATTAACCTTAACTACTAACTCACCCGTGAGGTATTTCAAAACGTTTATTAAATCCGGTGCCCTAAACGGGATTTTCCTCTTCAAGAACTCCTTAACAGCATTTATATACTCGTCAATGAAGTCATTAGCGTAAATCGTGTACCTACCCTCTCTGGGAGGGTATAAGTAAACGCCGTAAGTAATAAACCCTCCCCTTATTATCTCAAATGGATGACCACCACAATGGGCATCATGCTCCTTCCAGTCCTTGAACGCTTCTTTATCATCTAAAGGTAAATCCATCATTCCGCAATCCCTACCGTCGGCATACCTTTTGTACAACTCCTTTAGGTCTTTGTCCACTTTGAAGTTATTTGCCTCATAAACTACCTTCACGACCTCCAAATAATCCCTTAAAGTTATGTCGTCTGAAGGAAGTCTGTTCTTCAAATTCTCCTTATATTGCTCAAGGATTTGCTTAGCCTCTTCCTTGCTCATTTTCGGTTTAGTAACGTATTTCAGCTTTACTTCTCCTACTAAATAATATTTGTAAATGTCTTTAGTGGTGACGAAGATAGGGTCTTCATGCTGCAATTTCATGAACTCGTAAACCCTCATTAAAAGTGAGTTATAACAATCTGATAATTCCTCATCGCCTTTCCCAATCCTTATCCCACCCTTAGTGTGTACAAAGAACTCGTATTCGTCAAACTCCTTGAGGTAGCAAAAGCCCGTTGGCACGAACTTTATCTTCCCTTTTACGTTAACGGGTAAGAAGAGGTAGTAGTAACACCTAACGTAATCGTTCTCCCTTGTGGGGTAAATATAGCTCTCCATTTCCTTCAGCAAGTTAAAAGCCTTTGTGCTTTTGAAGGTTGGAGGGCTTAAGTGGTCGAAGTCCATTAGGTAAAGTGTTAGAGGGTATTTTTTGATTATCTCCCATATTTTACTTTCGTCTTGCATGATTTTCACTTTATTAATTAAGAGGGGGAGTTTAATGATTTTAATGTTATACCAAGTAATCCGTTTTCGTGCTTTGTGCGATTGTGATCAAGGGTTTAAACTTCAGAGGTAGTATCTAACCAACCCTATCCTGAAGGGTGTTCTTTCAGAACAAAAGTAATATTCACCGGGAAGAACGCGTTTAAATACGTTGGTTAAGGAAGTGGGATTTTCATAACAGCTTCGACTAAATGCGATTTTTCAAGGACTGAATAGCGTTTAGAAGAAAAGCAGTGGAGTATATGTTTTACATTATATTGAGTTTTCGTGACTCAGGGTTTCCTCCTCGTTATTCCCACCGTTGATTCTAGGCTGGGTATTCTTTTGACGAAAAATTGCTTTTCAACTCCTCACTAATTAACCACTTCCAAACTTTCAACACCTTTAACTTAACCCCGTTAACTTCAACTTCACCCTCCTCATCATATGTTAGAAATGTCACGGGAACATACTTTAACAACTCCTTAACACCACTATACTCCCTTTCGTTAAGCTTGTAAGTCACTTGGTAGGCCTTAGTAACAGAATTACCTTCTTTTATCACAAAATCAACCTCCCCCTTCTTACCGCGATAATAAAACACCTTACCCTCACCATACCTTCTCAGCAACTCTAAGAACACGAGGTTTTCTAATAGTGCCCCCATGTTGGGGTTAAGCCTGTGTCCTATTACATTAATCAGTCCTTGGTCTACAGCATAAACTTTCCTCTCAGCCCTAACCATTACTGATAAATGGGGGGATAGGGGATAAACGAAGAATAACAGATTGGCCTTAACGAGGCATTCAGTAAACCTTTGTACAGTCCTTAAGGGGATTTGTAATTGCCTCGAAACGTTCCTAAACCTTATCCTATTCCCGGAATTGGTAATGTAGTAGAGGGCTAAAGTCCTAAGCTTTTCACTCTCCTTTATCTTGCAAGGTGTAATCACGTCCCTAACCAATATGTCCTCATAAAGGGAGGAAAGTAATTGTTCTTTTATACTACTGTTCACGATGCCCGGGAAACCACCGTAAAGTAAATACTCGTGAAAGAGGGATTTTATCTCAGCCTCTCTAGCTATTAAGTCGATTTCCGTGTTTACCTTCACTCCTTTGAACTCTAAGAACTCCTTGAATGAAAGGGGGTAAACGTTAACTATCACATGCCTTCCGGCTAATTTTTTCCTAGCATTATCGTTCAAGAGATCTGAGGTTGAGCCTGAAACTACTACAAATGCCTCCTTTCTATCAACTAAAGACCTAGCAAACCCCTCCCATCCCTCGACTTTCTGAACTTCATCTAAAAATATGTAAGGTTTTGTGCCTTTTCGCCTTTTCACTTCCAGATAAAGGTTGTAAAGGCTAAAGAGATCCTTAGCGTTTTTTATTTCCGAAAACCTCCCGTCCTCAAAGTTTACTATTAATATGTCAAATGGATCCGTGCCGTTTTCGATAAGCTTTCTGGCAACTTGGTTTAGTATGGTAGATTTGCCGGCCCTCTTAACGCCCAACACGCTTGCGATATAATCGCTTTTTATGATGTTTAGCACTTCCTCTACGTATTTTTCTCTTGGATATCCAACGAACTGTTGTTTATACCAGAAGTTCCAGTCTATGAGCGCTTTTAAGATGAGTTCTCTGTCCACGTATTAAAATCTCAGTTGAGTGAAAATAAGTTTGACTCTTTTGGAGAGTCAGAATTACGTAATTTTGACTCTTTTGGAGAGTCAGAATAGCGAATGAATTTCCTCATCTGTTTAAAACTATGGGAAACATATAGTGGATGAGCCCTACAAAAGCTCGTTGTAGAAGCTCATTAACGTAATGAGGGAGGAGTTGGGTGATAATTTAGTATCCGTAGTCGTATTTAGTAGTATTGCGAGGAGTGATTAAAGATAGTGATACGGACTCTAAACATTAACGGTATATTTCCTACAAACTTAACCGTAAAAGTCAGCAGTTAAGAATGTTCAAAAGCCTTTAACGCTTTCTGGTTGGCTTATTTAAGCCTAACACAGTTTTATCACTCTAAGAGCAATGGAGAAAAAACTGTTTAGACGAACTTCAAAGTAAATAGACAAGTGAAAATCATTTTAAACTCTTAAATACGGCTAGTAATCTTTATTAAAGTCTAGGTTTTTAAAATACCCAATGACCGCGGCCACAGAAGATCTCTTGTTGGACAAGGCAACAGTTGCTGCGATCAAGGCAACAAAGCCTGATGATAAGGTTGATAAAACTACCGTGAATAACTTACTGACCTTTCTACAGAGTACTAGGAACGTAAAGGAATTAGAAGCTTATATATTAAGGCAAATAGGGAGACATGAAATTAATCCAGAGACCGGAAAAGAGTTACTTTCAACCCTTTCCACCCTTAACTTAGACCAAGCCTTACTTTACTTAGGTTACTTAAAGTGGTTGTATGAGGCAATAACCGGGGTAAACGTGGATAGGAGAGAAATAGAGAACGTGAAAAGGTTTGACGAACTGGTGAGGAAGTTAGCTGAAAAAATGAGGTGAAAGAATGTCTGACTGTTACGACTTAGACAGGATAACCAGCATAATAAAGGTTGAAGGTTACTTAGTTAACGAAACTCCGCTGAGAGTGGGAAGCGGTAAGACTCAAACCTTCACGTCAATTACAGACAATCCCCTCTTGACCATAAACGGGAAACCAATAATCCCCGGTTCCTCACTTAAAGGGGTTCTAAGGAGTTTAGCAGAAGCTTACGTAAAAAGCTGGACTGAGGATAAGTATAATAAAGTTTGTGATATTGATGACGAGAAGTGCGAGAGTTGTAAAGACGGAAAGTACTGTATACCTTGTACCATTTTCGGGTTTAAGGACTTGTCTGGTAGGGTTTATATTTTAGACGCTATAGCTGAGGAGTACACAATAAGTCAGAGGACTATGGTCGCCATAGACAGGGTTTTCGGAGGGCAGTTACCTCGACACCTTTATTCTTTAGATTTCGTGGAACCTGGGGGGAAATTCAAGTTCACCATGTTCGTTTACAACTTAGACTTCATAAACGGTGAAGTAACAGAGTGGAAGGCTAAGGCTGTGGAAGTAATGCGTTTCCTAATAAACTCAATGATACAAGGGATATTCATAGGGGCGAGGAAGACGACCGGTTTCGGTCTAATTAAACTCACCCAGCCCAAGTTCTACTTAAGTAAAGGGGACTTACTAAAACTTCAAGAGGTGAAACCTTCATGGCTGATTACACCTTCATAAGGAAGGACGTGGTGAAAAGGGTTAACGTAATAGAAGGCGTTATAGAAGTAATCTCCCCCTTAAGGATAGGTGCTGGGAAAGGGGACTTCGACCCAGCCAGTGTGGCTAGGGATCAAGTGTTAAAAGACTCACGGGGAATTCCGGTAATTCCGGGTTCTTCATGGAAGGGCGTGTTTAGGAGTACCGGGGAAAGGATAGCGAGGGAAAGGGGGTTAGAAGTCTGTAGTGGTGTCGGGAGGGACAATTGCTTAGAGTTAAGGAAATTATCGAATGAATTTCAGCAAGCTATACCTAAAGATAAAAGCAAGGCAATAGACTTGTTCTGGAGATATACTTGCATAAACTGTAAGACCTTCGGAACTATGAGTGTAGTAGGTTCTGCTAGGTTCCTAGACTCCTACCCCCTGAAGGACGAAAAGGGAAACTATCTCTTCACTTTAGGTAGTAGGACCATGGTGGCGATAAGTAGGACTGAGGGGGCTGCGGCAAGAAGAGCTCTAGTTACAGTAGAGTTTGTAGAGCCCGGGAGTAAGTTCAACTTCAAGGTTATCGGGCAGAACTTACCTAATTACGTCTTAGGTTACCTCATAAAGATTATGAAGTGGATCCATGATGGTTACGTGCAAATCGGCGGACATAAAAGTAGGGGTTTCGGGCTTGTGAAGTTCGAGAGGCTTACCTTAAAGAATGAGGGTGTAACTAAGGTGGGTGATGAGGATAAGGAAGTAAGTGTAGAGTATAATAAAGAGTTTAAAGGTGATGAGTTTTTCGAGAAGATGAGACCATTAATAGAGGTGTTTGATAGTGCAAAGATCCCCTATCCAGAGGGCTCACTACACAAGTAGGAACGACAAGAATTTGAAACAATTTACGGCAAGTATTCGCATAGTAGTTGTCAGTGACTTCCTTCACGTAGGCTCGGGTAACGTTGGGATATCTAGTAGTAAAATTGAGGAAAAGGACATTGAGGACTTCATTAAGTACGGTAAATTGCCTAACGTTAGTATCACTACTTTCAAATCATTTTCTAGGGCAGGCGGAAAAATTGTGATACCAGGGAGTACCATAAAGGGGTTGGTGAGGAGTAGGTTAGAGTTATCCCTCCCACAGTCGTGTTATATAGTTGATGCACCGAGCACAAACTCTTCTGCTACATATGTTAGGATCTTCCACCCTGTGAAAAAGCACTCAGACAGATTTGATCCGGAAAAGTTTCCCAACGTTTGCCCGGTATGTGACTTATTAGGAAATATGGGCTTAGGGAGTAGGGTAAGCTTTTCAGATGCTGTGCTTCTTAAGGGGGAGACAGCTGTAGTAAACGATCTTGAAGTTGTGAAAAAGGGGGCAGAGTTCCAAGGCAGTATTAGGGGGTTAATTAAGAACGAGGTCGAGGTCGGGATGGTGTTTTACGGCCTAGGGATAAGGCCTAACGGTAATAAAGTTGTCTTACTTGGTAGATTTAAGTATTCCGACAGAAGGTTCGGGAGAGTTAAGGCCACAGTAACTTCATCTAACTTCGACGTCAGTAAATCGGTTTCAGCTTTTATTAACGCTTACAGACCTAAAGACTTTAACGAGGAGTGGTGAGGATGGTAAAATTATGTATAAGGTTTGACTTAAGGATAGACTTAGACTGTGAGGATGAAGGCCAATACCTTTATGTCGTTGAGGGGAAGGAGGAGTTAGGTAATGTTCTCCAGTTTAAGGATATATCCTATTTTGAGATGAAGGTGAGGAGAAGTGATTAGGGGTAAGCTACTTTTACCAGAAATGAAAGTTAAGTTTGTAGATGAGGAGTTCAATAAGAGAGCATTAGAGGACTTTATCAGGGCATTTGAGAGTATTGCCGAGTTCGCTTGTAGGCTAAGTAATGGAAAAGGTAAAATCGCGATTGACATTATTGCGGATGCTCTAACTTCCGTGTTTAAATTACCTATGATACTCCCACCGGTTTATACGGAATCAAAATACGCGATAACGCCTTTTGAGTACTTTTTCACTTATGTAATAGCAAGGCATTACAAGGAGTTCAAGTTAAGTAGTTTAAAGGACTTCATTAACGACCTTGACGAGGAGAGAAAGGATTTATCAGATCTATTCCGTTATATCTCCAGCTTAGAGAAAGTTTATGATGCGTTGCTTAACACACCGGCAGATACCAGGCCAGGGTTTAACTTCACTTCTTTAGCCAGCCATTTGCAGATGACTTCTTTGTTAAGTTGGGTTTTACAGAGCGGTTCAGTTGACTTAAACTACTTGAGGATAGCTTCTTTAATTCATGACATAGGTAAATTAACTAACCCGGAGCACCACGTCAAAGAAGCAAAAGATATAATGGAGGAGTTGTATAAAGGCGTTGAGGAAACTTGCATTAGGGAGGAGTTTAAGAGGATTAGGGAGTTAGTGGAGGGGCATCACAGCGATTATTTCTCGATAGTAGAAAATGCAGACAGGTTATCGTCTTCAATCGATAGGCTAAGTAAAGTAGTATTGGACGTGTTGGGTGATAGGCTCAAGGATTGTTATAATAAGCCAGCCGCGGAAGCGTCTGAATGCTTTAAAGATAAAAAGCAGTACGAGGAGTTGTCCATAAGCCTTTACAAAGTCATATTAAAGAGTGTAAACCCCAAGGCCACCTATTGGGATTTGAAAGACGTTAAAAGCGTAAGTATAGCTGACGATGTATCAGAAGATGAGATAAGAGAGTGCATGAGCAACAACTCTTGTGACGCCTGGGTTTTATACATAGACTTCCCGGGAGTGCAGAAGTTCATAACAGATTTCCCCAAGCTTAGGGACTTATCCATGGCCAGTTTCTTAGTAGATTTTTTGGTTTCGGCTTACGCTATAGCTTACTTAGACAGTATAAACGGAAAGACCAAGATCCCGGCAGAGGCCCTTCTTTCAGCTTATGGGGGACATTCATACGTGATAGTTAGGAAAGACGTGAAATTCCCCGAGATGATACCAATAAAGGAGTTAGATGTTAAGCTTGTCGTTAAGAGGGCCCCCTTAATGGTTAACGGTAAAGTATTGAACTATCGTACTGTCTGGTATCACATGGTTTCACCCGAAAGGACGGCGTGGGAGGAAAAAGTTTACTCTTACGGCCT
>Ga0209120_1000936_pt1 | contig 11728 bp, 14 predicted proteins | sample JossMetagenome_FD_184730 | JGI IMG/M metagenome (GOLD analysis project Ga0209120, IMG submission 184730) | Hot spring microbial communities from Joseph's Coat, Yellowstone National Park, USA - JC2_E (SPAdes) (version 3) | ecosystem: Environmental > Aquatic > Thermal springs > Hot (42-90C) >... | reverse complement strand
TGTTAGGTTTAACACTAACCGTAAATGAGGTAAAGGAAATACTGAAAAGTAGTGGTATACAAAAAACTAACGATTATGGTTGGGGACCATTAACGTGGGACTTATACACTAACTATTTATCAACACAATATGGTGTAACGTTAACAAGTACGTGATTGCTGTGGATAGGCTTTTAACAATACAGGCTTTACGTAGCCTTCTTTTTGGCATTACATACGCTATTCTTGAAGTAAACGTACCAATATACAAGTACATACCAACCTTAGATTACAGAATTTTTTACTTTGTGTTATTTATTTTTGCAACAATATCAACAAATTACTACATATGGCTCGGTAATTTCATGTTATCAATGGCGTTTGAGGACGTGAGTTATTGGTTAATCAAAAACCAATTACCCTTCAGTTATGCGTGGTATTACCCTGTTGTTGATCACATACCTATAGTAGATGTAATAGAATTAATCATAGTCGTTGTCTCGTATTACTTTTCACACAAAAAAACTACAATATACGTAAGAATATCAAATTGTGATATGTTGTGGTGGTTTTTGCACGGTAAAACACATGACCTTTATGGTTTGTTAATACAAATAGCGTTATCGTTTGTTGTATTGTACTACTCATTTTCCTTACATAATTTCCCGTTACTACTATACTCTGTACTAGTTATCGTAATATCCTCTGGAGTGTTCGTAGATTTATGGAGCCATTGCTTTCATCACTGAAGACGGAAACATTGCATCTCAGCGTATTTTTCCACGACGTTGTTAAACCTGTCTGTACCTAAAAGTTGCTCGTAACTAACATCATATGCCTTTGTAATGTTCATTAACCATTTATACGCAGGCTTAGGTAAAACGTATTTCACACCATTAATGTCCAATTCTACCGTATCCATGTAAGTATTGACCATTTTTATGAATTTTTTATTCTTTAAAACACTCCTGTAATCCATATCATAAGCCTTTGCAAAACTAACAGCCCAATTATATGCCAATTTTGGTAAACAAATTGTATGTACTTCAGTCATAAAAATATCGTGATAAACATTTACATTCTTTTGCCTTAACCACCATTGTATCCTGTCTAACATCAGAACAACCTATGGTTGCGTACATACCACATTCTTCTACCATCTACTTCGTACTCAACAACGTTGTCTACACCGTAATTCCTACTGTGTACCGTTTGTGCAGTACTACTTACCTTAGGAGGTGGTGCCACATACTTAGCCTCCTCCGGATGTTCAATATCGTACTTTTCTTGTGCATTAGCAATAACCTCAGATTGATTTGGTAATGGTGGAGGCTCAACACCGGGTTTTAGATAAGCAGACTCTAAACCTTCTACCCATTTTTCCCCTTTTGTTGGTTTTATATCCTCAGGAGGAACACCCAAAAAACTTGCTATTCCTGCAATATAATTGCTCTCTCCTTCAGTCAAATTGTAAAATAACCTAGGTCTGTTGTAAATACTGTATTGAATGTAACTGAGGAAATATCCAGGATACCAACTACTCATAATTAAACTGTGGTTAGACAAATAAATTAACTATTCTGTTAGACGCGAGCATAAAAAGAACTAAATAAACAAATACTTTTACCGTATGAAAACCGTTATTCTACCTATAAATTGTGAATGTTTTTAAGTACTAAAAAATAGTATAGTGTATGTACGATAAAAATATAATAAAATTTGTATTCAATGGTAAAGAGAGGTTTTTTAGATACAATCCTGAACTTTCTGTAATTGTACATGAAGTAGCACAATATACTGAATTTTTGGAAAAAACAGAAATAGCAGACGCACAAATTTATCATAACTTAGATAAGGAATTCAACACACGTGTCGTTGTAGACTTGTTAGGATATGACGTGGTAAACAGACACACAGAATTACGACATTACATTTACTTTAAGGTTTATAGGAACGACGTACAAACAGTCAGAGGATTGTTAAAACAAGGAGTCTATAGGGTGATAGGAGGCATACAAACGAAGTACGGGGACATGGCATTAGTATACTTAGGAAAGAGAAGATACAAACCTACGGTTTTTATGAGGACGAGTTATAGACCGTACATCTTCTGGTTACCGTTTAACGATGTACATGAATACATCTTAAACAAAATAGAATATGATAGTTTTTACAAACAATTTGTTGACGATATTTATCGTGACGCTATAAATGATGTGGTAGCTGACAAAAGACGTCTTTCTGAATCTGGACTTCATGACAAATATACGTAGGATAGAAATTGTATTAACATCTTTTTCGTATCTAAATTGTTTAACAGTGTATCGTTCTCATTCTTACTATGTTAAAAAGTTTACATTTTTTCTTCGTAAATATCTAACCTATACTTACTAATCTTTAGTACTGTTTAGGTAACTCGGGGTATAGTATATAGAAAAATACGTTAATTTTAGGTCTCATGAACATTTTACATAATCTATCACTACACCTAACACACGTAAAATAATTGTAAAATCAATGTAGAAGCAGAACGTAATGTACCAGTACTCAAAAATAGAGACGTTAAAAATGAACAATGAAAAATGTTTAACGAAAATAACGTAGAAAAGTATGAACAATCTAGTATAATATACATTGTATAGTACTTAAAACTAGTAATATAGGTTACCTAAGTGGTGCTCAAAATTACCTTACCAGTACTAAAAGTAGGATATATATATTATCATTTGGATATTTTCACCAGTCACGTATAAATAATACCATACGGTAGTAGTATCGTAGTATAACGTATACAATTAGATTAATACAATGTACTATTATGAGTAAAGTTTAAACTTACTGTTTTTGAGTATTGTTGTTTTTAACGTTAATTCTTACAATATATTACATACAAATTACTATGTAAATATACTAATATATAAGCATACATTTTATTTAATGTGTGAAATGAATAAGTCTAACAATGAAAAATTAATGAAAAATTCAACATTATACGTCATACAATAACATAAAGACGATAGTTAATTTTAAAAATATAGAAAAGATAGTATTAGGAGGTATCGGCAATTTTGTTTGATTTTCTACAAAACTATCACAATATTACAATATGTTAGTAAAAATTGTATGTATTTCACAACAAATACCGTATATGTACCTAAACCCTTATGAATATGTGAAAATCCTATCCAGAGAAGTCGTTTTAACTTAGAAATATCACATACATACATGGCAATAGAGTACGACGATCACACGTAAAGGTGTATAACCTTTGATACCTAATCAAATCCTCACCCCTCAGAATGTGAAAGGAGCAGGAAAGATAGTGACTTTTTTAGGTAACGCAACGTATCTGAATAGCGTAATACCTAACAATCACATAACAGACGTGTTTATTGATTTGTCACATGCATACGTTGAAGGGTATACAAACGTAAGTAGTACATACGGTAAAATGAAAACTATAACAATTGTTAATCCAATGAGGATTGTATTGCCGTATAAAGATATTGTAAACTACCATTTCGTTGATACTGGTATAAAATACAAAAAGAAGAACCCAGGATATGCGTATACAAAGGGTGTAAGTAACGATGTAATAGAAACAATAAATAGGAGAATAAGGATAGCAAAATTGTTAACACTTATCTTATTACGTATAGATGATGATATTCTATTGTTAGATAGTGACGTATTGTTACCACGTAGCCTTCCTAGGTTTGAAGGTACGTCAACAATTTGTATACCAACTAAGGCTAAACCTAACGAAAAAATTATAGAATTTTGTAAATCTACAAATCTATTTATACCTTACGAAGTAAGGGAGAAGTTATTGGATATTATTGATGGCTACATGATACACGAAAAGTATATCCCTAGTCCTATAGACCTCTACATCCACGAAAGATTGCATAGTAACGTAATAAGAATGAAAGGTGTTTGTCACTACGTAGACGGGGATTTGGTGTGTCTTTGACGTGTCAGAATGTCTTCGCACGACTTTACTAAAAAGTTAAATATATACAACGATAATTGTTTCGTAAAGGTGTTATAATTTGAGTTATTGGACAAGTTTACGTAATATGGATTGGGATCAGATAGAGAATATGATTGATGCTGCGTTAAGTGAACATATAAGGGTATTTGAAACGTATGATTATTTTATTGTTGATGATAATACAGTAATTGTAAAAATATTTAATGAATACCACGTTTTAGTATTTACTGTTACTATGACCCTTGTAGGGAATCAACTACGCATCTCTAGTGTGTTATGAGGTTTTTAGATTTTTGTATGGTAGTTTGAAACATTCCTCATTCTTTAAAACAATGTTGTTTGTAAACAACTTATGGATAATATTCTCCATGTATTATTGCCTCGTGTTGCTACTCCAGGTACTACGGTACCAATAAGTGTAGATGTAGATGGATTAGACGCCTACGACGTTGTTGTAAATGCTTTTGGAGAGATTTTCGTTCTACGGAATATTGGTAATGGCTTATGGACAGGTAACCTCAAAATACCTAGTAATTTTAGTGGTATAGGTATAATAGAAATAATAGTCTCGTACTTCAAAAGGATACCTACTACAACAACAACTACTACAACTACTACAACTACTACAACGGTACCTCCTACAACAACAACTACTACAACTACGACTACTACGCAACAATACATTACCGTTAGTAATACGTGTAATGACACGTTAACTGTGGATGTTATATCTTCTACACCTTCACGTTTTGATTTAGCACCTAATGAAAGTAAAACCGTATTATACCATCATACAATGACTGTATCATTTACCTATCACGGTAGGGATATGGGTACGTACGTTAACCCTATTCCTAACGTTACTCTCACACCAAAAAGATGTCCATCGGTAACAACTATACACCATATTAATGTAACTGTACAAAACATTTGTGATGTAGCATTAAATCTTGTATATAGAGGGGGTACAATTAGCGTACCTGCATTACAAAGTATAACTTTACCATTATTAATAGGTGATGTAGTAAAATTTGTATATGATAATAAAGAATACGGCAAGTTTACGATAGGAAAGAATACCAAGGTTATTAAACCCACGTCTTGTCCTATAATCAAAATACCAGTAAAAGTAGACAACACTTGTGACGTACCTCTAGTATTCTCATATAGTAGTGGTATACAAACAATACCTGCAAAGGAAAGTATAACGTTAGATCTTAAACCAGGTGAATTGGTAGAATTCTTGTATAATGGTAAAGAATATGGTAAGTTTACAATTGGACATCATACCAAAGAAATAAGACCAACGTCATGCCCTATAATAAAGATACCAGTTACTGTAAAGAATATTTGCAAAACAGCTTTGGATTTTGTGTATAGTGAAGGTACTGTAACCATACCTGCGTTACAAAGTGTAACGCTAGATTTAAGACCAGGAGAGTTAGTAAAATTCTTATATAAAGGAAAAGAATATGGTAAGTTTACCATTAATCAAACAACAAGTGAGATACAGCCTACCTCTTGTCCTTCTATTATAAGTGAGGTAAGTGTAGCATTACGTAATGTTTGTAGTGAATCAGTTACTGTGTATTTTGATACGATAAAGGGACAAGTTAAATCCGTAATACCACCTAATTCCACACTAACAGAGAATGTAGTCTTACCTTCTGTTGTATCTTTCCTTAGTAAAGATAAGGCAGATTTAGGTACGTTTGAAGTTAAAGGACCAGGTACCTTTACTATCAGTAAATGCCCTCCTATAACGTCTAAGTCGAAGTACGTAACAGTATACAATAAATGTGATGAATTATTGTTTGTTACCTATACTCCTTCCGGGTTCGCAATACCAGAAAAGATAGTGTTGTTACCACGTGAAACAAAAGTGTTAGAGGCAACGATAGGGACATCTGTAAGTTTTACTGATAGGGAAGGACAAGATTTAGGTACATATCCTGTTATTAAGGGTTTTCAACGTGAGTTTGAACCAATAACCTGTCCTAGCATAAGTACGACACATATATCACACGTAACTAGAGCAATACAGGAGATAGGTATAGAAAATCCATGTGATTTTGCTTTAGATGTTACATCAAGATTAAATGGTAGAAAATATAGTATAAATCCTAAATCATCCATAATAATACCAAAAATTGTAGGAGATGTTTTACAATTTACACAATTAGGGTATGATATTGGTAACATATCTGTAACAAATTCTACAACAAAGGTAAAGCCACCTTTCTGTACTGTAAGGGTTAACGTTGTAAATTCTTGTCTTGTAACAGGTTCTATGGTGGTAACGTATACGGATCCTGTAGGTATAAAGCGTAAACTTATATTATACTATCCACATCATGAACAAATATTTACAAGGAAAGGAGATGTTGTACAATTGGAGTACTTACCAATACCAGTTACTATTATACAAAGGGATGTAATAACGCGTAACGACCAAATCGTATTCCCTGACGAAGGTGTTTGCGCACCTATAACGTTATAACAATTTTTTTACAATATCGTTTCATCTTTTATGCAAACCTTACCCTTACAAAATTCAGGTAGAGAGTCTACCCCTAATCTATGTATTTATATTTAATATTTAAATCTTTCTATTGTCGTTTTATATAAAATTACATAGATGTATAATTATTACATTGTAAGTATATATATTAAACTGTAGTAGTACTATGGAACAGTAATTTCTAATTTTAGTCTCGTCTATGTATCATAATTTACTTTCAATTTAATTTATGATTAACGTCTTTACAATTTAGTACATTTAGTCAGACTAAATGTAATTTACAGTTTTTGAGCACTGGTAAACGTAAAGTCACCCTGTTTTTTAGTACTAGTGATATGCACTAAGGGAGCCTACATTACTATTCTTTAGTACTGGTTTCTACCAGTTACGTAGATATACGTTAAACATTGTTAAGTATTACAGTACTGTGCAATTTATGTGTTTTTATGTTACTTTACTGTAAGTTCTTTAGGTTTTTAACAATATTTTTCAAAAAAGTTGTATACATAGTGTCTATGATCCGCGTAAATCTGATGTAGAAATAAAAATAAGTATACCCCGATGCACAGTGCTCAAAAACGGTAAGCTCATAGTTAAAATACTTTTCTGCGATTACAATTTTTTTATTCAATCATGTAACGATACATATTAAAAAGTGTTTAACGTTCTCTTCTATCCTCAATAATTAATCATATTAATTGGATATTTACCAAAACTTTTATAGTTAAAGGTCATAAATGTTTGTAAATAATTCAGGTGTTTGCATGTTGGAAGAAGAGAGTAAAGGAAATGAAATGTTAGACGAAAAAGAATATGTTAACTTAGTAACAGGTAAGATACAACGTCTCATTAAAGGAGACATGAAACGTTTCATCTTGAAAGATAAGGTAACGTTAACTCGTGGATCATATGTCAAAATTGTGGATATGTTAAAGGACTTTTCACCTTACGAAATACCTATTTTTCCTAATCACTATATCGAAGGGTACAAATTGGATAATGATAATGTATCAATTTACATAAAGATTGATTTGCAATATAATGGGATGGATAATGTTACTATTAACAAAGTCGTAGGTACGTGTTTTAGGTGATCTGATTGAAGGTTACTCTTGTTTCATATACGAAAGACGGGGAAAGGGTAGTTGCTATAGCGTCAAAAATGTCTAGATCTCGTAAAGGATGGAAACATCATGAGGAAACCATGACCGAGGACGAAATAGAAACGTGGATAAGAGATGCAGTAATTCACGGTTATTGGTCTCCTTTAGAGCATAGTGTCTACACATTCTCAATTGAGGGAATAAGTAGAGTAGCCTCTCACCAACTTGTGAGGCATAGGATAGCATCTTACACGCAGATGAGTCACCGTTTTGCTAAGCCAGTAGACGAATATTACCAACCTATTTTACCACCCAATAATAGGAAAGTAAAGATGTATCGTCTTGATATGGAGGACTGTAAGACTACAAATGATATGTTTAGTAAAGCATATAAGGACGCTTATGATTATTATTACTATTTGCTACAGAACGGTGTCCCTGAGGAAGATGCTAGGTATGTTTTACCTAACGGTGTAAATACTAATATCGTAGTGACAATGAATGCTAGGGAGTTGTATAATTTCTTTTCCCTCAGGTTATGTTCTAGGGCACAATGGGAGATACGTCAAGTAGCATGGTTAATGTTAAGCGAGGTCAAGACGGTACACCCACGTCTATTTAGGTATGCAGGACCTAGTTGCATAATTCACGAAAATTTCATAAGGCAAGAACCAATGACGTTAGATAACCTTCAGGAATTCGTATCCCAACGTTGTATTGAGGGTGTCCCAAGGGAAGGTATAATAAAATGTATTTTGAATTCTAAGGATCGACAAAAAATATAATAATATAACGATAAATACGTTAGTGGTAGTTTTGTATGATCTTGAGTGATAGGGATTTAAAATATTACATAAACAAAAATTGGATAAGAATCGTACCTTTTAGTGAACAAATTGTAAGGGAGAATGGTGTAGATTTAAGGATAGGTACAAAATTTGCTAGGTTAAAGAAGACGGATAAGGTTTATGATTATAAGGCGAATATTGACGATTTTTACGAGAGAGAAAACAACAACGAATTTGTTGTTAATCCTCATGAACATGTCTTACTGACGACACACGAATATATAGAATTACCAAACGATATAATGGCATTCGTTAATTTAAGGTCTTCCTTTGCAAGACTAGGTTTGATGATCCCTCCTACGATAGTTGACGCAGGCTTCAAAGGTGAGCTTACGATAGAGGTTTTAGGTTCTGAATTTCCAATAAAGCTTTATTCGGGTAGCAGATTTTTACATGTGATCTTTGCCAAAACAATTACTCCCGTAGAAAATCCTTATAATGGAATGTATCAAGGACAGTCCGGTGTTACGCTACCAGATAAGATGAAATTATATTAGGGTGCGTAATACCTTGAAAATCGGTAATACGGTAAAGCTAGGTCTACGTTAGTTTCTAGGTGTGGAATCACATGAAAAATATTTTCTTTACACGTTTCTTTATCTCATTTGTGCGATGTTTGTATGGATTGTAGTTACCGTAATCTTGTATATACGGAAGACATCTCCCATCCCACGTATACATACGAGGTATTACCCCATCCATATAAGTAGGCGTTCCGTGTTTGTAACACATACGAGGTATTACCCCATCCATATAAGTAGGCGTTCCGTGTTTGTAACATCTTGAACTATTGACGTCAGTCATATTCACACGTCACATTGTGTGTATTGTCATTACATATATTTAGTTTTTTTGTTTCGTCATTCTGAGGACTACATAATTCGCCCATTTTAGGCTTATCGGAAAATATTGATAAAGCAGACGTACTAACCACTGAAACAACCTTATTGTCTTCAATTTCCACTACTTGAGGAATCATATATAACATTAAAGTAATATTTTCATCCTTAACGTAAAACTTGATTATTAATGGCTTTACGTTAATTACTTCATATTGTTGATATTGGATCCCTTTATTTCTCATCATCGTATTCTGCCTCTATAATACTTATTTTCCCGTCTTCATCACGATATATTACTATCTTTCCTTCATGATATTCTACTTTACTCCAATTATCACTAAATCTTATTATTATCCCAGACTCGTTATCTAAAGCAATATAAGGATAAATAAGTTGTTGGATAATAACTTGTTCTTGTGAAGGTAAATTATTAGCAAAATTACCATTTAATGAATTAGAGATTTGCATATTCATGAGATAAAATTATCAAACGGCGTATTAAAAATTTCCATCCAAGCAAATGAGGACTGAATTCTTTTGTTAGTGAACTACCTCGCCCTAATGGGCGTGGTAGTTCACAGATAAGGTTTCGTCAAAAAAGGTTAAATTATTGTCTATTTTATTGTTTATCAATGAGAAAGTTTTACGCAGATGTAAAAAATATCAAACCAATAGCACAGATTCCAGAAAACGCTAATAAAGTATGGGAAAATGAGAAGTTCTCCCTATACTATACTTATGATCCTAGTAAGGGTAAGGTTGTATGGATAATGGTAAATAAAACTAAAGAAAGACAATACGTCTCCTTGTTAAGGGGTGCTAGTTTAATGATTAACGGGGTGTCAGATGCTGTTCCACCCTATTGTTTTGGTGATGCTTTTGCTGAGATTTATTTTGCTAATGGTTTATCCAGTTTTATAACGAGTCTTCTTGACATACCTCTGTATTCGTTAGCAGTGTTAAAGGATACGATAAACGGTACATTACGTATCGCTTTCGTTTTCCAAATACCTGCTGAAGGTATTATTGAGGTACCAGAATACGGTTTTGTAGGGTTACAAAGTGTAAACGGGAAAATACTTGACGCTAAGGCTGAAAACATAAACATGTATGCTGTGATTTACGATTACGTAGAAGTTGCGGAATATGAACAAGAGGCTGGTGTGCAGGTATCTGCACCTCCAGACCCTTATGCTGTTTATGCTTACTTGTTTAATGTTAACGATGTAGGATATCCAGTAACGCAAAGGGTGATATTTGAAATACCACAAGAGGATATTAACGTGGCTAGGTCGTTAATTAAAGATGTTAAAGGATTTTTCGATAAACTGAAGAAAATGTTCTAACGGAATTGTAACGACGGTATCACAAATATCACAAAATTAGAAAAGCTTGCTGCATAGAATAGGTGAGAAAACGTGATATTTAATCTGCTTTTTTGTTAGTATATCTGTGTCTTGTATGCAAGATACTATTGTCCTTTCCCTCAACAAGATTAACGTAATAAAACGTAATGGTAAGGTAGAAGAATTTAAGTTACAAAAAATTCTTAACAAGTTAGGTTTTATACAAGATAAGGTTATTGAAGGGATTACTAACGACGTTTCACAATTGTCAAAAGATGGTAATATTGATGCTAAAACAATATCAGATGTTGTAGAAAGGAATCTTATTGAAAATTCACTAGAATATCCAGAATTACTCACTTTAGCTAAAAGGTATGTCCTTTCTAGGATATACAACCATGTTTATGGTAAAGGAAAGTGGAAAGACTTTGATCAAAAGGATCTTCTTCTTTCATATAACGCCTTAAAAGTGTTAGAAGCACGTTACTTGTTAAAGGATCCTGATACGTTACGTTATATCGAAACACCACAAATGATGTTTAGGAGGGTAGCGTCGTTTATTGCTAGCGTCGAAAAGTTGTATAATAAAAGCGAATGGGAAATTCATCATATTGAAGAAAAGTTTTATGAAAAAATGAGTGAATTGAAATTCTTGCCTAATACACCTACCCTTATGAATAGCAGTACGAGGTTAGGTATTCTTTCAGCGTGTTTTGTGTTACCCGTAAAGGATTCTATGACAACAAACAATGAGGACGGAATATACGATACATTAAGGGCTATGGCTCTCGTACACCAACAAGGTGGAGGTACAGGATTTGACTTTTCCGAATTAAGACCTAAAGGAGATATTGTAGCTTCTACTGCAGGCGTAGCCTCAGGTCCTGTATCTTTTATGAAAATATTTAACGTTTCTACGGACGTTGTAAAACAAGGTGGTAAGAGACGAGGAGCAAATATGGGTGTAATGCATGTATGGCATTCTGATATAGAGGACTTTATCCATGCTAAAACTGGTCAGCTTAAAGATGTGCAATTACAGAATTTCAATATTTCTGTAGGCGTATATGATTATTTTATGGATAAAGTAGAAAAA
>Ga0209120_1000929_pt1 | contig 11806 bp, 9 predicted proteins | sample JossMetagenome_FD_184730 | JGI IMG/M metagenome (GOLD analysis project Ga0209120, IMG submission 184730) | Hot spring microbial communities from Joseph's Coat, Yellowstone National Park, USA - JC2_E (SPAdes) (version 3) | ecosystem: Environmental > Aquatic > Thermal springs > Hot (42-90C) >... | reverse complement strand
TTGGGGAACGGGGACCCGACCACCAATGCCAGGGGAAGGAGTAGCGCCCAGTAAGGAGGCGCAGCCCCCTCTAGACCCCCGGGGAACCCTTGTCCTTCAGAATGGGAGGAGGTCAGATCACAAATCCTTTAAGTCATATACCTTCACTGCCTCGCTCCCATCCCTTGAGTAGATGCCTAGAAGCACTTTACGCCCGTAACAATTACTGGATTTAAGGAGGAGCGGGAGAAGAACAACCACGTGAGGCGCCTCGTCCCTGAGGGATTTTGATATTAGTGGCTCCATGCTTGTCAACCAGGTCCGCATGCTAGGTATGAAGCTCATTGAGTTAAAGACCTTGAAGTCCCCCAACACCCTCATGAGGGGAACATCGCTGTCCCTCCTCGCCACGTAGACGGCGCCATCCCTCGTGGAGACCGAGTAGAGCTCTGGAGGATTAATTATCTCCCGCAGCTCCGGCGGCTTGCCTATGGAGATCAGGTACTGCATTAGCCGGAGGAGGAGACTTGGCACGCAGTTAAGGGAGATATCGAAGCCCTCGCAGGACTCCGAGAAGAATTGATCGACGAATCTACCGCATGCCGTTAATCCATTTGATTGAATGAACTCCACTAATTGCCTCGTGTACTCCACCTCATCGCGCCTCGTTAATCCAAACTTTAGGGCTAATCCCTCTATTGGTCCCCCCATTAATTCCCTCAATACGCAGTTCCTGGATGCCGCCTTCCCAAGCAGCGCCGCCGCCTCGGTTAAGTACCCCCTTGATATTAATGAGCCTAATTCAATTAATTCTTCATTGATCTCGCCTCCCCTAATCATGCCGAGGCCAGTTAATGTTGGCATGAGGGCCCTGACATTGGACTTACTTAGCCCCCTCTCCCTGAAGTAATTGGATGCAATTGCATTATAGGGATGCCCAGGGGAGGCGCCGCTCTCGTAGGCGTACTTGGCGAAATCAAGGAGTCTGCTGAGGGGGAACCTTATGTACCAATTCCTGAATTCGCATTGCTCCTCCGCTAATCTGCTTCTTATGAAGGCGAGGGCATCCTCCATTGCCTTAAACTCCTTGCTGATCAATCCATCCTCCACAAGTATTAGATCGCCCTTGCGCTCTATGATTAGCCGCACGATGGTTAATTAAGGCATCCAGTTAAAAACAATACATACAAAATAGTTTAGTAATACTAGTCCCTTACCTGCTCAAGCACTGCAATTATTTGGAGAATCATTACCCTACTGAATAGGGGCATATTGGGGTCGGATAATACATCATCCAGTATGCCGATCACCGTGGCTGCGCGGAGGCTGGGGCTCATTTGGGCATTCTTAAGGATCTTGGCTGACTCGCTGGCCGCCCTCCTGATATTCCTGGGTATACCCATGTCCTGCACTATGCGCTCCAGGTAATAAAGCGCCTGAGTTATCTTTTCCTGTACCTCTGAGTTAACGTTTTGATTACTCATCTAATCACCTCTATTAATATCGCCTCGACACCTATCGCGCCTTTTAAAAAGTTTTTTACCCAGTCAATCACTATATAATCCAGTGAATAATTTGAGGATCAGGATATTTCCGGTCGATATCACTTACGGCATAGTGAATAACGAGCCTGAAATAAGGGTATTCGGCGTGAGCGAGGATGGGAAGCACGTGGCTGTGGCTCATAGGGGATTCAGGCCATACTTCTACGCCATCCTAAGCAATGAGGAGGCCGTAAGCGAGTTAAGGAGGATGCGAAACGTGATCAGCATCGAGATCGAGGAGCGGAAGCTATTTGGGAAGCCGGTGAAGGTGGCCAAGATAATTGTGACGACTCCGGATAAGGTGAGGGATGCACGGGAGCGAGCGGCAACCATAAAGGGCGTTCAGGATGTGCTTGAGGCCGATATAAGGTTCACGCTTAGGTACATGATTGATAAAGGCATTAAGCCTGGGTGGATGGAGTTTGAGGCGGAGCCAAGCGATGGATTCGGGACCGGGATAGATGCATTCTATAGGGCAACCAGTGATCCAGTCCAAGTGGAGTCCACGTTAGTTCCGCCACTTAGATACGTCGCGTTCGATATTGAGGTCTATAACCCATTTGGGTCGCCTAGCCCGGAGCGGGATCCAATAATAATAATCTCCATGATGGATTGGTCGGGTAACATTAAGCTGCTCGTTAATGATGGCGATGAAGGGAAATTGATTCGGGACTTCGTTCGTGAACTCAACGAGTTGAATCCGGACATATTATTCGGCTATAACTCCAGTAGATTCGACCTGCCTTACCTGGTTAGGAGGGCATCTGTGCTCGGCGTTAAGTTACCCATCACTAAGTACGGCACTGCGCCTGAGCAAAGCACGTATGGCCACTGGTCCATAATAGGAAGAGCCCATATTGACTTGTATGGAGTTATACAGGAAATGAGCGATATAAAGAGGAAGAGCCTTGACTATGCCGCTGAGTACTTTGGAGTAATGAAGAGAAGCGAGCGAGTCCTGATTCCGGGCCATGATATACATAGGTATTGGGATGATGCGAGCAAGCGAGATGAGCTGCTTAAGTATGCTAGGGATGATGCGGTGAGCACGCTTAGGCTAGGCGAGAAGCTTTTGCCCCACATAATTCAACTCGCCAATATATCGGGGCTCCCCCTGGATCAAGTTGTTGAGGCAAGCGTGGGGGCCAGGGTGGAGTGGATGATAATGCATGAGGCATATAGGGCTGGGGAACTCGCTCCAAATAGGGTGGAGCGGGAGTACGAGCCGTATAGGGGCGCGATAGTGCTGGAGCCGCGTCCCGGCCTCCATAATAACGTGGCGGTGCTGGACTTCTCCAGCATGTATCCCAGCATAATGATGAGGTTCAATGTGTCGCCGGACACATTAATGGAGGGCGAGTGCGATTGCTATGTTGCGCCGGAGGTTGGGTATAGATTCCTTAAATCGCCGCGGGGACTGTATCCCAGAATGCTGGAGAAGCTGGTGAGTGCTCGGAGAAGCATTCGAGAACAAATGAGGCTAATCGAGGCTAAGTCGCCGGAATTCATTTACCTGGATGCGCGTCAACGTGCACTAAAGATAATGGCTAATGCAATGTATGGCTACTGCGGCTGGACTGGGGCTCGGTGGTATAGGAGGGAGGTGGCTGAGGCCGTTACTGCCTGGGGTAGATCCCTCTTAACCAGCGCCATAAAGTTCGCTGAATCCATTGGGGGGAGAGTGATTTATGGAGACACCGATAGCTTATTCCTATTGAATGATGAGGGCGTGATAAGTAAATTGATTGAGAAGGAGGAGAAGGATGGATTCGAGGTTAAGATAGATAAGGTGTATGATAAATTATTATTGACTGAGTCAAAGAAGAGGTACATTGGGTTGCTTCCAAATGGTGATATAGATATAGTTGGTTTCGAGGCGGCGAGGGGTGATTGGTGCGACTTGGCTAAGGATGTCCAGGAGGAGGTTGCTGAACTAGTTTTGAAGAGGGGAACCAACGCAGCGATAGAGTACGTGAGGGGAATCATCAAGAAGCTGCGGGAACACTCCATTGACTTGAATTCATTGATAATATGGAAGACCCTGGACAAATCCATTGATGAGTATAAGGTAATTGCGCCTCACGTGGCGGCGGCCCGTAAATTAATCGAGCGCGGATTCAGGGTGGGCAAGGGGGATCAAATAGGCTTCGTCGTTGTTAAGGGGGAGGGCAGGTTAGCGGATCGCGTCGTGCCCATAGCGCTCATTAAGGGCAATGAGGATATAGATATTGATTATTACGTGGAGAAGCAGGTGATTCCGGCAGCCATGCGCATACTGGAGCCTTTGGGGGTCAATGAATCCGCTTTAAGGGAAAAAAGAGGAGGAGGCAGTATCCTTGACTTCCTCGGCTAGGCCGGGGACTTAGGTGCCTCCTCAATTGTTTTTATCATGTCGCTTATCGAGGCCAATTGAAGGTTGGCCGGCACCTTAGCTATATTGCCTAGGCGGGACATAACCATTAACTTAACGCCCTTGGCGGCAACGGCATCAACTAGGCGCTGCGTGCAGACTCCATCGAATACGACGGCATATGCATTGCTTACCTGTTGAATTGAATCAACTAGGTCACGCACTGGGACGCGCTTAATCACGTTCCAATTCTCATCATAGATAATCGCCTCAAGAGTGCCCTCTAGCTTCTTCATGTCCTCAATTACTTGGGGCGGCACCTTAACCTCCAGCTGCATTGGTGGAGTTAAGTGCGGCTTCTCTATTTTAATCTCTTCCGGAGTTGGTTCACGCTTCTCGACGGGCACCTCAACGGCGCCGGCTAACGTGACTTCCTGCGGTGCCTCCTTCTGTTCTGCCTTATGCTCCTTAGCCTCCTGCTTGGCCTCCTCTATTACTTGTCTTTCCTTCTTCTCAATGGTTAGCAAGTACTCCTCTATTGGTAACTTATTGCGGAGGGCCTTGGATATCTCTTTACCCGTTAATTGCTCAACCTCCTTACCGCTTGGGGCCCTCGCAACGTAATCCACATCAACTGACTTAAGTAACTCCCTTAAAACCAGGTCCCCGCCTCTATCCCCATCCACGAACGCTATTATTGTCTTTTTCTTGCTTAAATCCACTATTGATTTGGGTATACCGCCGGAGGCGCCCTCTATGGCTACTACATTGCGGTAGCCATGCTTCAATAAATTAATCACGTCCGCCCTGCCCTCCACTATCATCACGGTGTCCGACTTCTCCACGTCTGGACCAGCGGGGAGGCCCTCGGGGCCATACTTCACCAGCTCGGCCTCCTTCATCTCATCCACGAAGCGCTCGATTATTTCCTTGGTGTCGGGCAGAGTCTCGGCCTCTATCTTGGAGAGAAGCTCGCGGGCGCGATCCATTATCTTCTTGCGCTTCTCCTCCCTTAGGTCGCTTATCTTGAGTACCTGAACCTTGGCATTATATGGACCCACCTTATCGACGGATTCAAGCATGGCGGCCAGAAGCGATGTCTCGTAGCGATCCAGGTTGGAGGGGATGTATATCTTGCCTACGGTTCTATCCCCCTTATGCTCAACCTCGACCTCTATCCTGCCTATCCTGCCCGTGTTCTGTAGATTGCGGAGATCGAGCTCGCTTCCAAGGAGCCCCTCGGTTTGGCTGAATAATGCCCCAACTATATCGGGTTTATCAACCAAACCTTGTATTTCTACTGCGGCCTCTATTAAGTACTTGGCCACTATTGTCAATGCTCCCATAGCTCATTTCACCTCAATTAACCAAGCCATTCCATGCAATCCACCTTTATTAACGTTTCTGCAATGAGAGCAGAAATAAGCGGGACGCGCAGAGTACTGGGCTCCGCAGCGGCTTCACTTCTTCACCGCTGAGGCAGATTTTTATTCTGAACTATATTGCTTAATCAATGAATTATGGATTACTGGTGAAGCTGGCCATCAAGAACATGCGGAGCAAGCGGAGCAGGACAATATTGACGACGCTCACCATAATATACGCCGTGGCGCTCATGGTGGCTCTGGAGACGGTCACACATGGAGTTCAATTATCGGTAACTAATGAGGTGAAGAGCATATTGCCGGCCGACGTGATAATATACTCATCCACCATAGCTATGCCTCAACAAGTGGCCTCAGCCATGACTCACATGAATTACGTCTCGAGCGCCGTGCCTGCTATTCTAATTGGGAACGCGGTGGTGAATGGGGAATCCATTACGCTGATAGGGATGCCCACCTCATCGCTTCAATACTTCTATCCCAACTTAATCAGCGGGGGATTAATAGAGGAGCCGGGGGACTGCATAATATCCAGTCAACTCGCGGAGAAGCTGGGCGTGGGGGTTGGGGATTATATCTACGTCATGGTACCCGAGGGATTAGGGGGATTGGGCTCCACGTATCAAGTGATTAAGCTGCGGGTGGCCGGCATCTTCTCAAGCATATTTGGGGGATTATTCGGCTTCCAAGTGAATATAGTCGTTACGTCGCTCAGTTACCTGCAGACCCAATTGGGGGTAAATGGATTCGTCAACACAATATTCGTGAAGTTAACTAGGGACTCATCCACCACCCTAACCACGTTTGTGAATGCGATTCACGTGGCTTACCCGGATGCTCAAGTATATGAGCAGCAGAACATAATAGGAACCATAGGGAACGTGATAAGCCTCGTCAATACATTCTTCGTGCTCATAATAGTGCTTAGCCTAGCCATAGCTGGCCTCAGCATTGCCAATACCATGCTAATGAACATAAATGAGCGGCTTAGGGAAATAGGCATACTGAAGGCAATTGGATCATCCAATTCACAAATAATGATAATGTTCATGGCGGAATCCATAATAATGACCATCATCGGCTCAATTATTGGAGTGGTGGTTGGCTTCTACGGCGCACACGGGGTCTCGGCACTCCTTAATGCGCTGGGTTACTCAATTAATATAGAGATAGTGCCGCTGCCCTCGCTCTTCGCGCTTGGCTTCGCGGCATCAATAATCATAAGCATAATAGCGTCGATAGTTCCTATAAGGCGCGTAGCCAAAGTTAGGCCAATGGAGGTGCTCAGAACAGGGTAACCCAGGAATCCGCTGGAAACTCGTGAGTCGCGGATCATTTCGGATTGAACTAAATAATCGCCTTTGCCACTATATCTTTAAATAATCGATTCATCGAGTTCTCCTCCATGAATGATAGGGCATTCCACGTGGCTGAGGAGAATGAAGTGATTCGAGGCGACGTGACCGATGTCTACTTCATTAGAACCCTTGAAACCATTAGGAAGGCGGGGCTTGAGGACGTGCGAGTAAGGGCTGAGTTCCACGTGATGGGGCTTCCCCAGGGCTACTCCTGGGGCTTATTCACTGGATTAGCGGAGGTAATTGAATTAATCAGGAGAGCTAATCTAAGGGTTAATGTCTACTCCATGAGGGAGGGAACGATATTTCTACCAAAGGAACCGCTCCTCGTGATTGAGGGGCGGTACGTGGACTTCGCGGCGTATGAGACCCCGATACTGGGCATTCTCCGTCACTACTCATCAATATCAAGTAAGGCAGCCAGAATAAAGAGCCTCATAATGGATAAGCAGTGCCTATTCTTCGGCGCTAGGGCGCTTCACCCCTCCATTCAACCAATGGCGGATAGGGCAGCTTATATAGGTGGATGCGATGGAGTGGCTGGAACCCTTGGCGCTGAATTACTGGGGATACAGGCAAGCGGAACCATGCCCCACGCATTGATGATAATATTCAAGCACGCAATGGGGGATCACGCGCTTGCTTGGAAGTACTTCGATGAGGCGGTTCCAAGCGATGTGCCGCGCATAGTGTTGGCAGACACATTCCTGGATGAGAGGGAGGAAGCCGCTAAGGCAATTGAGGTCCTCGGCAAAAGATTGGCGGGAGTGAGACTGGACACGCCGGGGAGCCGGCGGGGCAATATGAGGGACATAGTTAATGAGGTTAAGTGGAGCATGAAGGCCATGGGACACGACATTAAGGTAATAGTGAGCGGTGGGCTTGATGAAGCATCAATAGCATCACTAAGGGACTCGGCGGACTCATTTGGGGTGGGCACATCCATAGCCTTCCCGCCAAGCATAGACATCAGCATGGATATAGTTGAGGCGTTCGATGAGAAGAGCGGGAAATGGGTTCCCATAACGAAGAGAGGCAAGTTACCGGGCTTCAAGCAAGTGCATAGGTGTCCAGGTTTTAGGGATGTAGTGACTAGGTGGGGACACTCAATTCAGTGCAGCGATGGATCCCCAACACAATTAATAGAGAAGGTAATAGATGATGGGAAACCGCTCCTAGAGGAAAGAGATGCGGATATTCGGGCTAGAGTGCTTAAGCAATTAGTTGAGTTGAGCGGGAAGGAGCCGAGCGTGGTCTTTAATTATTAGGGTCATGGACTGAGTGTCCAATTAATGGTAACGCATATATAAATATTTCCACACAACCACATGCAGCACTTGAGCGCGTCACGATTTAGGGGCTTACCTTTAATTACTGGTGGCGGAGCTTGATTATGATGGATTTGGCAATAGTGGGGTCGGGCCCCGCGGGATCATTTGCTGCATTAGAGGCAGTTAAGGCTGGGCTTGATGTGGTCCTCATCGATAAGAAGAGCATTAGGTATGGACCCATAGTGTGCGGCGAATTACTGCCCTCTAAGGAATTGCTGAGCAAGTATATCCCAAGGCATTTAAGCGATCTCTTGGCTTACACCTTGGATTCCACGCTAACCCGCGATGTAATCCTTAACAGGATCCGTAGGTTAAACGTGGTGATCGGGGACGAGTCTATCGGCACCTTCCCATTCGATTCCCTCGTGATCGATAAGGGAGCCATGATTGCTCACGTAATAGATGAGGCTGAGAATAGGGGCGCAACCGTCATGTTCTCCGCCACGGTGACTAATTGCGAGGCCGGGGCTCGGCAGCGATGCGTAGTCAAGGGGAGGGGCGGAGAATCAATCATAGAGGCGCGGAGAATAATGGGGGCAGACGCGTACCCATCCATCCTCAGTAAGGCAGCGAACGCAACTAACTTTAGTCCAAGGGACTTAATAGTGGCGACCAGTCAACGGGCCCTCGGCAAATTCGATGAGGAGGAGGCCATCATAATAATGGATCCAAAGCTGGCTCCCGGCGGCTATGCATGGATATTTCCGCGCGGCGATGGATCCCTAAACACGGGGCTTGGGGTACGGGGGGACGCGGCTTGGAGCGGGGGCAATGATTTATTGGAGCTTCATAGGCGATTCATTGAGCGATTCAACCTCAAACCAATTCAGCGAGGCGTATTATCCAAGACTATACCCGTGGGCGGCCTCATCAATGCGAGCGGCGATGCTTACCTGGTGGGGGATGCCGTGGGCAGCGTTATACCAACTAATGGCGCTGGCATTAATCCCGCAATGATAACGAGCAAATTAGCGATTGACGCGATACGCAATGGAAGCGATTACTACATGAAGCTAAATGAGGCGTTCGGCCCATTCATGAGGAAAATGACCAATTACAGGAGAATAGCCGACCCGTTTCTCTATGACCATGATTTAATGAAGCGATTACTCAAGTTGCCTCGACCCATGCTTAGAATCGCAATGCGCGATGCTGTTATGGGGTCAACAAGGAAAAGCAGCGATCTATTAATAAGCATCCTAGGTCCATTAATCCACCGAAAAACCGCATTAAGCTAGGAGACCGGTGAGAACGATTAAGCATAGTTACATGATTAACCCTAACATGGGCTGACCTCCTCCCCGCCCTAAAGGGCGAGGCTTGTCGTTCGTTTTATCAATAGTCTCCGAATTGATTCCGGACTCAAGGGACTCATTGAGCATTCTATAGGGGCATACATGTTTGTTTCTTATGAGCTTTGCGTGTCCACTGAGTGGTAACGCAATTTATGATGAAGATGAGCGCCATTTAAGGCTTAGCAATGAGTCATTGGTTAATGATTACTTTTCGCTTAGTGAGTTTATCGAAACCCATGGTTATGTCTTTCCCATGCTCATCAAGCAGGTTAATTGAGTTGCTCCTGACCTCCTTCACCCTGTACTTCACTCCATCTATCAATACTTCATCGTTTTTCCTGAGGTTTATTATTCTCACTGAGAATATTAGCTTAGATACGTGCTTGCCGTCCTTGACTCCGATTATTTTCTCCGTCTGTATGACTCTGCTTGGGAATGATTTATGGATTGCCATTACTATCGACTTAGCTATGCCTGTATTGGTTAATCTTATGTCTATGCCGCCCTCGACCTCCTTAGCATCAATCACTGCACCCCTCTGGACCTCATCGCTCTTGGCCAACGTGATTCTAACCACGCTCTCCAGGGCCGTCCTTAATTCATTATCTATTGGCCTCCCAACTCGCCTCACTTGAATTACTGCGGCTTCTCGCTCCGTATAGACGTATCTACAGGTGGGGCATAGGTCAAGCACAATGTTAAGCGGCACCACTGCCTCCTCCTCAGTCTCACTTAGCGCATCATGGATCCTCCCCCTGGCTCTCACGTGGGCCGATACGGACCCAAATGGATCGCCCACTAGGCTTATCCCAATATTGGTTATTGACCCGCTAAGCTTTATTGATGACTGCACTGCCTTCTGAGCTACTTGCCGCCAATCCTTAACCCACCTCCCCTTCTGGTAAGCTGATAGGCATGACTTGCAGACAAGCAGCCTTATTGGTCCTTGAACAGCGATTAATCTATGTCTCTCGGCGTAGCAGGTTGGGCACATGCCCTCTATTAATGTATTAGTCTCCCTGCCGCAGATGGGGCAAACCTTGCTCGGCATGGACCTAGCCTATGCCTTTCCTGGGCGTATTGGCTCCGCAGGCGGTGCAGTGCAGTATATATATTCGGCCCTCCCTAATTAGCTCGGTATCAATGGAGTTACAGACTGGGCAAACCACGTAGAACTTTATGTACCTCTCGTAAACCATTTCCACGGTTCTTGTATTTCTCTCGGCGTATATCACGAATGAGTTGCCCTCAATGGCGCCGGGCACCGCCATCTCCTTTAGGAAGAATCGCCCCATGTGGGATGGATCCCTCCTAAGCCTGGACGCCACCTCCAGGAAGTTTCGTATTATGGTTTTCCTGGGCGCGGTCTCAATCACTAGCTTAGGTATCTCCGCCCTTTGCTGCGCCTTGGGCGTAATTATAGAGTAAGCCCTATCCAATAACCTCCTATATAGAGAGTCTTGACTCATCCTAGAGGATGCGGAAACCACGACTTAAAAAGGTTTTCAACCTGGAAGCGATACGTGAATGGGCTTAGGGGATTCATGGCTTCAATACTATCCTGCCCCTCACGTTCCCCGACTTAAGCTTCATGAGGGCCTCGTTAGCCTTGCTCAGCGGCATTACATCTATTGGAATCGGCTTAACCACGCCGGCACCAACTAGTCCCAGCAACTCCCTTAATTCCTGCCTACTCCCCACGCTCACGCTCCTAACGCATCTCTCGGAGGCAAGCGTGAATCTGTAAGGCATGCTGGGCACATCATCCAAGTTAGCCGCAATCACCATTACGCCGCCCTTCTTCAGCAACCTCAGCCCAGTCTCCATTAGGTTAGAGGATGGCGCAAACAATAGAACCGAATCAAAGGAACCATATAGCTTGCTCGCCTCATTAAGCGTTACCGCATCATCGGCCCCAAGGCTCCTCGCCGTGGCAAGATGCATGGCTGATCTACTTATGGCAGTCACGCGAGAACCACGTAGTCGAGCCAATTGAACCGCGAAGGAACCGAGCCCGCCCACCCCAATCACCGCTACCCTTCGACCGGGCTCTAACCCACTTAGCTTGACCGCTCTATGCGCAGTGAGCCCTGCGCACATGAAGGGGGCAATGGACTCTGGATCAATGTTGCGCGGCACCTGCGCCACGTATCGGGAATCCACCACCATGTACTCCGCGTAGCAACCATTATGGTCCAACCCATTGACTCGACGCTCCATGCATAATTGCTCCCTCCCCGTCAAGCAATACTCGCAATTACCGCAAGACGAGTGAACCCAATATGCCCCAATCAAGTCCCCCGGCTTCACCAATTCCTCGGCGGCCCGCCCCACCTCAATTACTCGCCCCACCGCTTCATGGCCTGGAACCAGGGGCAGACTTGGCGCCTTGAATCTACCCTCAACTATGCTTAAATCCGTGCCGCACACGCCACAAGCCTCCACCTTAATCAATGCATCCCACTCACCCAGCTTCTGCATATCCAGATCAACCTCATGAAGAGGGCCACTCTCCACGGGCCCCGGTTTCTCCAGAACCATTGCTTTCATGAATGAGGAAAACA
>Ga0209120_1000911_pt1 | contig 11926 bp, 8 predicted proteins | sample JossMetagenome_FD_184730 | JGI IMG/M metagenome (GOLD analysis project Ga0209120, IMG submission 184730) | Hot spring microbial communities from Joseph's Coat, Yellowstone National Park, USA - JC2_E (SPAdes) (version 3) | ecosystem: Environmental > Aquatic > Thermal springs > Hot (42-90C) >... | reverse complement strand
TCCATGGAGATCAGAAAGATCCAAAGGACCGGGGGGTCCAGCTTCGCCATATCTCTACCGAAAGAGTGGGTTCATACGAATTCCTTGAAAGAAGGGGATTCCGTGGCGTTGGAGGCGCTCTCCTCGGGTGAGCTCCTAGTTTTCCCGTTTGGTAAGGAGCCTTATTTCGGCGAGTATTCATTGGAAATAGAGGGGGACGTCAACCCCGAGCACGTCCTAAGGACATTGATAGCTATCTACTTGAAGGGATATGATGGAATTCTCATCAAGAGCGAACCCATGATAACTGAGAAGCTAAGGGAGGCCGTGACTAACTTCACAACCCAAGTGATAGGTGTTGAGGTAATGGAGGAGACGAGAGACGCCATCACGCTTAAGGACTTGATGGGAAGCCCAGAAATCGAGCCGCTCAAAATACTCCTCAGGATGTCTTCCATGGTCAGCGCTGGGATTAGAGACGTGGAGAGCTGTCTGGAAAACCCTCGTCCTCCGCTGCTCAAGGAAGTAGTGGAGAGAGATTCTCAGATAGATAAGTTATACCTGCTTCTGGACAGGGAGTTCAACAAAGCCATAAGGTATCCGCTCTACGCCGAGAGGCTGGGAGCTGATCTGAGGGGCCTTTGGGCTACCAGAAACGTTTCGAAGCAGATAGAGAGGATAGGCGATCACGTGGAGAGCGCGGCGAACTTGCTCCTCCAGTACGGAAGGCCGCTCACCGCGAAGGGTCTGCGGGAGCTTTTCGACGAGGCCTTGGATACCTTCGAGCGTGCCTTTGACGCCTACACGAAGGAGGACGTTCAGGCCTCTCAGGAGCTCATAGACCAAGTCGAGCGGGCTTCCGCGGAGGTCTCATCGTTGTTGCAGAGCTATGAAACCGGCGGTACCGTTTACGCGTTACTTTTGGCCGAGGACCTCGTGAGGATTATGTTTTATTCTGCGGACATTGCCGAAGGGGCGATCGATCTGGGCATCAAGCGAGCGAAGAGAAGTAAGAGCAGAGGGCTTAGTAAGGAGACCTATATAGTTTATGTCGAAAATACTTATTTGGCCGGTAACGATGTAACTCGCCATGCAAAGGAAATACTTGGCGGTTGCGGTTTTGGCGCTTGTTATAGCGGTGGGCGCCCTAGGTTGGCGTTATTACGAAAATTCGGCTCAGAAGGTAACGCTTACTGAAAGCGGATCAACCCTTTTGTACCCCCTTTTCAACGAATGGGCGGCGAATTACTCCCGCGCCGTGATAACCACCCAGGCGACCGGAAGCGGAACCGGCATATCAGAAGCCATTGCCGGCACGGTCATAATAGGAGCCTCGGATGCCTTCATGACTAACGCCCAAGTTCAAGCGCACCCCGATATGTTGAACATACCGATAGCGATATCAAGCCAATACGTGGCCTATAACATACCCGGCCTCAACTCCGTCCACTTGGTGCTTTCTGGTCCCGTCATAGCGGCCATATACAACGGCAGCATTCGCTATTGGGATGACCCGGCCATAAAGGCGCTGAACCCTGGTGTTAACCTTCCCCATCAGATTATAGTGCCCGTCTACAGGACCGATGGCAGCGGTGACACGAACATGTTCACGCTGTTCTTGAGCAGGAGTGACCCGTGGTGGAACGAAACGGTTGGGTACGGAACCAACGTCAACTGGCCTAAGAACCCTGAGCTGCACGGCGGCGTCGGTAACTCTGGCGTAATAGACGTGCTTTCCTCTACGCCTTACTCAATTGGCTATGTCGCCATGACTTACACTGCCCAAATAGAGTCGGCAGGGCTTGGTTATGCAGCTTTGATAAACCGGGCTGGAAACGCGGTGCTGCCCTCGGTTCAAACGGTGATGAACGCCGCCTCGCAGTACCTGAACCAAATCCCTCCCGACGGCAGGATCGGCATAGCTTTCGCCCCCGGTTCGAACTCCTACCCGATAGCCACGTTTGAGTACGTCATAGTGAAAAAGGTACAGCCTAGCTCTGCCGTTGCCAACGCTCTCAAGCAATTCCTGACGTGGGCTGTTTCGCCCGACGGCGGAAGCGCACCACAGTACATGGGCAAGCTCGACCTGATACCTTTGCCCCAGCCGGTAGTGCAAAAGGTGGTCATACCGTTGATCAATCAGATAAGTGGTCCGCAGTGAAATCGGATGAGCTCTTGGTGAAGACCGTTTCCCTTATACCTTTTGTTTTTCTTGCCGCTATTTTCGTCTTTCTCGTGTATCAAGCCATCCCCTCGATTTTTTACAACGGGCTCCGCTTTTTCACGAGTTACGTGTGGAACCCAGGGATGACGTTCGAGCAACCAGTTAAGGGCCCCTTCGGCTTCGAGGCCTCCCCAGGAGCAACGTTCGGCGTCCTGCTCTTCCTATTCGGTACCCTCATAACTTCGGCCCTCGCGATCTCATTGGTAGTGCCGGTGACCCTCCTTACCTCCGTAGCCCTAGCGCTGTACGTTCCAAGGCCCATGGCCAAGGTCATTAGCTCATCGCTTCAGCTCTTCGCTGCGGTGCCCAGCGTGGTTTACGGCCTATGGGGAGTATCCTTTCTCGAACCGGCGTTGCTGAAGTACGTCTTTCCCTGGTCGGAAACGGCTTTAGGCTTCATCCCCTGGTTCAGGGGACCCGCGACCAGCGGTTCAGGAATAGTCGCGTCGGCGTCCGTGCTGGTTCTCATGGTTTTGCCCATAACTAGCTCCATAGTCCTCGACACTTTCATGACCTACCAGTCTCGCCTTCAGGCTCCGATCCTCTCTTTGGGTGCGACCAAGGCAGAGACCGGCTTCGTCATACTTCGCCTGATCAAAAGGCAGGTCATAGGCGCGACCTTCCTCGGCCTCGCGCGCGCCTTAGGGGAGACCATGGCCGTCCTAATGACCTGCGGCGGAGCCATAAACTCCATGCCATCGAGCATCTATTCGCCCGTGAACACGATGGCTGCAGCGGTCGCGTCTCTTCTGGATAGCGCGTTCATCGACCCCAGTGGTATGACCCTTTCCGCTCTGGCCGAGGTAGGGCTGCTATTGATGGTGATCTCCCTCGCTTCTAGCGCCATTGGGAAGGCGATGACCGGGCGCGTCGCCTTGAGGGGTGAGGTGCTTTGAAAGACCGCAGCGCTGGTCGCAGGTACTTGCTCGACGGCATAACCCGTTTTGCTGGACTTGCTATCTCGGCCGCGTTGTTACTAGCGTTATTGCTGGTGCTCGGCTACGTTTTTCTCGGGGCTGGCGTTGGCTTCAACCCCGGGATGTTAATTTCAACGGGAAATACCACTTCAGGCGGTTTGCTGAACGCGATAGTGGGGACCTGGCTTTTGGCGGGTCTAGCGCTGGCGTTTTCTGCTTTCGTTGGCATATTCGTGGCCTTAGGCCTAACCCAGTACGGGGACAGCAGGACTAGCTCTTTGCAAAGGGTTGCCATCGATGCCCTGGCGGCGCTTCCATCGATGGTGCTGGGCTTATTCGGCTATTTGGTATTCGTCATTTACCTGCGCATGGGTTTCTCCCTTCTGGCCGGCTCGCTGACGTTATCTCTCATGATGCTCCCCTACTTGGCCAAATCCGCGGAAACGGCGATAAGCAACGTACCCAAAGAGTTCTCGGAAGCGGCCTACGCCTTGGGGGCCTCTCGCTGGCAGGTCACTACCCGCGTGTTGCTACGCTTCGCGAAGCCCCTCATAATTTCGGGGGCCCTGCTGGCGCTTTCCATAGGAGCTGGGGAAACCGCGCAGCTCCTCTACACGGCGGGGTGGAACCCCGGTTTTCCTACGTGGTTCGTGGGCTCTCAAGTTGGCTATTTGACCTACGTCGTTTGGGCTGGCATCAATCAGCCTTCGGAGTACTCCCACGCGCTGGCCTTCGCGGCGTCCGCGGTTCTGATTGGTACCATTTTGGCTTTGTTGGCGGTTTCCAAATGGATAGAGAATAAGGGGGCGAAGAACGCTTGACTTACGCCAGCGCGTCCCGGGAATACGAAAAAGACGTGGCCATATCGATCAGAGGGGTTCGCGTATCGACGTCAACGGGAAAAGAGATCCTTAGAGGCGTAGACCTAGACGTTTACCCAAGGGTCGTTAACACGGTGGTGGGGCCATCTGGTAGCGGTAAGTCAACGCTGCTGAAGGTTTTGAACAGGCTCGCCGAGCTGGAGGGACTGAGGGTGGAGGGGGAGGTGATGTTTCAGGGCAAGGACCTGCTAAAAGCCAACCCCTATTGGGTTCGCAAACAGATAGGCATGGTTTTCCAAACGCCCAATCCCTTCCCAATGAGCATATACGAAAACGTGGCGTTCGGGGTTAAGCTGCATTGGAAGGTGGACAAAAAAGAGCTCGATCAAATCGTGGAGTCGGCCCTAAGGGAAGTCGGCCTTTACGAAGAGGTAAAGGGAGAACTCAACAGGAGCGCGCTCACGCTTTCAGGCGGCCAGAAACAGAGGCTTTGCATGGCGCGCGCCCTCGCCGTGAGGCCATCGGTCCTGCTCTTGGACGAGCCCACGTCTTCGCTTGACCCGGTCTCCAAGCGCGTGATCGAGGCCCTAATCACAGAACTGAAGTCCCAGCTGACCGTTGTGCTTGTAACGCACGACATGGAGCAGGCATCGCGCGTGTCCGATTACGTGGCCGTGATGAAGGGTGGTTTGATAGAGAAGTGGGGCGCGGCCGACGAAGTCCTCGTCGACTTGAATCAAAGCCAGGGTGGCGTAGCTCCCGACGGGCGACGGGGCATCGGATAGCTCGGAGTCTAACGCTTTGGTCGGAGCCCCGGGCGGGTATGGGGAAAGGATGGCGCGCTAGGCTTTTAAGGTTCCCGAACAAGTGTTCGGAATGGAAGCGCTGGAAGAGATAATGCGCTTGAAACGGGAGAAGGGCGCACTGCTGCTGGCGCACAACTATCAACTTCCTGAAGTCCAGGACGCGGCCGACTTCGTTGGGGACTCGCTGGAGCTCTCGCTGCGCGCGGCGGAGACCGATGCCCGTCTCCTGGTTTTCGCCGGCGTGAGGTTCATGGGGGAGACGGCCGCGCTTTTCGGTAAGCGCGTCCTCCTACCCAGGCCGCCGGGAGAGTTGGGGTGCGACCTAGCTGACTCAGTAAGGCCCGAGGAGGTCGTGGCCTGGAAAGAGAAGAACCCGAACGGGATCGCGGTAGCTTACGTGAACACCGAGGCCCGCGTTAAGGCCGTGTCTGACTACGTTTGCACGTCGGCCAACTGCGCCGACGTTGTGCGCGCGCTCCCGGACGTGCCCATACTCGTATTCCCGGACGAAAACCTAGCCTCGTACGTCAGGGCCCTCACCGGGAAGGACGTGCGCAGTTGGCACGGCAGCTGCCGGGTCCACGCGGGCATGGACGTTGCTTCGGTGAAGAAGGCACTGGAGCTACACCCGGGTGCCGAGGCCCTGGTCCACCCTGAGTGCCCCGCCGCGGGGGACTTCTTCGGAAGTCGCCGCGTTAACGTGGCCTCGACCGGGGGTATGATCAAGTTCGTTGCATCCTCAAGGGCCTCAGAGTTCGTGGTGTGCACCGAGAGAGACATGGCTTACAGGTTGAAGAGGGTTTTCCCGACTAAAACGTTCATCCCGCTTTCAGAAGCGGCGGTGTGCCCGTTCATGAAGAAGATCACCCTCAATGACGTGCTCGCAACCCTTCGCCTAGGCCTTTACCCGGTCGTTTTGGAGGAGGACGTAGCGGAAGCCGCAAAAAGGGCGATACTCCGCACTTTTGACCTGCTTGGAACTCCCATAGAGGTCAAAAGCAGCGCCAGGCGAGGAGAAAAGGTGAGCTGCTTGAGTTACTTCCGGTTTTCCCTTGTCCCCTCCATTGGGCCGACCCTTCAAAACGGGGCGAATAGTTGCGGACAAGGCCGCGTCCTCCATCGCTTCTTTTACCCGCTGAGCTTTAATCGCCGGTCAGGGAAAGGGAAAAGGAGGAAAGGGGAGACCAGTTGAAGGTCGTTATAGTCGGTTCCGGTTTTGCCGGGTTGTCGGCCGCTATCAACCTGAGCAGGGCCGGCGTTTCCGTGGAGGTCATCTCGAGCGAACCGCAAGGGGGCAGTTCTCCGAAAGCGCAGGGTGGAATCGCCATACCGCTCGATCCAGGCGACGTCGAGTTGCACGTTCAGGATACCATTAAGGCAGGCAAGGGGCTCAACGACGAGGGGGTCGTGAGGCAGATAGTTGGTCTAGGCCAAGAGACGTTGGACTGGTTGAGGTCTCTCGGCTTTGAGCCGGACTTCGAGCGCTCTCTGGAAGCGGGGCACTCGAGGCCGAGGGTGGTTAGGGCCAAGTTGGCCGACTCGATAGGGGCGGAGGTGATGAAAGTCCTTGAGAGGGCTTTCCCGAACGTGGAGCGCGATGAAGCGCTCTCCCTTCTTGTGGAAAACGGAAAGGTGGTAGGGGTGAGAACTAAGAAGGGGGAATTGCAGGCCGATTCCGTCGTTTTGGCGACAGGTGGCTACTCCGGTCTATATCAATACCGCACAAACGATGGGCTGGGCATTGGAACGTGGATGGCGTTTCAGGCGGGTGCCTACCTCAGGGACCTCGAGTTCGTTCAGTTCCACCCTACCGTTGCGTTCGCCGGCGAATCTGCACCAGGTCTACTTTTGACCGAGGCGCTAAGGGGTGAAGGGGCCAAACTGCTCAACGATAAGGGCGAGCGCTTCGCCTTCAAGTACGATCCCGCAGGTGAGCTGGCCACCAGGGACGTCTTATCCAGGGCGGAGTGGCACGAACTGAGCGAGGGCAGAACGGTTTACCTAGACGTCAGAGGCGTCCCACGTTTCAGCGAAAGGTTCCCCTTCATATATTCTGAGCTGAAGAAGATGGGGATTGACCCCTCGCGCGACCTCGTCCCAGTTAGGCCTGGCTCTCACTTCACCATCGGAGGTGTGGCGGTGGACGCGGCGGGGCGTTCGTCGGTTAGGGGTCTCTTCGCCTTAGGAGAGGCGGGCAACGGCTTGTTGCACGGCGCTAACCGGCTGGCGAGCAACAGCATACTCTGGGCGCTCGCGCAGGGCTTCCTGCTGGCTCAGGCGCTGCAGAATTACGCGAAAAGTGGGTCATGGCCGCTTGCGGCCCAGGCGAACTCGATCGACGGAGGAACAGAGGTGATAAGGGGTTCCCCGTTTCCGCGTCCCTCCGACCTCGTGCTGAGCTACGATCCCGCTGAGATCCCGCAGCTTAACGGAGAGGAGGAGCTCAGATCGGTGAGGAAAGCTATGTGGGATTGCGTTTCCCTGGTCAGGGATGAAGAGCTTTTAGAGAAGGCCTCTTCCTCGACGCGCGGTCTGGCGCGCCTCGTGGTCCTGTCAGCACTCGCCAGGAGGGATAGCGTCGGGGTTCACTTCAGGTCCGATTACCCCTCCCCGCCCCTTTTGCCTTATCACGTTTACGTCAAGGGTGAGGCCAATTGATCGAGGCCAAGCTTTTCGCTTACAAGTTGCTGGATGCGATCAGAGAGGATGACCCCTTCTGGGACCTGTCTTCTCAGCTGGTGCCGGCGGTCTCCGCCGAGGGAAGCGTGGTCGTGAAGGACCAAAGGCCTTGCGTCATAGCCGGCGTAGAAGAGGTGGTGGAATTCCTGCGCTTGCTTGACGTCGACGTATTCCCTTTCAAGAAAGACGGCGATTTGGCCTCTAGGGGTGAAACGGTGATGAGGTTGGTGGGCCCCGCGCCAGAGCTCTTGAAGGTTGAAAGGACGGTCCTCAACGTCCTCTCCATGGCCTCGGGTATTGCCACGCAGACGAGGCGCGCGGTTGAGGCTGCCCGCGCGGTCAACCCGAAGGTCAGGGTGGCCGCCACCAGAAAGACTTCCCCTTTCCTCCGTTACCTCCAGAAGAGGGCCGTGATGATAGGGGGAGGAGACCCCCATCGCTTTTCCTTGAGCGATGCCGTACTAATCAAGGATAACCACGTAAGGCTCATGGGGCTGGAGGCTTCGATCTCCTCGGCGAAGAAAAGCGCCCCCTTTATGGCCAAGGTCGAGGTGGAGGTTTCCAATCCCCATGAGGCGCTGATGGCCGCTAGGCTGGGTGCCGACGTGGTCATGTTGGACAATTTCTCGCCAGAGGAGGCCAAGCTGGCCGACGAGCTGCTGACTCGCGAGGGCTTGAGAGAAAGGGTCACGGTCGAGATATCTGGCGGGATAACGGAGGACAACGTGGCCCTTTACGCCCCCCACGCCGACGTCCTTTCCATGGGCTCTTTGACGCACAGTTTCAAGGCCGTTGATCTCTCCATGGAACTAGAGGCAAAAGAGAAAAAAGGAGAAATAGAGGCGTCAAAAAGAAGAGACAAACGAATAACGCGCTGAGAACGGCGCGACGGGCAAAAAGCGCTACCACGGCAAAGGCCGGGGCGTCGAAGGTTCTCTTGGAACCAAGAGGTTATCAACTTCAGCCTTTGCACCCTGTGCTTAGGTTTACCTGACCTGCTGAGCTCGTGGTTTTCTCCGGGGAAAAGCGCCAGCCTAGCCTTTTTTCCCTTGTAAATCAGGGCTGAATAAAGTTGGAGCGCTTCACCGACGTAGCACCTGTAGTCTTCAAGGGAATGGATTATGAGCACCGGCGTCTTGACGTTTTCGGCGTACGCGATGGGGGATTTCTCGTAGAACTTAGACGCGTTGTGCCAGGGGTCCGCGTCCAAGGAACCCGCCACGTGGTCGTTGGCGAAGTAAACGCCTATGTCGCTGGTGCCGAAGAAGTGCAGCCAGTTGCTTATGGACCTCTCGCTAACCGCCGCCTTGAACCTGTCCGTGTGGGTGATTATCCAATTCACCATGAAGCCACCGTATGACCCTCCCTCTACCCCCACCCTCGTTGGGTCGGCTTGCGGGGTCCTGGACAGGATCTCCTCCAGCCCCTCCATTATGTCCGCGTAGTCCCTCTCACCGTAGTGGCCCCTTATGTCCGCGAACTCCTCCGAGTAGCCAGAGCTCCCCCTCGGGTTCATGTAGATGACCACGTGATCGGCCGCCAAAAGCTGGAACTCGAACATGAATGCGTTGCCGTACATGGTCTTCGGCCCTCCGTGAATGGCGAGGATGGCCGGAAAACGGTCCGCGTTACTTCCCGGCTTCGCGCCGGCGGGGATCATCCTCCACGCGTCGATGCCGATTCCGTCGCTGGCCTTGAAGGTGATGCGCTCGGGTTTAACCAGTTCCAACCTGGCCAGCAGCGCGTCGTTGAAGGAGCTTACCCTCTTGGGTTCGCCGTCTCTCACGACGTAAAGCTCGGAGGGCCTTACGTCGGTCATTGCGGTGAAGGCGAGGAGCTCGCCTGCCGCGGAAAAACTATCGACGCTCCACTCCGATTGGGTCAGCCACCTATGGCCCCCCTTGAGGTCGATGGCCATCAGGTTAACCCTTCCCGCAGAGCTGACCGGGAAGACCGCTTCACGCCCCAAGAACTCCACTCCCCCATCGGGTGAAGATCCCCTGAGGTCGCTGTTGACGCTGTTGCCCACTTCGAGGTCGCGGAGTTCTGGGACCGCCATCAGATCTTCAGACCTACCATCCAGCCCTAACTTGAACAAGTGTTCGTGAGTGACCGTGCCCCTGTGCAGGTCATGCCCGACCACCAGCACCTCTTTCTCTCCTGGTACCCACCTCACCGAGCTGATGGACATCTTGGGCCCGAGGCGCTCCCATTCTTGGGAGCCAGAGCGCAGCACCCGTAGCTCTTCTTCGTACGGCCTGAGGTCGTCCGTCTTAATGGATATGATGACGTCCCCCGATTCGTTGACGTCGTAGGACGTCACGTCAAACGGTCCGTCCGTCAAAGCTTTCACTTCGCCTGTTCTCAGGTCCAAGCGGAAGAGGTGGACCCTCAACCCATAGGTGAAACCTTTTTCGTTGAACCAGAAAGGGGCACGGTCGATCACCTTCACGTCTTCATCGACTTTGCCCACGGTCTTGGTGAAGTACAAGCTAGTGCCCTCTTTTGACCACTTCAGGTTGCCGATCTCCCCTTCGGTCAAAGCTCTGGCCTCGCCTCCGCCGACGTTTATCAGCATCAGCTTCGATCCGCGTTCGCCCTCTTTCATGCCCCTTCTGGATAAGAAGGCCAGCGAGGTACCGTCAGGAGACCAGGCGGGGGAGGAGTCCTTTCCCCCGGTGGTGAGCTGCCACACCCTTTCACCATCGGCCAGCCATAAATTGCTAGAGTAATCGTCCTCCCCTATTTCGGTGACCGTGAACGCCACCAACTTGCCGTTGGTTCTGGCTTGGTGCACCAGCTTAAAGGAACGAAGGTCTTCCAGAGCTACAGGTTTCATAAACCCTGAAAACGGTAATATATATCGTTTGCCTCCGAAACGAAGCCGCAGAGCGATCAACCCGCATGGGGTCGCCTCTCAGTATGGAGGGAAAAGAAAAAGCGGGTCTAAGGTTATGGCGGGGTCGTAAAGATGAGAAGCGGCTGAAAAAGCATCTAAGGCTGATCGCGATGAGTCCTGAACGTAGGTTTCTCCGCTTTTCAGCGCCTCTTCAGCCCTTTCCAGTTCTTTCCCCAGGTAAGCCGCGTGGTCCATCATGGATATCAGGTTGGCCCCGATGGCCCTCTTGTAAAGCTCTTCTGCGCTCCTACCCTCGAATTCGTACCCCGAGTCCCTCCCATCGTTGAACTTGTGCTTCAAGCGGATGACGTCCCTTTGTTTGTCTACCGAGATCAGGAAGTAGCCCTTGGGATCGGGGCGGAATTGAGCTAACGCTCTTCTGTGTTTCAGCAGCCCTTCGGCCGCGCTCCAGTTGTTCTTGTAAACGTGAGCGCTGACCGAGAGGATCGCCATGTCACCCGGCGGTAACTCCAGTTCGAAAGCCATAGATTTCTGAAGTTCCCTCAGCGCGTATGCGTTCAACAGCCAAGCACCAAATATGTCGTGACTCCTGAACGTCGCCGTCTGATATAGCCTACCGAATTTCACGCTCCACGTTATTTCCATGAGACAGGGGGGATTTGAAGACGTCACGTCGACCTCCGGTCTCCAGGTAACGGCTACTGCCCTCCTCGTAAACGGGTGTTCTCTGAGCTTTTCTTTTGCCGCTTTTACCTGATCTATGACCTCCCTCATTTCTTCGGCGTTCTTCTCCATCACTCCCTGCCTAGTGAAAGCGAACAACCTGTTCCCGTAAGTGTAGTCGACCCCCTCGGGCTTTTCAGGGGAAAAAAAGGCCTTTGCGTAAGACTTCAAGTCAGCGAGGCTGAAGGGAACGAAGGACGGTATCTCTTCTTCGTCGTTTTTCGATTGCGCCTGGGGGCTTCCTCCGCCGGGCCTTCCTAGTACGGCCAATAGGTCGAGGACTTCCCTTTGTTCCAAGTTGTATTCGGTCATCTTTACCTCTCCGAATTTCATTACCGTATCCAGGGCATCCAGCCACACGTCGACCAGCGTCTCTCCCTTAACGATGTAGCCCACGTCCTCAACGTCACCCGAAACATCCCCGGCAGTTTCCTCCGGCAACACTACGCCTTCGAAGAACGGGGAGTCATCATCACTTATAGTGGCTAGGAGTTGGTTTATTTCTGGCCCGTCCGACGGGAGCTTTCCCCTCAGGTCGTAGACTTTGACGTTATCTCTGAATAACTTAACGAATTGAGGGGGAATCGAGCGGTGAAGGTAGGCTTTGTGGCCGTAAACCCTTCCCTCTTCGTCTACGCCGCCTTTCATGAGGTCCAACAGCACTTGCCCGGATCCGTTTAGGTCGTGGCCCACGAGTACTACGTGCTTTATGGTGGGATGGGCTAGCACGTTCTTTATCATGTAGCTTATGCCGTCGACGGTATACAAGTTGGCCACTAGCGCCAATCTATTGGTATCGACCACCCCCAGGAAGTCCTCCTTTTTACTCCAAAGCGTGCAAAGCGCTATAGGGCTTCTCGGGTTTAGAAGGATTATCTGGTCCTTGTAGTATATGGGCCAATCCATGGGGTTTTTCC
>Ga0209120_1000909_pt1 | contig 11933 bp, 11 predicted proteins | sample JossMetagenome_FD_184730 | JGI IMG/M metagenome (GOLD analysis project Ga0209120, IMG submission 184730) | Hot spring microbial communities from Joseph's Coat, Yellowstone National Park, USA - JC2_E (SPAdes) (version 3) | ecosystem: Environmental > Aquatic > Thermal springs > Hot (42-90C) >... | reverse complement strand
ACCAGCCTATGTTGATGCCCACGGTGGTGTTCAGCCGAACACGCCAAACTCATACTTGTGCCAATACGGCATGCCTGGAACTGGTCCATACGAGATCTCCAGCGTCACAGGAACACCGGGCGAATTCACAGAAATAATACTCAAGATCAACCCCAACTACTGGGGCAACAACTACCCACCAGGCACACTACCAGTGCTTGATCAGCCGGGGCACATACAAATAATCGACCTAAAAATCAGTGAATCACACACAAACAGAGTAGAAATGTTCGGAGAGAACCAGGCACAACTTGACTATGTCAGTTCACCATTCCTTGACCAGGTTTATAGTGCCTGGTCCCCATATAACCAATACTTCCCACCAACAACGATCGTTCATGAGAACCCAGAGTTAACGCCCGAATGCATTATGATGTTCTCAATGAATACGCAGAGGTGGCCCACCAACATTACCGACTTCAGATTAACCATTGAGTATGCAATTAATTACTCAGCCCTACTGTACACGTACTACTCACCGTTGCTGAACACAACACTTGCCACGTACTATCTAGGACCATTCACACCACTCAATCCAGCCCTCTACAATCCAAGCAATCTACCATTCTATAGCTACAACCCCAACCTGGCCATTGAGTACTTAAACGAGTCTGGTTGGGAGGGTGACTTCTACACAGTATTACCAAACGGCACAGTAATCGGAAACCCGAGCGGTCAAAGACTACCATCAATACCAATATACGTAATACCACCAGTAACACCACAGTTGGAGGAGCAGTTGGAGATCGTCTCCCAGGACTTAACGGCTATTGGTATACCCACATCGGTGAGTTATGTAACAACCTCGGAGTATGATAGTTGGACATCACCATCAGTTAGTGGTAGGTTGATATACGGTGTTGGTTGGTGTGCCGACTGGCCTGATCCAGTAATGCAGATAGCAATATCGATATTGACCGGTTCATTACCCACAGGTGATTATGCTTGGTATAATAATCCGAATGTTACGAATTTGCTCTATGAGGCTGCATTCACAACAAACCTAACAGAGCAGGTACAAATCGCCAAGCAGGTCTACAGTATGGTGTATCATGATGCACCCTATGTATGGATACCAGACCCAGTGCCATACTTCCTACAACAACCATACTTACGCGGAGTAATTGTTACGTGGACCGGGTATTACTACAACACAATGTATTACAAGCCAATAAACATCACCGTAGTAACATACTCCAACGGAACAAAGACCGTACAAATAAGTGGTTAAGTATAAATTATATATCCTCAATTATTTAAAATTTATCGATTTATATTTAAATAAAATATGTATTTATCTATTACTAACATTAGTCATTATTATCACTATATGTATGTGGGTAAGCCTTTTAAGGGCTTATATGTTGTGGTTTCCTAATGGCAGGTAGGGACTTTGTGGTATTTGTAATTAGGAGGCTTATAAATGCCGTGATAACACTATTAATATTGTTACTTCTCATGTTCATACTGGTTCACGCGATATATACAACACCGCTTGCCCTGGCGAGACTTTACGCTGGTCCTCATCCAACGATGGCTCAGTTAGAAACTATAGTTAAGGAGTATCACCTCGATGCACCGTTGTATGTACAATTCATTAATTACTTAATGGATGTCTTTACGGGTAATTTGGGTTATGATCCGATTTATAAGGAGCCTGAGGCTTACATCATTATGCATTACCTGCCTATAACATTGACTTTCATGATACCTGCAGTAATACTAACTGTGCTTGTGGGTACCGTATTAGGCGCCGTTGCGGCAGCTAATAGGAATAAGTGGGGTGATTACTTCATTAGAGCCTTTTATGTATTTACATGGTCTTCACCACCGTACTTCATAGCCCTACTAGTACTTTTGGTGCTTGTGTATTGGTTAGGGCCTTACACCCACTTACCGGCCAGTGGTTATGTAAACTCACTACTTCATAGACCAAGGGTAATAACTGGGTGGCCACTGATTGATGCTATCATTGAGAATAATTGGGCCTATGTAGATAGTTACTTAGTGCATATGGTGCTTCCAATATTGACTGTGTTCCTATATAGCTTTGGCGTATATACTAGGATGGCTAGGAACGTGACTTTGGACGTTCTCGAGAGTGATTACGTTAGATTAGCCTATATTAAGGGTTTATCCAGGAGGGTGGTGGTTTATAGGGTTGGGCTTAGGAATGCATTGATACCGTTAGTAACGCTGATGGTTCTAACCTTCGCATTATCATGGACTGGCGCGTATGTTGCTGAGGATGTGTTTGATTACCATGGTATGGGTTACATAACTACTGTAGCCATAACGAGTGTTGATCCATTGATGGTTTATGACATAACCCTCTTTGTGGGTATATCAGTTATTATTGCGAACTTCATAGCAGATATACTTTACGGAGTTCTTGATCCAAGGGTGAGGATAACATGACGGAGCAAGTCGTTGAGAGGAGGGGCCGTGGTTTTGCTGCATCCATTTGGTCATGGGTTAAGCTAATATCGAGGGATCCAACGGGGCTTCTGGGATTAATAATAGTGGTGGCTTTTGTTCTTTGGTCAATAATACAGGGCATCCTCGAATTGCTTGCATCGTACCTTAAGGATCCAAGACTTGGTTGGTTGTTGCTACCTTATAACCCATTTATCCAGAATTTGGCTGGGGCGTTCCAACCACCAAGTTGGGCCCACCTAATGGGTACTAATTACATAGGTCAGGATATATTATCTAGGATACTGTACTCAATACCATATAGCGCGGCCTACCCGGCATTCCTGGTTGTGTTATCTGCCATACTCATAGGTGCCGCGCTTGGTATAAGTGCTGGTTACCTAGGTGGTTGGTGGGATGAGGTGCTGATGAGGGTGACGGATGCATTTTTATCAATACCTGCAATAATACTTGCAATAGTGGTTTCGATTCTTCTTAAGGCAAGCTTTATCGGCATGATTTACTCGTTCATAATTGTTTGGTGGCCCATATATGCGAGGCTATTCAGAGCCGAGACCCTGAGGGTTAAGGCTATGGATTACATAGCCGCCGCCCAACTCTATGGAGTATCGCCACTTAGGCTCTTCTTTAGGTACCTATTTATAAATACGATTGATCCGATAATAGCATATGCAATGTTGGACTTCGGTAATGTGATATTGGGCGCGTCAATACTTAACTTCATAGGTGTCGGTTTACAGCCTGGGTTGCCGATACTCGGTGAGATGGCTTCCGACGGTGTTAGTTGGGGATTTCCAAAGTATTGGTGGTGGGCAATATTCCCAAGCATCACAATATTAATAATAGCGCTGGGTTTCGTATTGCTTGGTGATAGGTTGCAGGACATAATTGGCGGTAGGGCTGCATACTGAGGTGGTGGCTATGCTCCTCTCGATTAGAAACCTATTTGTTGGTTATAAAACGGTCATGGGGACTCTCCATGTACTTGATGATGTAAACCTTAACGTTGATAAGGGTGAGATTGTTGGTATTGTTGGTGAGAGTGGTTCTGGGAAGTCAACACTTGGGCAGGCAATAGCCAGGGTGCTTCCTGGCAATGCCGTGGCTTCCGGCAGGATTATGGTTGATGGCGTTAATCTACTGGAGCTAAGTGAAGGGGAGATGGAGAAGTATAGGGGGACGACCGTGTTCATGATTTTACAAAATCCATTCACAAGTCTCAATCCTGTCAAGACCGTGGGTTATCAACTGATGGAGGCTGCGAGGATTAGGATGGTTAGGAGTGGTGAGAGGTATAGTGAGGATAAGGCCTATGAAATGGCTATACAGGCGCTCAAGGACCTGAGGTTCCCCGACCCAGAGGTCATAATGCTTAGGTATCCGCACCAGCTGTCTGGTGGGCAGATACAGAGGGTTGTGCTGGCTATGTCATTGATCCTCAAGCCAAAGATACTCATTGCTGATGAACCTACATCAGCTCTGGACGTGACTATACAGGCGCAAGTCATAAACCTATTTAAGGAATTGAGTAGGGAGATGGAGTCAGCAATACTGTTCATAACACATGACATAAGCCTCGCCTACGTAATATCGACCAGGATAGTCGTGCTGTATGCGGGCAGGATCATGGAGGATGGTGATGTGGAGTCGATCATTAGGGAGCCAATGCACCCATACACCCAGGGATTGATTGCAGGTGTCCCGGACCTATCGAAGTTCGTTAGCGGTAGGGTGAAGCTCCAGTCAATACCTGGCAATCCACCATCATTCCTAGACCTACCCAGTGGTTGTAAGTTCCACCCAAGGTGCCCATACGTTAAGGACATATGTAAGGTTCAGGAACCACCATTAACTAGGCATAATAATAGGGTAATTAGGTGTTGGCTTTATGGGGGTGGGTGATGGGTATGGCACCAATAATTAAGACTGAGAATCTCAGGAAGTATTACCTGGCTTATAAGATTGGTTTGTTGGATAGGTTGTTTGGTAAGAAGCCTGCCTGGGTTAGGGCTGTGGATAACGTGAGTATCGAGATTGAGGAGGGTGAAACCCTCGGCTTGATTGGTGAGTCAGGCTCTGGTAAGACCACATTGGGTAAGTTGTTGGTTACCCTGGAAAAACCCGATGGTGGTAAGTATTACTTCATGGGTGAGGAGGTTACTGAGGACAAGATACCCTGGGTTAGGCAGCAGGTTGCCATGGTCTTCCAAAACCCATACAGCTCACTAAACCCGAGAATGAATGTAAAGGATATAGTTGCAGAGCCACTTGGGCATTTTGATGAGGATAAGGTTAGGGAGGCCATGGAGATGGTAGGCCTCAACTATAAGGAACATGGCAACAAAAGACCTAGGGAGTTAAGTGGTGGCCAGGTCCAGAGGGTTGCAATTGCGAGGGCCATTGTTAAGAGACCCAGGTTCATAGTTCTCGATGAACCAACATCAGCCCTGGACGCATCACTGCAAGCCCAAGTCCTTAACCTATTGATGGACTTGAAGGAGGAGTTGAAACTAACCTACCTATTCATAACCCACAACCTAGCCGTAGCCTACTACATAGCCGATAGGGTGGCGATAATGTATGCAGGCAAGGTTGTGGAGTACGGTGACGTTGATGATGTATTCAAGAAACCCATGCACCCATACACGCAATTGCTCATGAAGTCAATACCAACAATAGGCAGGAAGGCTCTTGAGCCACCGACTGGCGAGGTACCCAGCCTCATAAATCCACCACCAGGTTGTAGATTCAACCCAAGGTGTCCTTACGTCATGGACATATGTAGGGAGAGAGAGCCAGAGATGTTAAGTGTTGATAAGAGGAAGGTTGCCTGCTGGTTATATAAATAACCAATATTTTTATTTTAATCAAGCAGCATAGCACCTATTAGGCCGAGCCCTTTAAATCATTGATTATCAACTCCGCAACCCTCCTACCACTAAGCAACATGGAGCCGAAGATGGGGCCCATCCTTGGTAATCCATAGACGGCAGCCACAGCCATGCCTGTAACGTAGAGTCCCTCGACAACCTTACCCGTATACTTAACAACCAAATCCTCGGCGGTGCTCGCGAAAGCCGACTTCTCGCCACGCAATACTATGCCTAGCTCAGGGGTTTTCCTAGAGGCTACCGCGGCGACCTCAGCGTCATGCCCTGTCGCATCGACGACAGCCCTTGCCTCTATGAATATTGGGTCTGTGTGAACGCCTGCCATCTGTACTGTTGACCAAATGATCGCCACACCAGCAACCCTGGGTGGGTTATCCCTATATATCACATCATCAACATGCACACCCAATAGGAACTTAGCCCCAGCATCAATGGACTTGGTCGCCAGTTTCGCAATCATCTCAGCGGGGTCGACAACGAACAAGCCATCACTGTACTCAACAAGCCTAACACCAACCTCCCTCAGGATCTCAGAGGCTGGGTACTCAACAACAATCCTAGGCAGGTGATTCGCAGCACCACCAATACCACCACCGAAACTGAACCTCCTCTCAATAACCAAGGTCTTCAACCCAGCCTTGGCCAGGTAGTAGGCTGCAGTCATGCCCGAGGGACCAGCACCAACGATTAAGACATCAACGTTTGAGTACTCATCCAAATCCTTCAGTGCATACCTCACTATAGCCCTTGTTATCTCAGACTCGGTTATTGGTGATTTAGCCATAAACAATCACTTGGTTATGGATTAATAATTACCTATTTATAAGCATTTTTTAGACACACAAAACCTGACATGCCCATAACCTTTAAATATAACATTATTATTGATTCATTATGCCATTCTTATTGAACGCAGGGACGGGGCAGGTTAGGTGCACTTACTGCGGTAAGGTAATCATTGGACAACCCATAGTGGTTAAGACATGCTGTGTAAATAGGCCCTGGGTATTTTGTTCGGAGGAATGCTATAATAAGTTCCTGATGCAGTGGTTGAGGAACCAGGAGGCCCATAGGAGTAAGGGCGTACTTAGGAGGGATGTACTGTAGTTCCATAATACCTCCTTTAATAAGTGCGTGGCTTAAAGCCAGAGTGGGTTATTAATCTCCGTGCAGAGACTTGGGTTGGGTATGGTTAACATAATTAGTCCGAGGGTTATGTTGGTGTTTACGTGGGGTGGTGAGGAGTTGGTAGCGGCAATGACCGACGTTGTCTATAGGGCCTATAGTATCGAGGATGCCCTGGATAGGGTCAGGAAGAACCCAGACATTGTTAGGCGTAGGATAACCAATTTCCTCAGGGATGGCCACCACAGCGTGTTGGAGTTCATGGGTGCGTCCTGGCTCATTGAGGGTAGTAGGGCGTTTACGCATGAGTTGGTTAGGCATAGGGTTGCTTCGTATTGGCAGGAGAGCCAGAGGTATGTGGACTATGCCAAGGGGCAGTTGCGATACGTCTTACCACCCAAGCTAGCCAGTGAATTGGGGAGTTACTTGGAGAATGTGGGTCATGCTTACGTGGGTGCCAGGAGTTCCATGGAGCCTGAGGACGCTAGGTACATCCTACCAAACGCCATGGCGAGCAGGGTTTGGGTGCAGATGAACGCGAGGGAGTTCTTCCTGAACTTCATGCCCCTCAGGACGGGCTTGGGAGCGTTCCATGAAATCAGGCTCATCGCGTGGCTAATGTTCAACACACTACTCGATAAATTCCCCATAACAGCCAGGTGGGTATGGGACAACCTACCAAAACTACACCCTGATTATTGCCGTAATGTAGACAAACTAAAGACTATCTATGGTACCGAGGACTGCAGAGTAATAAGTATCAAGGACGCATTCGAAAAATGGGGAATCGAGATACCAACACCGCTCAGGGAACTCATCAGCAGTTAGTTTTTAGGTGAAAAACGCTGATTCGCTCATCTTTCTTTAGATTGAAGATAATATAATGCTGACGTCCTCATTTATTGCCTTAAGGAATTTAATGAGTCTCTTATCTATCGTTAGAAAGTTTAGGTTGTTATCGTGAGCTACCACGTAAAGCATTAGGTCAATGATATCGTTAAATCCCTGCCTCCTTAATTCTATTGCCTTAAGTATTGCTGATGGCTTCATGGGTGCTTTTATGAAGTTTCTTTCAATGCTAAGTAATCCCTGTGCCACAATCCTTGGATCATAAGCTCTCCTACTTAGTATCCATGAGATTTCGAGTAGGTTCAATTCCGTATAGTATATCTCAACCTCTCTATTCCTGAATTTAACCCATAATCTCTTTAGCAAATCATCGACGTCACCCTCAACCTTAACACCAACTATTGGGAGGAGGAATGATGTGTCAAGAAGAATTTTGAGAGCCTTCATTCATAAACACCCGTTGCTCTTCCTCGCTTATCTTCTCAATCTCATCAACGCTCATGCTAGCGAACTTGGGTCCCTTTAGCGCAAGCCAGAAGGGGTCTGGTATAGGTATCATAACGAGCTTATTATCCTCAACAACCAACTCCAGGTACGTGCCCTCGCTAATTCCGACTTTATCCGCGATCTCCTTGGGTATGTATATTGTGCGTTTCTTACTAACTCTAACGATTCTTCTCGGACTCATAATTAAACTCAGAAATTAATTAAAGCTTAGCCTCTTTTAAATTTTCTGAGATAATCATCATACATCTAGTTTAGACCGGCCTCCTTGCCGTTTTGCGGTTTATCTGTGCTTTCCCCTGTCCGCCTTGGTTAGGTGGTGGTTCATGGGCGTTTAGGGCCGGCGCAACGGGACTTTTTCAAACTGAGGATTGCCCTTTAGTTCTAAACCTTCTCCACAGGCCCCAGAAGGAGCGGGCTTACCTTCATTATTGGCACGGAGTAAGGAGGGAATTACTGAGATGGGGTTGTGAAGGGTTTTAGTAGTGGTTTGAGTGGCTTGGGTATTTGGTTGAGTATGGTTGTTGGTAGTGGCTTGGTCATGTAGGCTATGGCTGTGGTTGCTATGATCATTATTAACTGCACCGTGGGCCAGGTGATTGGTGCGTCCCCAATCGGTAGTGACCATGATGATGCTAGTGTTAGGGCTAGGGCTAGTCCTACAGCCAGCACGGCCTTACTCCTCAAGCTCCACCTTTCAAGTGTCCAATAGGCTATTAGGGTTATCACGTTGATTATGTAGATACTAACCACAGCCATGTAGAGGCCTAGGCCGTGCAATGCCACGTACGTGGCAATACCCACACCCAACCCAACCAGGTTGTTCATCACAGCATACCAACCACGACCAACGACCCAGTAATACGATGAGTAGACCGTGACTGCCACGAAAAGCGGTGCTGAACCAAACAGGGCTGAGGCGTAGGGTATTGATTGAATGTAATCACCATTAACTATACCCAACCTAGGCAGAATAGGCAACGCCAGCACTACTAATTGAGCCATCAACGCGGAGGCTATGAAGGAGGGTATGGCGAAATCCCTAAAGACCCTACCCACGTTAACGCCAACGCCAATACCATGAGAAACCCTACTACTCAAGACAGTGGATACTGCCGGCCCCATTGCCGTTACCGAGCCTATCATGGCGAGGGCCAGCCCATAAATCGCCGTGGATCCAGGGCCCAGGTACCTATAGACCAGGTAGGTCATCACACTGGTTATTAACGTACCAACGTAACCAAGAACCCACGACTGAAGACCAAGCTCGAGAAAACCCTTAATGCCAGATAGAACAGTCCCCAACCCCCTAATCGGGTTTGGTATGAAACCAACGTTAACTAGGTAATAGAGCAATTGGGCAAGCGAACCAAGCAGTGTGGATATTGCTATGGCATAGACATTACGCATGATCACGATTAGGGCAACCTCGAAACCCCTAAGCACAAGCATACCTATGGTAGCCCCAGCACCCTGGGTCGCAACCCTACCCACCAACCACAGGTAAAGCCCGAGGGCACCAGCAAGGGATTGGGCAATCACTGCCCCTATGTATACATAGACGGTGCCAAGGAGCCAGGGCGGTATGCCATTACCCAGGTATATCGGTACAGCGGCAACCAGGGCTACGGCATATATGACCGACATATCCAATGACATAAAAACCGAGGCAGCAAAATAGGGCCTGGCATCACGACCCCTGGCAAACTCTATGGCACCCTCCCTAGCAATCGCGCTGTTAATCCCAGGTATTGGAATCACGGCACCAATCGTATTGACAATCGCAAACAACGCATTGTAATAACCATACTGGATCAGGGGTATGTACCTAGTCAAAACGACTATGTACACGATGGCTAACACGTAATTCGCCGCCGTAGGCAGGTAATTCAGCAAAACACCAGCAACAGCACTCTCACGCCTCATCAAATCACAAAACCACCAAAAACAATACAAATTTAAATATTAAACACACAACACCAAACACCAACCCACCAATAGAAGAAATCGAAAAAGAAATAGAGGAAGAACTCAAAAAACTAGAACAAGAAACAAAACAACAAGAACAAACCCAAAGACCTACCCCAATTCGAGCGATTAAATGCTTGTACTCCGTCCACTCCCTCCTCACTAGCAAAACCAACTCACCACCAACAATGCACCAAGTACTTTTAGGCTCTCCGTTTAGCGATTATGTAGCCCTGCCTCTCCATGGTACCTTCGCACTTCTAATCAGTTTTATTGTTATCTCAAAACCAGCATTCTTGAACCTTTTCCTCAGACTTTCATAACCATTGTGATACTCGATGATAACCGGCCCAAACACCGTTAGATCGCCTAAGTCTATCTTAAGTATTGTCTCATATTCACAACCCTCACAATCTATCTTCAGAACAGCACTACCATCAACGCCGAACTCTCTAATCAGTGAGCCCAAAATAGGCGATGTGAGGAATACTCAATTATTCTTAAGGCGGTGAGGGACAGCTTAGGACTCTCCTTAATTATTGAGGATAAGGTTGGAGTACTCGACCTAGGAAGAGCACTGCATGTGCGCATAAATATAATAGATGCATTACTTGAACTCTTATATAAATTAAGGGACTGAGTAGGGTAAATCATGAAGCACTAAAACAACTAGAGATGCGATGGACTTATTAACTCATTTCTTAATGCAGTGCATGATCCCGAGGTCTTCACCACCACGCACATTGCATTCATAGTCCCTGCTTAGCACCTTAAGCAATTTATTTACATTCGAGTGATATTCGAGGATTAACTCCCTGAATAACCTGACGTGTTCGTAATCATTGAGGATTACGTCGAATTCGCAGCCCTCGCAATCCATCTTGAGAACGGCATCGTTAGGGTCGATACCGAACTTATCCATCAAATCACTAAGCGTTACCGCTGGGACGGTGTTGGGGCAATCACCAGGTCTGTGATATATGTTGTAGGTATTACTGACATCAACATTCTCAACACATACCTTACCTGGCTTACTGGCTAAGCCGGCGTTGATTGGGATAATCACGCTCTCCATGTTATTTAGCCTAATGTTATCGAGCATCTCAGAAAAGGCACTAGGATGGGGCTCAATCGCAATAACCCTTTTTGCACCTTTTAGGGCGAAGTAAACGGCTGAATCACCAACGTAGGCGCCGATGTCGACAACAACCCTGTCCTTAACATTCGATGGTTCGTACTCGCCGCAGTCAAAAACCTGGTATATTGTCCAGTGTATTTGTTTGAATCTCACGTTATTCTTAACATAGCAATTGCAGGAGTTATCATACACCCACGCACCGTGATACTCACCATACCTTCCACCATTTACGTACAACCCACCATCAACACAACTAATCTCAACCAACCCATATGAAGCCCTAACCGCAAGGCATCCAAAAACCTCAGGGCTTAACTCAAATGCGCAATCACCAACCCTAGCCATGAGCTTAACATTGAAACCGAGCCTGGTTAAGGCATACTTAATTAACAACGAGAGCCAATTATCAAACAGGTAACGGGCAGCCAAAGCATTCTTAACTCTCTTATAAATACTTGTGGAGAATTTAAATTATAACATAGTTATTCCCATAACGTTTAAGATCATTTTAAAGTAAATAGGTAACACTATTCTTATGTTAAATTTTTGAGAGATCTCCCTGGAAATAATGGTTGATTTATCATAAATATCCTTATATTGAAGCCATATCTCATACATAGTCCTTATCTTTTTAGCAAGATCTAGTGAATCACCTGGCCTAAACGTTAGGCCTGTACCGAGTTCTGCGGTTGTTATTTCTTTAACGTACCAATTAGTAGGAGGTAATTTTGCCATTATTATCGGCGTTCCGCATGCTAGGCTCTCTAATGCTGTCAGCGAAAAACCCTCGTAAAGGCTCGGTATTATCGTTGCGTGAGCCCTTGAATAAACATTAGCTAAGGACTCCCTACTTGGTATCCTCCCTAAGGTAACCACGTTGTTTACGAATTTATTAATGAAATTGAGAATAGGGCGTGGAGGTTCTTTACCAATTATTACGGCATTGAGCCACCTCGACTTACCTAAGAGCTTAAGGGCCTTTA
>Ga0209120_1000885_pt1 | contig 12079 bp, 8 predicted proteins | sample JossMetagenome_FD_184730 | JGI IMG/M metagenome (GOLD analysis project Ga0209120, IMG submission 184730) | Hot spring microbial communities from Joseph's Coat, Yellowstone National Park, USA - JC2_E (SPAdes) (version 3) | ecosystem: Environmental > Aquatic > Thermal springs > Hot (42-90C) >... | reverse complement strand
CCAAATCCCACTATCGCAAGGTAGCGGGATAGGAGTAGTGGGTGTTCTGGCACACCCTGCGGTATACTATTGGAATGAACACAAATGGTGCGACAATAGTTGAAACGAACCTTGAAACCGTGAGGAACCCCACGAATTTATTCGTGGGAGGATGTCAGGTCTTATATTCTAAATACCATAAAGGTTTAGATCTAAAATTAGGATCATATTTCTTATTTCTGGGGTTTGCATTTTCTTTTTCAGTATACTGGTGTGGTGGTGGTTGAAGTTTTCCTAGACTTAAGCTCATTTTGTCTATCTCATCGCGATTATCTATAAAAGCCCTTACCCATCCTTGATAAAATAGTGTTGGGGGAATATAGTTACTTGGCTTATTATAACAATATTCTTGCTCTATTATAAAAAGTTGGGATAAATTTGCTATTATTTTTAAGGGATTCAAAAAATGATCAAAGTGTTCTTTAGCTAAATTTTTAATTACCTCATCTGGATCTTCGTGATAGAAAATATTATCAAAAGCAAGCAATAAATTCTTTTTTAAATCAGGTCTAGATCTGGCTCTAAGATTAAGATCTATCATAACCCGAAGATGATTTGGTCTAAAGGGTTGCTTATTACCTTCATCTAACCAAATCTGAAAATTTTTATTAATATCATAATTTTTGAATCTATTTGAAACTTTTGATGGCCTTAGTATATATAACTTAATACCAGATTCTGTACAGATTAGCTTTTCATTATCAAATTCCAAGGTCTTTATAATTTCAAAAATATCTTCATATTTCATAAGATCACATTGCGTTATATATTATTAGATATTATTATAGATATTAATATTTATAACATTTATAATTTAAGTTTTCAATATATTTAAAGCTTAAAATAGGTTTGTTAATTTATTTTGATTTTTATACAACACCACTTCTTTATACCTCATTTTTGTCTAAAATTAAAAGATAATGAAAAAGTATAAATCATATCAATATTATATTTATAAAATCACAACATCAAAATATAAACTATATTTTTATATTTATTTATTGCAAAATATTTATTGTGCGACCAGATTAAGTTTATTTGTGTTTGATTTTTGATTTAATTATATTTTATATTTAATTATTTTTAATATATTTGATATAACAATATAACATAATTAACATAATTTTTATTATTTTATTTAAAACTCTTCATAAGGGTTTTGCTTTAAATATTTTTCATTCAAGATATTATCAAGATATTAAAAATGATAATAGATAAAAGAAAGGAAGAAAGGATAAAAGAAGATAAAAAAGATGAAAGAAAAGAGAAAAGCAAAGGTGCAATGATGGCGTTTATAGAGGAGCTTGTGCTTCATAATTTTAAATCATTCAAAAAAGCAGATATTAAATTCGAAAAAGGGTTTACATGTATTGTAGGCCCCAACGGAAGCGGCAAGTCGAATGTATGTGATGCGCTTCTTTTTGCACTTGGCGAAAGCTCGCTAAAGAGGATGCGCGCTAGTTCTGCATCCCAGCTCCTCAACAACAGCGTTAGAAAAACAAATGAGGGAAAGGCTTATGTAAAAACCACATTCAGGCTCGATGACAACAAAACCCTAGAGGTAGAAAGGTTTATCAAATCCGATGGCAAGGTTTTATATAAGCTCAATGGAAAGCACACCACAAGGCAGGAGATCATAGAAGAGCTACGAGCTATAAAGAGCGAGATAACAGATGCCAATACTATAACACAAGGCGAGATCAACAATCTGCTAAACCTATCTGGAAGGGAGAGAAGAGGCCTTATCGACATAGCAGCAGGCATCAAGGAATTTGATGAGAAAAAGGATGCGGCGCTCAAAGACCTTGAGAAGGTTGAACAGAAGATCAACGAAGCAAAAATAATGCTCAACGAACGCTATGGCTTTATGGAGGAGCTGGAGAAAGAAAAAAAGGACGCTGAAAAATACCTCGAACTCGAGAATATCATAAAGAGGTCAAATTATACAATACTAAAGCTGCGTGAAAAGGATATTGAAGAAAAATACAACCAGGCTTTGGAGAGCTTGAAGAAAACAACAGGTGCATTAAACGATATCATAAGCAAGCTCGATATAATCGAGAGAAATATAAAAGAAAAGAGTGCAGAGCGCGATAAATACTCGAAAGAGTTGAGCTCGCGCAATGCAGAGCTTGGAAGGCTCAATAAAAGGATTGAAGAGCTCAATAAAAGCATAGCGGTTTCATCCGCACAGAAGGATGCAAATATTTCAAACAGCAGGAATATAAGGGAAAGAATAGATGAATTAAAGAGGGAGCTTAAAGAGGCGAATGAAAAATATGCACAGAACAAGAAAAGGATTGAAGAGCTTGTAAAAGAGATTGATGAAAAGAGCGCATACATAAAGAAGAATGCCAATAAGAATATAGCTGACAGGTATGCAGAGCTCAATGAGCTGCTCGCAAAGAGGAATGAGGAAAAGTCAAAATTGAATCAAGAGCTGGCAGGACTTGAGCAGATAATAAAGAACGAAGCTGAAGCGGTAAAAGAGCTCGCACCTATTGTCGATGAATTAAACAATGAATTGGAGGAGCAGAAAGATAAAATAGAAGATATAAAGAATGAACTTAATGAGGTTAATGAAAATATAGAGAAAACAAAAGCAGAGACGGCCAAGCTCAGGAAGAGCCTTGAAGAGATGGATGCACAGAAGAGAAATATGCTACGTGAAGAACTTTCGCTTAGAGAGGAGATTGCAAGAAGCGGAGGCAGTGGAAGGATTGAGGAGCTGCTTAAAGCAAATGTTGCACATGGAGTTTATGGAAGTGCTTTGAGCCTTTGCAGTTTTGATGAAGGCTATGAGAAAGCGGCATATGCAGCTGGAGGCTCAAGGCTCAACTATATAGTTGTTGAAAATATAGATGTTGCAAATACCTGTATAAAGATTCTTAGAAATAACAACCTTAGAACCTCTTTTATACCAATCAATGATATAAAGATAGCACCAACGCAGAGAAGCAGCGGCCATGATTATATAATAGACCATGTGAAATTTGATAAGAAGTTCAGCAGGGTTTTTGATTATATCTACGGCGATACCTCGATAATAGAGAGTATATTAAGCGTTAAGGAAAAAAGAGCGGGAAGATATGTTACTCTTGAAGGAGATATTGTTGAAAGCACGGGAATAGTAACAGGAGGCAGTATAAGGATTTCTGGAATAGGCTTAGAAGCTAAAATGAAGAAGCTCGTAGATGAGAGAAGCAGGCTCGAAGAACAGTATTCTGAATTCAGCGTAATGCTCGATTCCCTCAAGGAGGAGTTAAGCGGCTATGAGAAGGACAAGCTCGAGCTTGAGCTCAAGCTCACTACACTGCTCAACGAAGGCTCAAAAAGCAAGGGCGAACTCGAAAGCTCGAACGCGAAACTGAATGCACACAAAACAGCACTCGAAAACGCGAATGTAGAAAAGAGGAGGATAATTGAAGAACTCAACAAGCTCAACAATGAAGCCGAGCCGATAGTGAAAGAGCTCGATGAACTGCGCTCGCGCCTCGAGAATTCAAGCGAGGACAACGCAAAGAGGGAAGAGGAACTCGAGAAATATGTTGAGAGGCTTAAGATAGAGAAGGCAACGCTCGAAAAGGAAAACGAGATGTATAGCAAACGCATACATGATATCGATGCTTCTATAAACAGGCTTGAAGCAGAGCTCAAGAACATCGATGCTTCAATAAAGGAGCTCGAATCACTGATGGAAAAGGCAAATTCAGAGAAGGAGTCCCTTCAAACAGAATTAGAAGGGCACGATAAAGCGAGCTCTAAAATATATAACTCTATAAAAGAGGTTGATGATATAATAGCAACACTCAGCATCGAGAAGGGCCGCCTCTCAAGTGAAAGATTGAATAGAGAGCGCGAGAAGATTGATTTAGAGGGGCGCATCTCGCAGAACCAGACAAGGCTTGGGGATATAAAAGCAGAGCTTGCTGGATACGAGGAAATGGAGATGATAGATAAAAAGATTGATGAACTTGAGAAGGATATTGCATTATCAAAGAGCATGATTGAAAAGCTGGGCAATGTCAATTTAAAAGCACCCGAAATGTATGAGGAAAAGAAAAAGGAGACAGAAGAGGCGATGAACAAGCTCAAGACCCTGCAAACAGAAAAAGATTCGGTATTATCAATGATAGAGCAGATTGAATCAAAGAAGTATAATGTATTTATGGATACTTTCAACAAGGTTAATGAAAACTTTAAGAAATTATACAGCTATGTTTTTGATGGCGAGGCAAAGCTTGTGCTTGAAAACCCTAAAGACCTGTTCAATACCGCACTCTTGATTGATGCAAAGATCGGAAAGGAGACGCAGAATACAGAGCAGTTTTCAGGAGGCCAGAAATCAATGCTGATGCTTATATTAGTATTTTCACTGCAGATGATGAACCCTATGTCTCTTTACATCTTCGATGAGATTGATACCGCGCTTGACAAGGAGAATACAAAAAAACTATCAAAGCTTATAAAGGAACTTTCAAAGAATTCACAGTTTATTGTTGTAAGCCATAATGATGCATTGATAACATCCGCAGATAATGCAATAGGGGTGATAATGAAGGATGGAATTTCAAGCGTTGTGGGAATCAAAATTTCAAATATAATGCAGCAGGCAGAAGCATGATAACTATTTAAGGGATTGAGGATAATAAAAAGAATAATAAAAGCAAACAAAGTATAATGAAAATATAAAAAATATAAAAATAGGATATGATAGAACAAAAAATGTAAATAAATAGAATAAATAATAGAAGATAATAAAATAAAAATAGAATATGATAAAAAGTAATGGAATATAATAAAATAAATATAATAAATAATAGAATATAATAAAGGGTTTTTATAATTGGCGCATTAGGATGAAGGCTAAAGCAAAAAAAGAAAAAGTATCAAAAAACACCACAACGATAATCTATATTCTGCTTGTGCTTTTCTTCATCCTCTATATTTTATTTCAATCAATATATATTCTCTCTCTTCTTATTGGAGCTTGCCTGTTATTAACAATTATAGCGGCTCTTGTTATAGAATTTGTAAAAGGCTTTAAAGAGAGTGGTGCAAAAAAGAGTATTATAGAAATAATAACCGCAATCATACTTGTTGCTGTTTTTTGGATTGCACTTGAAGCGGCTCTTGGAACTTCAATACCTTTAGATGTGGTACCGAGCTGCAGCATGCTACCGCACCTCCAAAGAGGTGATCTTATAGTACTGCAAAAGGCAACAGAAACAAATATCAGGGCGCCTATAATAAATATAAGTAGTGAAGCATTCAACAATATGCTCAGCAATATGAGCAATGAATCCCTAGCGTGTGTTTCATATTTCCAGAGCGGCAATACAGGAAGCATAACCCAATTTTATTATAAAGGCGAGCAGATAGGGTTTATAAAAACAGCAGACCAAATGAGGACGATTGTACCTTTTGGTTATCAGAATAATAATCTTATAAAATATAATTGCGGAATTACAAATGTTATACTTTCAAATGGAAGCGTAATGCAAGAAGTATATACAAATTCAATAACAATAAACAATATAACAATAAATGGCGATAAAAACAACAGCATCATTGTATACCAAACAGTGCCCAGCGATCTCTTCTATAAATACGGCGATACCTATATTGTGCATAGAGCATATGCAATACTAAATGTGAGCGGCACTTATTATATTTTAACAAAAGGAGACAATAATCCTGGTTTAGATATACAATATGATAATATACCGCCATCATTAAACCAGGTAATGGGTAAGGTCTTGTTTGATATACCTTATTTAGGCTATCTCAAGCTTGCAATGAGCAGTAGCTTTACCGAGCCCGCTGGGTGCAATGTTACATTGCAAGACTCTTGATTTATATTTATTATTATATTTATTATTTTGATAGATTTATGATAAAATTTTATTAATGTTTTTTAGATTTTTTAATTAAAAGTTAATTAAAAGTATGAATTATTTACCTAATATTTAATCGAAGTTGATTTTATGGATGAAAATTTTATTGAAACCGCTAGAGATGTTGGCAGAGTTGGTTACAGCGCACTGAAAGATGCAAAGGCGATGATAAAGCCAGGTGTCAAGCTTATAGATGTTGCTGAAAAGATAGAAAAAAGTATCATAGAAAAGGGTTATAGATGTGCATTTCCGATTAATTTATCTATAAACAATGAGGCTGCTCATTACACACCTAAACTCAATGATGAAAGAGTATTTAGTGAAAATGATTTGATAAAGATTGATTTTGGTGTTGAAAAGAATGGAGTCCTTAGCGACTGTGCAATAAGCGTTGACCTTTCAGGTAGGTATCAAGAGCTAGTAGAAACCTCAAAAGAAGCGCTTGAAGCCGCATTGAGTATTGTTAAAGATGGTGTTGAAGTTAGAAAAATAGGAAAGGCAATAGAAGACACAATAGCAAAACATGGATTTATACCAATAAAAAACCTTGGAGGGCATGGTGTTGATATCCACAATCTTCATTCAGATATCTTTATACCGAACTTTGATAATGGCGATACAACAAAGCTTGAAGAGGGAAAAATCATTGCTATAGAGCCGTTCGTGACAAATGGTAAAAAAGGATTAGTTATAGAGGGTGATTTCTGTGAGATATACCAATTTGAAAATGATGTTTCTGTTAGGTCACCGAATGCGAGAAAGATCCTAAATGAGATAAAAACAAGTTATAATTATGAACCTTTTGCAGCACGCTGGCTTTCAAAAGCGGTTGATTCAAGCTTTGGCCTTTATGCAGGAATAAACGAGCTTTATAGAGCGGGTGCGCTAGATGCATATCCTGTTTTAATAGAGCAGAGTGAAGGAATAGTAGCGCAAACAGAGGTTGATTTGATAGTAGGTAGCGATAGTTGTGAAGTATTAACAAAATAATGTTTATAATTTATAATCTTTATTTTTAAAGTTTTAATTTTTTTTCTTTTTCCAGTTTCCTTCTCCATACTTTTCCTCGTATCCAATAATCTTTTCTTCATAATCATCTAAAGGAAGATTTATTGGATTTTCTTCAACTTCATTTATATTATCAGTATCTGTTTTATCTGCTTTTTTTTCTTTTATATAACGAAGGATGTTATATATCTTTCCACCAAACTCATTATCTAAAACTGAGGGATTACCTTTTATATATATTATCTCGCTTGCAATTTCAATTCCATTAAACTTTCTAATAATCTTTTCAATATTACTTTTTTGTTCGTTAGTTAGTATTATTAAATAGTAAAGATTATTATACAAATTCATAAATTCATTATATTTTTTAATTACCCCCTCATTAAATAAAGTTGCACCATGAGGTTCTAGGAATATCATTTTATTATAAATAGTTAGATCAGGCAATAAAAAATCAGGAGTATAATAATATTTCTTCCCTTCATATTCTCCTACATAAAATGAAACTTTATTGTGTAAATATTCTATTCCTAATCTTTCTAAATTATCTTCTACAAGCTGCTCAAAAAGAGATGTTTGAGGTTTATTTGAATTGTTTTCATTACCTAATTTTCTCAAAAGTTTAGGGATTTTGCCATTATATTTGATTGTTTTATTATAATCAATATCATCAAATGGCAAAGTAACACCCCAGTTTATTAACTATTTATTAACCAATAAGGTATTTATTAATTTTTATAAATTCATAAAAATTACAAGAAAAAAATATAAAAAAATAAAATAAAAAGATAAACTAAAAGATCAACCAGTATCACAAAGGCTGAAACCGCATTTTGGACATGTGAAGCATCCCGCACCCGCTATCATTGTAGTGCCGCATTCAGGACAGATTTCGGTTTTGCTCGCTTCAAAAGTGTAGGACTTTGCAGATTCTGTTACCGCCTGCATCGTCACACCTTGTGTCTCCTTCTTTTCATGCTGTTCTTTTAACTGATGAAGCTTCGGCTGTTTGTTGACTGTAAGAACCTGCACGCTCTTTGATGCATCCCTATAAACTGTAATACCCTTGCAGTTTGTCTCCCATGCTAGATTATAGGCTTTTTCTATATCCTGCGGAGTAGCCCAGTTCGGGAAGTTTATAGTCTTTGATACTGCGCTATCTGTATACTTCTGGAATGCCGCCTGCATCTTTACATGCCATTCAGGTGCGACATCATGTGCTGTAACAAAAAGCCTTCTGATTTCACGAGGAATCTCTTCAACATCCTGTATTGAATTCATCCCTGCTAGACGCTCCATAAGCTCTTCAGAGTAGAAGCCGTTCTCAATAGCATACTGCTCGAACTCGTTATTCACTTCTAGAAGGTTTGAACCTAGGGATTCGCGAACATTCCTTGTATATACAACCGCGAATAGAGGCTCGATGCTCTGTGATGCACCTCCAGCTATAATGCTTATAGAACCTGTCGGTGCTATTGTTGTAACTGTTGAATTTCTAAGCGGAGGATAGCCGAGCCTCGCCCATATGCTGTCCTTGAAATCTGGGAATGGTCCCTTCTCAACCGCAAGTTCCTCACTCATCTTTCTTGCGTTGTCGTTGATGAACTTCATAACGTTTTCGGCGAGCACAAGCGCCTCGTTGCTGTCGTAGCGTATGCCGAGCCTGATCAGCATATCAGCCCAGCCCATAACACCCAAGCCAACTCTTCTTATAGACATGTTCATCTTTTCAATTTGTGGAAGCGGGAATTTGTTTACATCTATTATGTTATCAAGGAATCTTATAGAAAGCCGCACAACACGCCTGAGCTCCTCCCAATCAACCTCATAGTGATGGTCAACATGCTTCACCATCTTAGCTAGATTTATAGAACCAAGATTGCAGGAGTCATATGGATATAAGGGCTGCTCTCCACAAGGATTTGTTGATTCAATAGGCCCGTATTTTGGCACTGGGTTTGAAAAGCTTGCATTTATTCTATCTATAAAGACTACACCAGGATCTCCAGTCTTCCAAGCCATTGTTACGATAAGATTCCATACCGCACGCGCATTTAGCCTACCAACAACCTGATTATTTCTTGGGTTTATTAGATCATAATCCTCATTATGCTTCAGCGCCTTCATAAATGCATCTGTAATAGCAACGGATAGGTTAAAGTTCCTCATAACACCCTCGTTTTCCTTCATAACAATAAAATCGAGGATGTTTGGATGATCTACACGCAAAATACCCATATTTGCTCCTCTTCTCTTACCACCCTGCTTTATCTGCTCTGTTGAAGCATCAAAAACCTTCATGAAGCTTAATGGGCCGCTCGCAATTCCAGATGTTGAATGAACTATATCTCCTGAAGGCCTCAATCTAGAGAATGAAAAGCCAGTTCCTCCACCACTCTGGTGTATAAGCGCCGCGTATTTAAGCGCATCATAGATTTCACTAAGTGAATCACCAATAGGAAGAACAAAGCATGCGCTGAGCTGTCCGTTTTCTGTGCCAGCATTCATCAATGTTGGAGAATTCGGCATAAACTTAAAAGAGGTCATTAAATCAAAGAATTCCTTTGCAATATTTTTTACTTCTGTTTCACTTTTACCATATTTTGCTTCCGCAGCCGCTACTGCATTTGAAACACGCTCGAAAAGCATCCTTGGCGACTCTATTATTTTTCCGTTAGCATCCCTTAAAAGATATCTTGCCGAGAGAACGATAAGGCTGTTGAGTGGAACCTTTAAATCATCATATGGAATGCCAAGAGAGGCTCTAAAGGCACGCTGCTCTGCATGCTTGTTTCTATAAAGTATAAATGATTTTGCAACTGCGGCATCGCTTTTCATCAGCACCATTTCTATTATATCCTGTATCTGCTCTACTGAAACCTCCTCCTTATTCATCATACGCAGCTCCTGAATTACTTTCAAGGCAATCTTACGCGCCTCTTCAAGATTTTCATCAGTTTTAAAAGGATAAACCTCATTATACGCTGCGGCTATCGCCCGCTCTATCTTAGCGCTATCAAAACCAACAAGATCGTTGTTCCGCTTTCTGACTACTCTTGGATTTTGTCCAACAGCACCCTCACCACTATTTTCATTTTCAGCCATATCACCACCATAAACATTATTTTTTTATATTATTAATTATTTTTTTATTAATTTAATTATTAATCATTATTTTAATTATTATTTTAGTTTATTTTTGAAGTTATATTTTTGTTTTATTTTAATTTTTATTTTATATAAAATATAAAACATCGACGTTGTAGATAATATAACATCGAGTCTCTTAAATAAAAGCGTAAACAAACAGTTAATAAAAAGAAAGCAAGATTTAAATAATAGAAATATATTAAAAAAAGAGCAAAGTATATTTTTTTATATTAGAATATAATTTTATATTATAAATTTTTATATCTTAATATATTTTTTAATATTTTTAAAGTAGGAATTATAGATGATAACTTATAGATAAAATAATAGAGATAATAATTAAAGATAGTAATTAAAATAATTAAAGGTAGTAAGTAAGATAGATAAGAAGCCTACTTTAATCCTAGAATAATATAAAATAAAAATAAAATTAAAAATATTTAGAATTCTTTTTTAGGAACATTATCACAAGCTTCATTAAATTCTTTTTGAAGCCCCTGCCACGCATTAAGATACCTTTCGCGCTCGTTTTTATCAACGCAGAAATACAGCCATTGTGAAAAGAGCGAATTATCAATATTTTTTTCTGCAACCTCTGCAATATCAAAGGGAGTTATTAATCTCCATTTGTTCTCCTTTGCCTCTCTATATTCTTCTGCAATTTCCTCTATATTATTGCTAAGCTGTTTTGTTGTTGTTATTGTTTTATGTGTCTTCCAGGAATGCCCGGATGCAAAAGAAGCAATAATGATCGCCTTTATAATTGTTGTTATATCTTCATCTGTTATTTCATGATTTCTGCTCTGTGTGATTTTCTTGACCTTGTTTGCGAGTACATCAAACTTGGTTAGATTATATTTAATCGGCAAGAAATCACCAATCTATTTAAAATATTTAAAATAAATTACACAAGCAAAATATTTAATTTATATTATAATTTATTTTTATATTATAAATTTTTTTACTTCTATATTATATTTTTTACTTCCAATATATATATTTGTATGAAAAGTTATATAAGCATGTCTTTTCTAAATTTTATTTAGTAAAAAATTTTACGTGATCTTATGGGAATCTTTAATTTATTTGGAAAGAAGGATGCGAGCGAAGATCTGATTAAAGGTATGCCTTATAGAATCTCAACAGAGTGGGTTCCGTACAAGCTATATGCTAGCAGGAAGAGCTCGTCAACACTTGTAATAAGGGTAAAAAATATGACAAAAGAAGTGCTCCTTACTTCTGTTGTGATTGAGCTCCCCAAGCAGCTCGCTTTTGATAATATAAGCATTGAAAAGGAGAAAGAGCTCAGGCTCGGCGAGCTGGCACCTGATGAAGAGAGAGAGATAAGAACAGAGGTTATGACCACATTGAGCTCTGATCCTGGCGAGTATACTTTATCATTGACCGCAATAGCGCATTACAGAGATTATGGGCATGTTATAAATGAGGTGAAAAGAAGAGTAGCAGTAGAAGTTGTCTGATATCCTACCATAAATAAACTCGTGTGGTCCTCACGGTTTCAAGGTTCGTTTCAACCATTGTCGCACCATTCGTGTTCATTCCAATGGTATACCGCAGGGTGTTCCAGAACACCCACTACTCCTATCCCGCTACCTTGCAATAGTTGGATTTGGAGGTACTTCTTTTCTTATTACTATAGTTTACGTCTATACTTCACTACTATTTTATATATTTCAGTATATATTTATATACCTTTCGTTTCGCATTCACCCCACAATTGAAATTGTGAGCTTTCTGCTATGCGTTCTGTAAGTTTTATAAATTTTTAACATCTTCTAAAAATTAGATTAAATTATAGGTTGTTAATTATTATTTCCAATTTTGCACTTTATTTTAGAATAGATCTATTCTCGTCGCTCTATTAAAATATAAAATAACAAAGATAATATAGAAAGAATATGTTTTTAGAGTAGAAGCCATTTCCATAAAGGTACAAAGTTTATATTTTTTCCATCAACTGTTTC
>Ga0209120_1000865_pt1 | contig 12234 bp, 6 predicted proteins | sample JossMetagenome_FD_184730 | JGI IMG/M metagenome (GOLD analysis project Ga0209120, IMG submission 184730) | Hot spring microbial communities from Joseph's Coat, Yellowstone National Park, USA - JC2_E (SPAdes) (version 3) | ecosystem: Environmental > Aquatic > Thermal springs > Hot (42-90C) >... | reverse complement strand
GTTGCTGCGGTCTCTAGCCAAGGCATTATAGTAGCGCGAAGAGATCGTGAGAGTATTAAAGGAATCCCATAAGCTCTCTCGTCGACGAACTCCGTCAACAGGCTTGGCCATAAGCATCACATGCGGTGGTGCACGCTAGGCTTGGGATTGCAAAGAAGCAGCGTCAGGTACCTGCCTACTCCCCCGATAATTTCCCGAGGAATACCACGAACTCTCTTACCCTATAAATACGGTAGCAGGACCCTGACATCTAGCCCAGCCACCAAAGATCCTCCGACAAGTCGTGCAGTGGGCGTGCGGCCTTTTACCGGCGGCGCCGCGGCGCTTCAAGTGTGAAATTCCTCACATTCTGACCCGGGATTGCGGCATGGGCACCTGCTCGGACCCGAACGGCGGCCTGACCCTGATGTAGAACTCCGGTTCCTCTTCCCTGAGATGCTCGCTTGGCGATCGGGGCTCCCGCAGTGCGGCAGGCCGGCACGGACAACATAGAATGCACTCGCCGTAAAATTTAGCGCAACGAAGGTGGCCACCTGAGGGCCCCACGCGCCGAGCAGTCCACTCAGTGTCGATTCGTCCTATATACTATCTACGCGCTCCAGCGCCTTAAATAGGGTTCCGACATAACAGGGCGTGAAGGGGAAACTGGAACCTGTAACGCCCGGGCCGCGTTCGCGCGCCTCCGGCCCGGCCCTGGACCTCGGCGCGCGCAGGATAATGAGGCAGGGCGAGCACTCCGCCGGGGGCCGCCCCCGCTACCTGGTGACGCTGCCGAAGAGGCTCAACGCCCTCTGGGCGCTGCTCTGGGAGGAGCACCGCGCCGTGCACTTTGTGCTGGAGGTCCTGGACCCCCTGCCGGCGCCGCGCCCCGGCGCGCTCCCGGCCGTGCTGGGCCCCGTGATCGACCTCGGGGAGAGGCGCGTCTCGCGGCAGGGGATGCGCTCCTCACGCGGCGCGCCGCGCTTCGCGCTCACGCTGCCGCTGTATATGGACCACGCCTGGGGGGAGATCTGGAGGGCCCGCGCGCGGATCCGCGTCCTGGCGGAGGTGGTGCAGGGCGGTGAGTGACGGGGTGGTGGTCGGCCGGGTCGAGTTCTGGTTCGTTCGCGACGGCGGGCGCCGCCTGTTGGTCGCGCGCGACGCGAGGATCCACCGCACGCTGGGCGAGGAGGAGCTGCGCGCCGGCGTGTGCGCGGACGACCTCAGGTCCATATCGGGTATGCGCATCTAGTGGGAGGACGCGGCGCCGATCCTCCGGATGGTCCGCGCGCTCCTCTACGACGGGATCCAGGGCGCCGATCGAGACGTCCTGCAGGGACATCTGAATCAGATCAAGGGCTTCCTCCTGTTCACGAGCTCCACGAAGGGAGATCTTCAGGCTCTTCGCCTTCCTCCTCGCGGCGCTCATCTACTCCTACTCCATCCTCTTCAGGGGCAGCCTGAGGAGGGAGGAGTTCAGGCTGTTGCCGGCGCTGGTTCTCATCCGGGGGATGGTGGAGGTCGAGATCGAACCGTTCGGCGGCGATAATAATGTTAGTCATGATCCATATTTAAGGGATCCATATTTAAGGAGGTGATTTTGGGTCTACAGTGAAGGGCGAGGTTTGGTGTTCATTTTATCATGCCAGTCCCCACTTTACGCGGGGGCACGTGCGCATGAGAAGCCCAGCTTCCTCGCGTATTCGCACATGGCTGTAACCGCTTCGGTGTGAACTGGGATGACCTTCTTGGGCCTTATGGTCTCCAAGATCTCCTTCAGCTCGTAGGGGTAGTAGTGGCCGGAGATCCTGAGCCTGTAGACTATGAAGCCCAACATCTTCATCCAGGTGTCTTCGACGTTCTCGTCTTCCCCCGTTTCGCCCTTTGCCTCTGTAGACAGAGAAATCAGCACGGGTGTCCTGTCTAGCTCTTCCCTCCTCACGAGGTCCAGGTGTTCTCCCTTCACGGTCAGGACTAGATAGTCGCCCGGGCTCTGCCTGATTTCTTCCTCCGTGACTACCGGGAACCTCAGCTTGTCGTCAGACAGCTGGTATATTTCTGTCCCTGGGCCTAAGTAGTTCGCCCACACCTCCATCATATTTATGAGCCTCTTCCCTGAGACCGCCACTTTCCTCCCGGGGTTGAGCCTGATTACGGATAGCACCGACTCCAGGTCTATCGGGTCTACCGAAACGAAGACCAGCGAGCTGGCGTGGCTCTGGAAGATCGAGGTGACCTGGTCGATGAACTGGTGCGGAGTTGCTGGAGTCGTGGGCGAAGAGAAGTTCGTTCCCTCTATTATCAGGAAATCCGTCTCGTAGCCATTTTCCTCGTACTCCTCGAACAGGGTCTTGGGGTGCGTCTTCCTGAACAGGTCTTCGTCTACCGCTTTCAGCAAGGGCCGCAACCTGAGGTCCCCGGTGTAGAGTATCCTCGGCCCTCCAGCGTCGTAGTAGAGCGAGTATGCGGGGTAAGCACTGTGGCTTACTAAGAGAGGCCTTATTCCGTCGTCGTTACCCCTCACGTCGTCAACGTTTACTCCTATTGGGGGGGAAACGTAAGTCGTCCAGTTGTTCGTGCCCTCATACGGCTCGATGAACGCGTTGAACACGTCTAGGTTGGGGACGTAGACAGTCGAACCCATACTCAAGGGCTGCAGGAGGCCTAAATGGTCGAGGTGGAGGTGGGAGATGTAGAACTTCGTGTACTGCTCCACGTCGGGAATTATCTTGAGCTTGAGCATTTCTGAGGGCCCGGACGGCTCTATCTCCTTGCCGTAGTACTTCTTGAACCTTGAGAACCTTATTCCCTGGTCGAACACTACTGAGCCGTCCTTATTACTCACAACGATGCAGTTTCCTCCGACTTCTCCGTAGCCCTGGAGTATGTCAGCCTTCACGCCCTCGCCAAGGTCATATTCCATGGTCAACACCTACGAGAACTCCGTTGACTACCGAGTACCTCCAGCCACTTCCCTCGAGGAGCTCTTCCGGCTTCACTATGCTCACGTTCCTCACATCGCCTCCCCTTTCAATCCTCAGCTCGTCCCCCTGAACGCTTGCACTCCACCCGCCTTGCTTCAGCAGGTCGAGTGCCCTTTCTTTCACGTCCTCACTGCGGCCCTTGACGCCGAGTATCCCTCCCGCAATTTCGAGCGAGACCTTGAAGTCATCCATCTTCTCTGGGAGCCAGCTGTCCTTTTTCCTCTGCCTCGTCTTAATCCCTTCGTCCCTGTAGCCCTTGAGTGCGTTCTCCAGGGCGAACACCTTGTCTAAGACTTCCCACCTGACCCCTTCCTTATTCGGCCAGTTTTCTGGCAGTATCACGTCCCTCTGATCCGGATAGGCCTTCCTGAAGCTGAAGGTTAAAGGAAGGACCTCCTCAATGAACCTAGAGAGAGGCACCGTTTGGCCTGAGGAGCTAACTACCAAGGGGATCTCGATTACCGGCAAGCCCGAGAGGCTGAGCCTGGCGGTCACCAGGTAGTAGTTCTCTGGAAACGCATCACAGACCGCGAACCTAGCGGGCGGAGACCTCAATACGGAATAAAGCGTGAAGACTACGTCCCCCAGCTTGCTGGGGTCGTAGTCGTGGATCTTGTTCAAGACGAAGATCTTCTTGCCTTCGACGCGGCCCCCGAGGAACTCCACTAATTTGTTTGTGAAGCTTTCCATGGTTGCCTTCATTTCCCTCCTGTTATTGAGCCCGGAGAGCTCTCTGACCTTCCCTATTTCGAGCAGGACCAGGCCCTTCATGCTTTCATAAAGGGCGAACTTCTTCATCGAGTCCTTGAGGACTCTTATCCTGCGGAGCATCAGTTCGACGACGTCGCCCATCGTGCCCATCAGGGCGGCCTCCCAGACCTTCAGCGGGGTTATCTTCTCTTCCCTCTTGTTTGCCGGGTCCTCGTAAGTCAGGTAGATCGGGATGCCCTCCTTTTCCTCGCTCAGGTCGAAGACCTGAGGCCCGCCCGGCCCCTTGTAGACTACCGCGTCGGCCACGCTCACGGCCGCTCCAGTCCCCCTGGTTACTGACAGCAATCTGTTGTAGTAGTTCTCAAGGATCTCCTGCTCAATAGGAGTGTTCAGGGAGAGGTAGTAGATGAAAACTGGCTTGCTCTGCTTGAGCCTCCAGATCCTCCCGTTCCTCTGCTCGAACCTCACTATGCTGAGGGGGAGCTCGTAGTGGATTAGTACGTTGGCGCTCTGCAGGTTAAGGCCTTCAGAGGCTACGTCAGTAGCGACTAGAACCTTATGGCCTTCCGAGCTCAGCCACTTCTTCACGCTCTCTATTCCTTCCTTGGGCAAGGTCTCGCTCGTGACCAGCTTTACCTTATCCTCCTCGAGGTTTAGGATATCCTTCAGCTTCTGGTAGATGTACTGGGCCGTGTCCTTGTACTCCGTGAACACTATGACCTTATCCCCCTTACCGAAGTGGTTCTTGACCAGCTCGACCAGCTCCCTGATCCTGCTGTCGCTCTGCATCACGTTATTCGCGAGCTGGACAAGATCATCGATAAAATCCTTATACTTTTCGAGAAAAGCGGCGTTCAGCTGGGCCAGCCTCTCCGCGATCGCGTCTGGCTCTACGGCCTCTTCGGCCTCCTCGCTCTCCGCAAACTCCTCAGCCTCTTCTATCACCTCTTCGCTGCTCTCGAACTCGGCGTTCCTCTTCACCATCATTCTAGTAAACGTAAGTAAGCCGGCCTGGGGACTTGAGAGGGCCCTCCTGCCTATCATGAAGGAAAGCAGCGGCAGAGTCTTGGGAGGCTCTCCCTTCTCGTTGTAGTAATCCTTGAGTATGGAGAGCGTGAGCTTCTGGATTACGTTGTAGTACTTTCCCTCCTCCTCAGAGGGTTCAACGACGTACTGGACGAAGTACGCCTTGGGGAAGATCTGGTCCTCCTCATAGATCTTGTTCACGTTGTCCTTTGTCCTCTTGAGCACTATTGCCCTCACGGTATACCTCGCCAACGAGTCTCCCAGCTCCACTAGATAGGGGTCGATTAAGTTAAGCCTCTTCTTGTAGTCTTCGTCATTTCCTTTGTGGGGAGTCGCCGAAAGGCCGAGGAAGTGGGCTTTCGGTATGGAGCCGACCAATCTCGCGAGCGAGGAGTACCTTTGGGTCTCCTTCCCGCTGGTGACTCCCACCTTGTGGATCTCGTCTACTACGATCAGGTCCCACGAATTCTTAGAGATCTTTTCGTAGTGGTCATTCCTCTTGAACATGTCAACGCTCACCATGTAAATCCCTTCCGAGTCTATGCTCGATCCCCTCTGGTACTCCATCACCGGCAGGCCCCACTCCTTGGCGAAGCGGTTGAGCTCGTACTTCCACTGCTCCAGGAGGACCTTCGGCAGAACCAAGAGGATCCTCTTCGCGCCCCTGAGCTTGACAATCAGGTCTATTATCATGATGGCCTCAATCGTTTTCCCTAAGCCAACGTCGTCCGCGATGAGGAACCTGACAGGGTCTCTCCCTAGGAGTCTGTAGTAGATCTCAGCCTGGTGAATGTAGGGCTCGTAGTCCCCTGAAGTTAAGATAGAATACCTGAAGAAGGGGTGGAAGTCCTTGAGCCACTCAAAGACGTAGAAGGCGAACCTCAGGTCGTTGAGCTTCTCACTCATAGAGGTCACGGAAAGCCTCCCCTACTCTGTAGGTGTCAAGCAGGTTGTTCCTCCTCTGGTACCTGCTCACGAACTCCGTGTACCAGAACTGCAGGCTGAACTCGTCAAGAGAGGCAACAGCCTTGCTCAGGTCCATTATTCTTGAGGCCGAGGGGTTCCTTGTCCCTTGCCTGACCCCGCCGTAGACCACCAGCGTCTTGAACAGCCTCTCGTCTTCGGTGTAAATTGTCTTCTTGGTGAGCTTGTAGCTTGCCTGAACCCTGTTTAGCGCGTGCTCCTTGACTTCGCTCAGGCTTAAGGAGGACTTGAACAGCCTGAAGGCCTTGCCGTTCCTGACTTCATAGAAGTACAGCCTCGGCCTCCCTCTGGCCTTTACTTCCCTAACGTAGAAGGGGTTCACTGTCCCTCCCTCTTACCCCTCACCGCGATTACCCCTTTCGAGATAAGCTCGTTTATGCTGTTCACGCTCCCCTCTTCTATCCGCTTGAACTCGGAGATCTTCACCCTCAAGCTACCGCTAATTCTAGCGCTCAGACTGCCAATGAGGCTTAACTGAGCGCGCAGGAAAGTTGCGAAGTCGTCAAGCTTCATCTTAGCGGGCCTAACGACTACCGTTACCTTCCCCGGATTCTCGAGAATAAGCTCACCCTCCACTTCCTTTACCCCTATTATCTGCCTGAACTTGCCCAGAATATCAGGAAGGTTAGCGTCGGGCTTCAAGATATCTATCTCGGTTATCTGTGTGGTCGTGCTGACAGAGCTGAGCAAAGGCTCCTCTTCCTTCTTCTCGATCTGCAGCTGGATCGCGTGCGTCTTGGTTTTGTCCCCGTACTTAGCGGCGATGGTCACTGTAGTGGGCCTCTCGAGCCGAACCTTGAGCACGGCATCGAAGGGCGGGACTCCCTCCTTCGGCTCTATGGTTCCTTCGCTGGCCTCGAGGCTTACCTTATCCGAGAAGTTCCCGACCTTCTTGACGGTGATTCCTACCGACTTCTCCTCCCCTTCCAAGCCCTGTACTAGCGTCGGGGCCATTATCTCGACTCCCTCTTCCTTCTCCTCCTTCCTCCACTCGATTCTCCCCGTCACGTAGACGCTCAGCCAATCCTGCCTGCCCATCAGTGAATCAATCGGGATTTCGGTTCCGTCCTGAGTGACCACTACGCAGTATTCCCTGATTACTCTGTCGCCCTCTTGCATGACCCTTTCCTGCTTGATGAGTTCTTCGATTTCTCTCTGCGCGGCCTCCTCCGCGGAAATGATCAGCGTTGAGTCGTCTATCTTTATGTTGGAGTCCGGGGCCTTGAAGTATATCCTCGATCCGGTCTGGAGGCCTATCTTTCTGGTGGTGACGCCGTCAATCAGAGCCTTCCTGAGGCCATCATCGCTAACCCATGGGAGTAGAGAGTTGGCGTAGAACATATCCCTCAGCTGAGAGAACGTCATGCCTTCTATCTTCTGGATCCCAACATTGTTCTTGAGGAAATACTCGAGATATTCGAAGCTGCTGGCGTCGTCTGTGACCACCTTCTCGTTTACCAGGGTGCTCCAGGCTTCTCCCATCAGGATCTTCTCCCCGCTGGTCAGGCTCACAATCTTGACCTCGTTCCTCCCGTCGGGGAAGGCGAGCCTGTCGTAGTACTGGAAGACCAGAGCGTAGACCATGTTCCTCAGGCTCGTCATGTAGTCGGAAATCATCTTCCTCGCGACGTTCCTCAGGACCTCCTCTTTGTAGTACTGGGACACGTCGAGCCTATCGCAGGCGAGGTACTCCTTAGCGTAGTCGAGCATCTTCTGCCTCACCCATTCCTTGCTCAGTGAGAACATTACTGCTATCGTGTTGCTGTACCTCCTTGGTGAGCCGCCCGGCGCGACGCTGTAGATGAACCTCCTTATGGAGTCCTTAATTTGACTGTCGTCCGTGCACGAAGGACAGGCGGGCTTGTCTATTATTACAAGCGTGTAGGAGCGCTCGTCAGCTTCGATCAGTTTGTCCAGGTCGCTCACGACGCTGGTGTAGAGCTTCAGGAACCCTACATTGGGGGAAGTCTTCCTGCTCCTTTTCTCCAAATCCTCAGGTGAGGTCTCGGCTAGTCCTATTATGATCCTCTTCAGCCAGTCCTCCGCCTCGGCCGTCGGCACTTTGTCCCTGTCGGACTTGCACTTGGTCTTGGGGTCGAAGTAGAACGTGAACCAGTACCGGTCCTTGTTTGAGATGAGGAAGGGGACTATGTGGTCGGGGTTCTGAGTGCCGTTCAGCATGTCGTCGAGGTAGCCCCCCAAGTCGGACGGGGTCTGCTTCAGCTCGTTCAGGTAGACAGGGTCGACGGCGCTCGTCACGACCTCCCTGCTGTCGGGGAGGGCCGCAGCTAAGTTCCCGCTTACGTCGAGGCCGAGCTTGTAGTAGAACGTCCTGAGGAATACGTAGCTGGCCAGCATGGAGTAGATCGCTAGGACTTTGGTGCTCCGCTTCATTTCCTCGAGCACGCTGTCGTAGTCCGGGTAGTCTTTGACCAGCATCAGCTTGATCTCGCCGTCCGAGACGTCTATATCGGAGGGAAGGACCACGCTCCTAGGAGGCTTATAGTTCCACAGCTTCCTCACCACCTTCCTCGTGATCTTCAGGGCGTCCCTCGTCCTCTGCAGGCCTTTGTGGTTCTCGACCAGACTCCTCAATGCGGAAACGTACAGGGGGTGGAAGGGGTAGGTGAGGGGCAACTCCTGGACTATCTTGTCATTGACGTACTGCTTGAACCTCTCCGCGAGCTCCGAGTACCGCCTTACCAGGTCTGGAATAACCGAATCGTTTATCCTCTCAAAGATCCTCTTTTTCAGCACGCTAGCTAGGTCTGTCTCAGTCTCGATAGGGGCCTTGTAGACCGAGCCGACCCTCAGTATCCTCTTCGAGAGCTCCTCAGCAACAGCCTCGTAGCCGCTCTCCGCGAGGACTTTGCTGTCCTTGTACTCCGCAGCGATCGTTACTACGAACACTACGGGCATCTTAGTGGTCACGTTGGCGAGGGCCTCGAAGAAGTTCAGGCACTGCCTGTAGTAATTGTCGTAGAGCGTCCCCCTCAGCCTCGAGAGGTACCACACCATCTCATCGAAGAGTATGAGGACCTTCTCCCCCCTGAACAGCTCCTCGAGCTTATCCGTAGTGGGGGTCATCATGTCCCTGTCATACTGGCTGATTAGCTCGTACTTGCCGAGCTGCTTCGCTATGTAGCCCCAGAGGGTTTTTACCTCTTTGGAGTCCGCGGGGCTCGGGGCCGTGTTGGCGTCCTTCCCTCCAATTCCGATCACCTTTACTCCATCAATTACGTGGAGGCCGAACTTCTCCGCCATTTGGGGGTTCCTGAAGGCGTGGTAGAGCATGATTAGCGAGTGGGTCTTGCCCCCGCCGAAGAGAGAGAAGAGCGGGATCGTCAGCCCCTTGCCCTGGTCTATGTTGGCCGAGATGTCGGAGACCAGCCTTTTCATTGACTCCGTGAAGTAGGTCGAGGCGAAGAACTCGTTCGGGTCTGAGTAGACCGGTGGCGCTTTTCCCAAGATCATGTCGCTTAGCTCCGGAGCTATCTGGTCGTCAAGGCTCGAGCTGAACACGTCCTTTCTCAAAGCATTATTATAGAGGGAGAGAGGATTTGAGGGAGCATTATTATAGAGGGAGAGAGGATTTGAGGCCATGACTTTCACCCGAAGTACCTCTCGATCCCTACCTTCTCTTCCTCGACCATACGCTTTGCCAGGATCTTTTCAGGGTCTTCTTCCCTTAAGACCTTCGAGAATATCTTAGCCATAGCTAAGGCCTCGTCAACATAGCGGGTCTTCTCCCTCAGCTCTTCAATTATCTTGCTCAAGTTCGCCGAGTCCTTAAGGGAGATATATTCAATATAGTGGAGAACCTGGACTGGGTTGAAGAACTCCATCTTTCCGGCGATCGCGGACCTGATGTGGGACATGGATTCGAGAGACGAAATAAGGGAGTTTATGTCTCCTTCCTGAACGGGCTCAACTAGCGTTATGGAATCTTCCTCTAAGCTCACGATCCCGTTCTTCTCGAGGTCCTCAGTGTCGATGTTTCCGGAGATGTTCAGGAACGTGAGGCTGTTCTTGTCGAGCTTCCTCGGTCCCCTCCTCGAGGGCGGGAAGAGCACCTTCACTAATACATAGTAAGTCGAGTACGGGTTGGCGATCCTGACTCCGACACCTTTGGAGAGTCCTTCGACAATCGCCTGGGCTGTGGTAGGGAAAATATAGTTGCTCACCAGGTCCTCTACGGCCTGAACCCCTTCTCCCTTCAGCCCTATGAGCTTCTCGTACTTCGTGAACACCTCCATGGCCTTGCCAAGGACTTCAATATAAGTGTCAAGGTTGAGCTCGGCACCCTTGCTTACTTGTTTTGAGAACCACTGCGAGACTTCCTCGACAGCCTCGCGCCTAACGTCGTGAACCGGCTTGACGCCTTCAGCTTTCTTCCTCCAGGTTATGACTATCGATTTGTCGAGCGAAATAGCCGTGTTCCTAGCTGTAATCCTAGTTTCATCTTCGGTGGTTATGGCGTGTGCAGAGGATATCTTGAATCCGGATTTGTGCCATCCTGCGTAAAGGAGTGAAGTCCAGGTCTCTGGAGACGTATGGTTGTAGAAGGTCACTAACAGGCCATCCTCCTTCAGGGTCCTGTACAGTTTCTTGAATGCCTCTGCTAGTCTCTCCCTGAAGTATTCGTAAGTACCTATATTACTTCCAAAAGCCTTCTTCCTCTCCTCATCGACTCCGATGTCCTTGGGGACTAGCTCCTCCCACTGTGTTCTGTATGCAAAGGGGAAAACTCTCTTTATCCAAACGTAGTAGAAGTCGCTTAGTTCAGGATAAGCAACATCATATGCGTAGGGAGGATCAGTGACAATAACATCAACGTTTTCTAGGTTCAAGCCTAGGACGTCAGAATTCAGAACTTCGATTGCAGAATTAGAAGTTGTTTTTATTAAATATTCCAATCCTTCTATTACATGATTCAGGCTTTTTATGAGAGATCCAATTATGTTAGCTAAAGGTGATATCTCAACCCAGTTCCAGGTAAACGAGAGACCTCTAAACGAGAGGGCGTCTCTTATGAACGTTCTACCTGGGTGAATAGATGTCTGAAGGCTGTTATGTCTTAGGTAGTTCATCATTGAGACGAGTAGATAGGAGATTACTGCATCCCTATACTCCGCATCGCCAGGAATTTCGCTTCTCATTTTCCTTATTTCTTGTAGTATTGCGATAGACATGATTAATTGTCTAGCATGGTAAAATTTATAGATAGAGTCCCTGCCCCAAGACACACTTCTAATGGTTGAATAAGTCGCGATCTTCTCGATAGGTACATCAGCTAAATCGAGTTCTTGTAATTTCTCAAAAGATTCCCAGAATTTTGTTTCATTCTCTTTTGTTATTTCCTCAAATTTCAAATATTTGCCATCTCCTTTGAATTTCACCAAGAGCACGGGCCTGGCCTTCGAGTTTTTCAGCTCCTCAAGGGTTATCTCTCCGTTCAAGAACCTCTCGTAGTTCTTGTTCCACTCCCTTATGGCCTCCTTGACGTACCAGCTGTCTCCCCTTCCTGGAAACGCGTTGTTGCAGACTAAACATTTAGCGTAGCTTTTGTCCGCCTTTACATTGCCCTCAGGGACTTTAAACTCCTTACCGTCCGCAACTATCCTGTCTTTTGTCTTCCTAGCTTTGACGTGTTTCTTTCCTAACTCTGCGTTGAGGTCCCTAGGAACTACTCGAACTTGATTGCTGCTGACGACAGGCTCCATGTAGACTAGACGCCTGAAAGTCCCAGATTTCACTTCCTCCTCTCCGCTTTCGTCTTCGTCTGAGGAGCTCCCTTGAATCGCCATCAGCCACCACTGGTTCACGAGAGGGGTGTAGCTACCGCAGTGGGGGCACCTGACTTCCCAGGTTCCCACGAACCCCGCGTAGTCCCCGTACAGCTCCTTCGCTATACCCACAATTCTCTTCAATAGCTCCTGGCCGTACTTCTTCACGTCCTCAAGAAGCCCTTGGCCGTACTTAGGATACTCGAGAACCGCCTTCAGGTAGAACGTAGCTGTAGGCAGGAGGTCGGAGGCTATTACCTTACCTACTCCTAGCCTCTTGGCCTCCAGAGGAATAGAGCCGAAGCCCGCAAAGGGGTCGAGGAGGGTGTAATTCTTGAAAAGCTCGGTTCTAGCCGGCTCGTGCTTGTGTGGGACGTCTTCGCCCAGCTTGGTTATCCTCTTGAACTCGCTTTGGTCAAACTTCTCTGGGAGGAGGGAGGTCGCGACGAACGCCCTCGCAGAGATAAGAGGCTTCCTAGTCCACCAGAACACCATATCCCAGTATGGAGGCCTCGCCGGCCCCTTCTCTTTCGATGACTTCTTGTCTATCTTGGGGATGAGTTCCGCAAAAGCCTCGCTTTCGATGAACCGCTTCTCGCCCATACACCTTATAATAGGCTTAGCCGACTATAAGCTTTTTCATACGACTGCTGTGTTGCGCAATTTAGCTGATTTAACGTCTAATAATCGCCAGTTGGATCGAAGAACGAGTATTTGCAATAAGCTACCCGTGAATAGCCATCCTAAAGCGATATTCCTAAGGT
>Ga0209120_1000862_pt1 | contig 12265 bp, 11 predicted proteins | sample JossMetagenome_FD_184730 | JGI IMG/M metagenome (GOLD analysis project Ga0209120, IMG submission 184730) | Hot spring microbial communities from Joseph's Coat, Yellowstone National Park, USA - JC2_E (SPAdes) (version 3) | ecosystem: Environmental > Aquatic > Thermal springs > Hot (42-90C) >... | reverse complement strand
ATCATTAAATGCAGCATGTGCAATCAATTCATCAAATGCTCCCTGCCTAAACGGCAGTAGATAATTAACCGCTATAACTAAGTCGCTTCCAATGGATTCAAACTCATTTAGGTAACGAACTACCGCGGTATCGAAATCGCTAGTTACATAAGTTGCACTAATGCTTAGGGGCAACCAAGCCTCTCCCGTCACTGCTATACGTCCCCGTAATTCCGCTGCGACTTTACTCAGCATGTAAGCCCGCATGGAGCGGCGACCTAAATAACCTTTTCCACAAAGAGTCATGCGGCGGGCGAGGGGCCTCGTCCTTCCTATAGGGCTAGATCCAGCCCCAAAGGCATCTCGCATAGTCCCTTTATGGAAAAGCGCAATACACATCAATTTGAGCGAATAGCATAATGCATTGCACTCTATTATTGATTTTTATAAATAATAGCGTTATTTATTATGTATTATAGGAATTCGTATGAATCTCTATAAAGTATCCGGCATAATAATATTGGTGGGGGCGGTTGGATTTATTCTAGCAATGAATGTGGCGGAGTTCTTGTTCCCAGGTTATAGCGTCTCAAACAATTACATAAGTGACTTGGGCGCAATGTGTAGAGCAGGCTCATGCACGATAGTTCAACCCTCGTCAATCATATTCAATACATCGATGGTGATACTCGGCATATTAATAATAGCGGCATCCATATTGCTACTTAAATCGAAGGCATTCAAGTTATTCCCCATATTTTTCGCTATTTCCGGCATAGGTGCAGTAATGGTCGGCATATTCCCAGAATACACAGGAAGCCTCCACTCCATTTCAGCATTAATAGTATTCCTCTTTGGGGGACTGGCCGCAATATCATCATATAAATTACAGAGGACGCCCATGAACATCATTTCCATACTCCTCGGGATCACTACCCTAGGCGCGTTAGCGCTATATATAGAGGGCAAATACTTGGGACTGGGACCTGGGGGAATGGAGCGAATGATTGTATATCCAGCGCTACTATGGGGGATCATAATTGGTTCATATATTGCCGGCAGAAGCGATGGCCCTAATTAACCCAAAGACTGATATTGCCATAGTGAGCCGCAATAATCGCTAGCTTAGGGATTAAACAGCGTTACCATTAATTGGACACGCAGTATCTACGAATAAAATTAAAAACCACTATTCATGAATCCTATCGAAGCCGGGGTGGCCGAGCGGCCCAAGGCGCGGGACTCGAGACCCAGCAGCAAGTCATCCCGTCCCCGAGAGGGGGCCCGGGTTCAAATCCCGGCCCCGGCGCCAAAAATTAATTGCCTAGCTTTATCATTCCTAGCTCCTCAAGCGTGGTGAGGTATCTCATTATTAATTCCTTATTTGCATTGGGGTACTCATTCATTATCATGGTTATTAGGGAACCGGTATCGCTTGCGTACTCCATAGTTATCGGTATTAGCGATAGGAAGAGAGATTTATTGAAACTCTCATCCAATATATCCATTACCCAAGTATTTGAGAGCATTTGGTGGTCTATTATGGGGCCCTTGAATAGTTTCCGTAAGCTCTCGCCCGGGGGATTGTGGGGTTGCTGGGCCGCGCCATCTATTCGTCTACGGGCATTCTTTAACTCGATGTAATTGCTGATCAAGTCGCTGTTTGGTTCCTTATACTCATTAATGCTCTTAGCCACTGCTGATGCAATGCCCGTCAGCATCTCTAGGCTTACCTTATCAAGCGTATCTAGACTTGAGTGGTAGAATTTATCGGGCCACTGATTAAGCATTACGGTTGGTATCTTGAATGAGAGTAATACATCGTGATCACTTCCGGCTTCATAATTAGATATATCCATCCGAATGCCCCATACCTTATTGGAGTTATTGAACGTATTAACGGTGAATATTGACCTGAGGGATCTATATATTAATGCCTCTAGCGGAGTCCCCATGAAGTTAGGCGGATTTATCTGTATTAGGGTAGATCCAGTGATGCTCTGATTTTCGCCAACCATATCTAGGTTAACAAATGCTTCCTGCCTTAACTTGCTGCCTTTCTCCAACATGAATGCATATGATCCCCAGTACTCCGGCACGAATACGTGAAGCGCCTTAGCTTGTCTGGCAACCAGTATATTGGCTACCGTGCCGCTTAGATTATCATTATATGTCTCATATGGATGGCAATAATGGCTTATCACGCCGATGCTTGCATCATCATCGCCGGCCACTATTACGGGCATCTTTGCATTTAACCTATAACGGCTCTGAACAGTCATTGAAACGATATTGCCGGTTAATTTGCCCACGATTTCCCTTGGTATAGACATGACCGGGATGCCATTCTCGTTCTCCTTAAGGAATAGGCCCATATACGGGAATGCCTCGCTTGGAGCGTCCTCCCTATAGAGAAGGAGGCCCACGGCGCCCGACTTAACCGCGTTCCTATAAACTGTGAATGGATTGCCCCTCGCTATCACTATCTTTCCATCTACATTAACCATGGGATCCTCGCCATCCCCAACATAAACCGCCACTCCACGGGCCTCGCCGGGTGGGCTATAGGCCGTTACCAGTAGTGGCGAATCATTCGTTGTTATTCTTTTTCCATTCCATTCAAGCTCGCCATACTCGAGATCCCAACCAATAGGGGCCTTAAACTTATCATACTCCCTATTATAATAATAATTAATGATTTCATTTGGTATCCCCAACTCATCTAGTTGATCCTTAATGAATTCAGCTGCATCCTCAAGTCCACTGCTTCCCTGTATTCTATGATACTTAGCCAGCTCCACCAATAACCGTAGCGCTAGGTCCCTACCGTTCACGTATAAAGGGTGAGGAGCCTATACATATAAATCAGACCTCTCGTTAACCATGATGGGGACAGCTCAATTATATTCAATTATTTAAATGAGGGACTCCATCCATAGAAAATAGGGGGAATCCCTAATATTCCAGTCCTTCTTCATGCCATTCCCCCGAAGGCAAAGCAATAAATGAGGGGGACGCAATAAACCCCATCCTTTTAGGGCTGGGAGGGGAACGCCGCACGGAGCGATCATTAACCTATATATGAAGGCGGAGTTGCCATTTCATGGCGGTAAAATTTTTTTACTCAAGTAATTTGCATCACTGCATGAGGTTACTGGAGTATAAGGGTAAAGATTTGCTGTATAAATATGGGGTTGAGAAGCCTCGAGGCATCGTCATCAGTTCCCCCGATCAAGTCGATGCCGGGCTTAAGTACCCCGTCTTCGTTAAGGCGCAAGTACCATTTGCTGGAAGGGCTAAAATGGGGCTCGTCAAGAAGGCGAATAATATTGATGAGGCTAAGGCAATATCCAAGGAATACCTTGGACGCGTGATCCAAGACTTCCCCATAAAGAAGGTCCTACTGGAGGAAGGCTCCCCAATAAAGAAGGAGTACTATATATCGATGACCGTTGATAGAACCAATGAGCGATACTTAATATTAGCATCTCCCGAGGGCGGCATAGATATAGAGGAGGTAGCTAAGGAGCATCCCGAAAAAATATTTAGGGGCGGCTTCCACCCATTCGCTGGGTTACGGGATTACCTAGTTAACGATTTGACGAAATTCATGGGCATAAGCGGGCCCCAAGCCAAGTCATTTGCGGCTGTTGTATATGCAATGTATAGGGTAATGATGGATTACGATGCAGAGCTTGTGGAGATAAATCCACTGGCTTTAACCGAGGATGGACGATTCATAGCTATTGATGTTAAGATAATGGTTGATGATAACGCCTTATTTAGGCATAACGACATAAACGTCGAGGAGGAGGGTGATTTAACTAGGGAGGAATTGGAGGCTAGGGCAGCCGGGTTCCATTACGTTGAGTTACCGGGGGATATCGGTATAATAGGAAATGGAGCCGGCCTCACCATGGCTACAATGGATCTGGTTAAGGAGTATGGGGGTGAGCCAGCGGATTTCCTTGATATAGGAGGAGGGGCAAGCAGGGATATTGTTAAGTCCGCGTTGACTCTCCTGCTGAAGGATGCCAGGATAAAGGCTATTTTAATGAATATATTTGGGGGAATAACAAGGGGTGACGAGGTAGCCTATGGAGTCATCGAGGCGATAAAGGAGATCGGCGTATCTAAGCCAATATTCATTAGGTTAAAGGGCACCAATGAGGAGGAGGGGCGGAAGATCCTTGCCCCACTAAATATTAAAATATATGATACGGCTGAGGATGCTGTGCAGGACTTAATTAAGGCAGTGAGGGGTGGTAGGTAATGATACTGGTCAACTCTAATACCAAGGTAATAGTGCAAGGCATAACTGGAAGCGAGGGGTCGCGGCATACCCAATACATGCTTCAATATGGGACAAAGGTAGTTGGGGGAGTCACGCCGGGTAAGGGAGGACAAACAGTTGCTGGAGTGCCTGTATTTGATTCCGTGGAGGAAGCAGTCGCTAAAACAGGCGCTAATACCTCAATAATCTTCGTACCAGCCAGGTTCGCGGCGGATGCCGCATTTGAGGCAATAGATGCCGGGTTAGGGTTAGTCGTCGTGATAACAGAGCACATACCTATCCACGACGCGCTACGATTCGTGAACTATGCTAAGTATAGGGGAACAACAATTGTTGGGCCTAATTGCCCTGGCGTGATAAGCCCCACCGTAAGCAAGGTAGGTATATTGCCCAACAGCATTTATAATAGGAAGGGCCCGATAGGCATAATCTCCAGGAGCGGCACCTTAACATATGAATTATCGTATCTTCTATCCCAGGCAGGCCTTGGACAAAGCACCGTGGTGGGGGTTGGGGGAGACCCAATAACCGGCATAGATACCGTTGAGACCGCCATGATGTTTGAGAAAGACGAGGAAACCAAGTTAATAGTGGCCGTCGGGGAAATCGGCGGCGATGCCGAGGAGAGGCTGGCGAAGGCGATAATGGAGGGAAAAATAACGAAGCCAGTGGTTGGATTCATTGCTGGACGAACGGCGCCCCCCGGTAAAAGGATGGGACACGCCGGCGCAATAGTATCAATGGGTATGGGTACCTATGCTGGGAAAGTGGAGGCACTTAAGAATGCCGGTGTGCCTGTCGCTAAGACGCCTCTCGAAGTAGTGAAGCTAGTTAAGGAAAGATTCCATTAAGATCCGGTTCTCGTTTCTTTTCCACCAAAATCATGCGTGTTTACCCCCCTTTATGTCTAGGAATCCATCGCTAAGCACCTTAACTAGCCTACCATTCATCCAATTACTAAGTAGCTCCACATAAGCCTCAGCCGGTGTTCGCGATGTTATTACCGTGTCGAACCTCCTTTCAAGTGACTTCAACGTCTCGGTGCATTGAGTTATGAAGGGACACCTAACGCAGTTTATGGTTGGCTCCTTCCCCGTAACCACTATGAAACCTGTCTTATAATCCACGAATGCACCCATATTATTGATGACCCTTATCAATAGATCTCCATTCTCCTTTCTAACTTGATAAACCAAGTAGATGCCGGCGGCAAGCTCGTATTCCCCCTTACCATCCCTAAGCCAACCAGACTCCAATAAAACGGATAGGTGATGAAAAAGCGTGGATTTAGGCATCTTTAATTTCCTCATCATATCTATGGGCCTAGTGACGCCAAAGTTCACTAGCCTCAATATATTTATCCTCGCTGGATGCAGCGCCTTGCGAAATGCCTCCTCACTAAGCATTCTTATGCCATCCTCCTTACTATGCTTCACCACGGGTATCCTGATGACCTCAACATCGCTGAATGCATCCATAATCTCGCAATTAATAATTCAGGGGGTGGGGTTTATATTATCTCACGGCATGAGCAAGATACGCACAACCATTATTTATCATGCTCGCTGCAGCTAGCCGAGTACCTGGGGCCCTCCCATATTGTTAATGATAACTCGCCGCTTCGATTACCTAATTTCTCCCTTATCTCGCCTAGGATCTGGACGCACATTACTTCAGCCGTGGCATACTTGCCCTTAACGACCTTCATCTCCGTCTTGAATGGCCCCGTTATCTTGATCTTATCAACATCGGTCTCCGGAACGAGTAATTTATAGTTCCATTGAGAAGCGATCTGCGTCACTATTGAGTTCAATTCCTCAAAATCCAATAAATAATCAAGGGACCCAAGGCTATCCCTATATTCCACTTCTAATCTATATGTGTGTCCATGTAAGTAATTATACTTATCGTTGAACCCCGTATAGTGAACCGCCTCAAAGAACACATCAACAATCTTGATCCTCATGAATTAAAAGCGAGGCACGAGTTTAAAATTTATTTATAATTATCACCTAGCTAATAAACAACTTATCTGGACCGCATCCATATGTTGATGTTCTAGTTGTTTTCATTCTGGGTAAGCGGATTGAGCAGCTCATCATGCATCAACAAAATGGATCTAGTGAACCGCTCATCCCATGAGGGGGAACCCTTAATGCTTGTTTAAGTTAAAGGGTTAGGAGGAATAATAATTAAAAAGTTAAGTGATGCTGGCTCGCTAATGGATGTAGGTATTTTCCTAGCTGCATTGGGGATAAGCCTATTGGAGTTATCCGAGGCGGGGGCCGTTACTGCCATTTATCAAGCGGCCTATAAGGGCTGGAGACCAACTCTTTACTCCATTGCTGGCGTTGCAGCCGTGCTTGTTCCAACATTTATTGTGGGCAAGTACATAGTGCTGCTGCCATTGCAATACGTCCTGGGGGTTTCCGCAGTAATACTCTTCTACTTCGGTTATAGGCTGCTTAGGAGCAGTCGAAGATATTTCAAGGGCATTCGGAAAACTGGGGAGGAGAAAGAGGGAGTGGGCGTGGTCTTCGCTGTATCGGCTACCGAAGCATTTGAAGCCGCCCTAGTCATTGTTGCATTAATACCTAAAAGTTACTTCTCCGCGCTTTCCGGAACATTGATAGCTGGGGGAAGCGTGGTGGCACTCACCATTGCATTAAAGGATCAGATAGCCAAGATAAGGCTGCCGCACTTAAAGTTCGTGCTTTCATCTCTCCTATTTAGCCTGGGAACAATGTGGAGCATAGAGATCTTCATGGATATGAGCGAATTATTCCTATTAGCATTATTCGTTGCGTGGCTAGGCATAAATTACGTATTGATTAAGGTGTAGTCCCCACTGACCTCCTCCCCGCCCTAAAGGGTAGGGGTTCCCCGAGGCCTTGTGGAGTCACGCCCCTTTTACGGGCGCTACTCATTCCCCTGGCATTGTGGAGTCGGCCCCTCACTCCCCATTCCCAAGGAATTGACCAGGAAGCCAATTACCCCTCCAACACCAAGCCTCGAAACACATCGCCCCTAGAAGGGGCGAGGTTTGCTGTTTATTCTATAATGGGAACCTGCCTATCCTTGTTTTGTCTTTCTATCATCCATCCAGGGTATTGGGGTTTAGGCCTAGTCAATTCATTTAATTCATCTACTTGACTGGGCTTCAGATTAACGTCTAATGCGCCTAAATTCTCCTCCAGCTGCTCCATAGTCCTTGCACCAATTATAACAATGAGCTTCTTAGTTAATAGCCAAGCCAAGGCGACTTGGGCAGGTGTTGCTCCCTGCTGCTTAGCTATATCCTTAAGCTTCTCAACGACTTGCTGTGCGAGGGCTGGATCAAAGGGCGGGAAGAAGAATCCCCTATTTCCCATTCGAGTGCCAGGCTGCGGTTTCTCGTAATTGGTGTACTTGCCCGTTAATACGCCGCCATGAAGCGGACTCCACACGAGGAGAGCCATTCCACTGTAATCCAGGAATGGGAGAACCTCATGCTCTATGTCCCTATTCAGCAATGAGTAATTCATTTGAGCCGTCTCATACCTGGCGTACCCCCTTTCCTCAACCATTGTTTGCAAAACTGCCATTTGCCATGCCGCAAAATTAGATACTCCAGGATAATTGACTAGCCCCTCCTCCACTAATCTCTGCATTGCTTGAGCGGCTTCCTCAAGGGGAGTCAAGGCATCCCATCCATGGAATTGGTAAAAATCTATCCAAGTAGTGTTAAGCCTCTCGAGGCTCTTTCTAATGGCGATATTTATGTGATGCTTGGATAGGCCCGTCTCATTAACGCCTTGCCCAGTTCTACCCCTTACCTTCGTGGCTATTAGGACTTGCTCCCTATAACCAGTTAAGGCGCGTCCAAGGAGCACCTCTGATCTGCCTTCGTCATATACATCAGCCGTATCGAAGAAGTTTATCCCGGCATCTATTGATCGCTTAACCATTTTATTCGCCAATTCCTGATCAACGCCGCCCAGCTTCCATACATTCTTTTCCCCGAACGTCATGGCTCCCAGGGCCAAAACAGATCCTAGAACTCCCGTTCTTCCTATCCTGATGTATTTCATATTAGCCATAATTGCTTAACAAATTAATCAATTAAAAACATAACGTAGATCCTTACCTAAAAAGACGAGGCGCATACCCGACATCATTGAATATAGGTTTAAAAATGGAGCCTAATAATGAAGTCAGTGAATGAAGCATACCTAGCACTAATTGTTGGAACATCGCTTCTACGCAACGCCATTAACAGCAAATCGCTCAGAGATGAAACCAAAGATATAATCAATAAATCGCTTAACCAAGATCCCGAAGCCGATGCCAGATTAAGGGCAGCAGCCCTGAATGGCCGTATCCTGGATGAAATAAGCAATATCGTATGCAGCGATCCACGCATGAGCGCGGAGATGAGCACCGCCATAGCGGTGAAGAGGTGGGCGGATCGAAGCATTGATATTGACTTATTTTCAACCGATACTGGAGCATCAATATTAGCGGCGAATGCATTAGCTAAATGCATTAACATGAGGGGAACCGATATGAAAGTGACTGGCATCGTGGTTACTCCAATATTTAGCTCAATATCATTCAACGATGCCCTAGGCAAATTCCTTAACATAATGGGAAAGCGAATCATTACGAGGAGAGGCATAAGCGTCATTGGCGTGACCGGGGGCCTAAAGCTAGAGGTGGTTGCCGCAACTATCATAGCAATGCTGACCAATGCACGCGTGGCTTACTTAATGGAAAGCGGGGAACTAGTGATATTCCCAGCCATACCTATCAAATTATCTGAGTCCCTGCTTAAGATGGAGAGAAGCAAGGAGGATTGGGAGGAATTGGTCAAGAATGGATTGGCAGAGTACCGGGATGGGGAGTACTCACTTATGAAGTGGGTGATGAACCTGCTTAATATAACTACCCAAAGTGATACTTATTGATGCTGGCCTTGATGTAAACCGGTTGCCTATACATGAATGATCTCACATATATTAATCCAGGTCCTGCTAATGAAATGAATCTCCGCTCCTTGCTCGGCACATTCAATGACTCCAGCACAAACTCATCGCTCCTCAGTATCATTTTGGTGTTAGTTAATTGAATTATTGCATTATTTAAGTCCTCAGGCATGTGTGTGGCGAATATTACTGATATACCTCTGCTTCTACCGAGCCTCGTGACCCTAGTTAAGTGACGCTCCATTAGGGCCTTCTCATCCTCGCTCCGGGCTTGCGGGAAGAATAAATGAGCCTCATCCAATAATATTGCCATTATTCTATCCCTATTTACCGCATGCTCCCTACCCATGTATCCATACACCTTATCCATCAATCTATAAACTATCAATCTCTGCTGCTGCGGAGATAAGTTGGCCAAATCAACCACGACATAGCCGGGCCCCAATAATTCATTATAGCGCGGCTCCTTCACGATATACCCACCGAATGATACATCGAAGAGGCCAAGTTCGCTTAATGCAAGGAATGACCTGACCATATTCTCCATTGTGCTAACGTGAACCCCTATTTCTTGAGATAATTTCTCGTAATTCAACAGCACCCTGCTCCTCTCCATAACTCCGCTCTGGCTGACTAAGTACTCATATATTCCTTTGAATGTCAAGGAACTACCCATGCTTCTCCTTATCTCTCTCAACACGGCTCTATAGAAGATCCTAGCTTGCTGGGTCAATATATCAGTTATATTATATATCTGATTAATCACTGTCCTGGTCTCTAATGCCCAGGGAAACAACGATGCACTAAAGCTACCCTTGTCCGTGGTAACTGTGAAATCAATCCTACTTATCGAAATAGGTCCATTACTTCCATGCTTTCTCCCCATTCCCCGCACCTTTACATGCTTGACTTGTACCCCCATCTCCACGAAGTTCTTCCTAAGGTATTGCCGAATAATCGCCCATATTATGCTTCTCCTGGATTTACCTCCTTTCTTCACAATGGTAGAGAGAAAACTCCCAATAACTGGGTAAATTATCCTCATATTGCTTACGCCCATTGCAAGATGATGATAATGACCCACCACGTCCAGTGCAAGCACCGTGGCGCTCGTGTTTTTGCTTAACTCATAGGCAATATTCTTCATGAGCATTGTCTTGCCACTTCCCGTTGTCCCCACCACAAGCACGTGATGCTTTAATGCATCAAGCGGAAGCCTCACATCCTCATTAATTACTTCACCGGTGGGAAGAGATAATTGTCCTATAAGTAATCCTAAGCGAGGCAAGCCAAGCATGCCCGTTATTTCTTGATTCTTGGGCTTCCTCACCATGCCGTGAATAGGTGCCGGCCGTGCTGGGGGCCCGCAATTAATCGTTTCACCATTATCTCTGCACTCCATCACTAATTCAAGCGAGACTAATCTAGGGGTGAAAGCTAATTCCATTTCGATCTCTTGATCAATGGAAATCACCGGAGTCCTAGCCACTGCATACACATCCTCTATATGAACCTCGGTGATTCGCGCCAGGAATCTTGGGCCGGAATCCCCAGGACGGGGCTCCACGATTAGGTATTGCCCAACTGATAAATCATCACTGCATCCAGTAACCATGTAGGCCGTGGCCTCCTCGGCCGTTATTGAGCTGGCTACTTGCCTGCTTATTATCCCTATGTAATTCGTGCAATCTATCTTGTCGCTCATGGAATTACCCCTATATCACGTATTGAGTTCTCCAATTCCCTGAGCCCATCATACGTTGGATTAAGAGGCGACAAGTTCCCGATTAAATGCATGGCCGCAGAGCTTAACCTACGCGATAACCTATCAGCTATCGAGATGGGGACCGCGGTGCCCGTTGGGTCTATCATGGATGCCACCACACCAATCTTATCATCTAGTAATTCGGCGTTAAGGCTCTCCACCCTCACTACATGGCGAAACTTGCCCATGGGAACCACTAAGTACCAAGCCGTCTTGCTATACTTACCATCCGTGGTTTCTATAGTGATCGGCCCCACCTTATATGCAATTCTACCCCCATTGCTTGAGCCACCCATATTATCTGCTTGGCGTCGAGCAATCGATTCATCATCTATATCCAAATTAAGGCACTTAGCTAGGTACTTACTATGGCTTATCCGCTTCACTATTCCAATCACGTTTTTCCCATTCATTGCCCTAACCCTTTCCTCTATTAGTGAGTAATACAACCTGGAGTAATCATTATCCATGCCCAAAGCGGCCGATGTGGAGAAGAGGGGACCATCCAATAAAACAAATGCATTGGGGGGCGCTGCCTCCAATAAGCTGGACTCAACGTGGGATCTAATCTCTTCCCTAATGGCTTCATCATTGAATCTACCATCAAAAAATCTATTGACATGCCTTGATTTAACGTAGATGTAATTACCGTAATGCCTTGCCAACTCATCGGTATCGCTAGGTATATACCTGAACTTAAGGCCTAGCCACTTAACTCCCTGTAATCCAGGAACTAATACTTGCCTCCCCCCAACTAGGGCGGCGGCCACAATATGAACATCAACGCCCTCTAATCCAAGAACCCTTGATTGGCTATCAATGCCCCAGAGCCTCTCGCTTGATCCGCTTCTTCCTTCCCTCACTAGGTCTAAAGTGGATGTCTCTATATTATCGCAGAGAACCCTTATTCCGCTGTCCTCATTTATATCCACCAAGTCGGGAGATGCATAGTCACTCACGTTTTTTCCAATGTCCTTTAATGCATTAATTAATTGAAATAATTCTCTCACTAACCCATTAGATGCTTGATCCTCCTTAAAAACATGTTGCATACAATCCATATACGCAATCCAATAATAGTTTCCCCTTCCATATAGGATGGAATAATGCTCCGCATCCCCATGCCATGACGCCGACGCTTGAGGATTCACTTATTTACTGAAGGAGACGGCTGGTTTCCTCTCCGCCCTAGACGAGGTTGGGCTTATCCTTCCTTTTATCATGATGAGGAATGCATTATTTGATGGGATTATACACATGGGG
>Ga0209120_1000842_pt1 | contig 12434 bp, 10 predicted proteins | sample JossMetagenome_FD_184730 | JGI IMG/M metagenome (GOLD analysis project Ga0209120, IMG submission 184730) | Hot spring microbial communities from Joseph's Coat, Yellowstone National Park, USA - JC2_E (SPAdes) (version 3) | ecosystem: Environmental > Aquatic > Thermal springs > Hot (42-90C) >... | reverse complement strand
CCCACCGGAAACTCCATGGCCCGCAGGCGTTGGGCCAGGGCGTTGGCCGGCGGGTCGCCAGCGCGACCCGCCGCCGTGCGCCGGTCACCAATGTAGATCTGACCACCGAGAAAGGTTCCCGTGGTGAGCACCACGGCGCCGGCCCCGATCTCAATGCCGTTCTCCAGCTGTACTCCAGCCACACGACCGCCGCGCAGCAGAAGATCGGCCACCGTGCCCTGGAAAAGGTGCAACTGCGGCAGCGCCTCCAGCAGCTGACGAATGGCCTGTCGATAGCGCACCCGATCCGCCTGCGCCCGGGTCGCCTGAACCGCCGGCCCCTTGCGGCGGTTGAGGGTGCGGAATTGGATCCCGGCTGCGTCAATGGCGCGCCCCATGAGGCCGTCCAAGGCATCGATTTCCTTGACCAGGTGTCCCTTGCCGATGCCACCGATGGCCGGGTTGCAGGACATCTGGCCGATGGTATCCAGGTTTTGGGTCAGGAGGAGGGTCGAGGCACCGAGGCGAGCGCCAGCGGCCGCCGCCTCGACCCCGGCGTGACCGCCACCGACCACAATGAGATCATACTGTTGAGCCATAAAGAGATTATCGCCGGGGGCAATGCGCAGGACAAGAGACCGGCGCAGCGACCTGGGCGCGCCCGAGTCAGGCGTCCCTGGGCGCGCTCACCCAAGTGAACGTTGCCAGACTCCGGTTACGCGCTCCCTTTCCTCGCGGTAGAAGCGGACGGTCAGGGACGCAAAGGCCGCGGCCAGTTCCCCCGGCGCCGCGCGAAAGGCGGGATCCTTCGGGCCGCGCCCAGCAGGACTGCCCGCCCAGGTCGTATAGATGAGCAGGCCACCGGGGCGTAGTGCCGCAACCAGTTGCGGAAAAATGGGTCGAGCCAGGAAGTTGGCCACATGCAGGCAGTCGAAGGTGGACTCGGCGGGGGGTTCGGCGAGCACGTCGCGCACGCGGGCACGTAGGCAAAGACCCTGGGCGCGCTCACTGAGCTCGGCAATGGCCGGTTCGGCCAGGTCCCAGGCCTCGGTGTCGAAACCGCAGCGGGCAAGGTACAGGGCGTCCTGGCCGCGACCACAGGCCAGGTCCAAGGCCGTACCCTGCTGGGGCGCCTGAACCCAGCGTTGCAGGAGGGTATGTGCCGGTGGCAGGGGCGTGTCCGCCAGTTCCGAGTAACGCGACCGCCAGCGGGCACGACGATCATCGGCCCCGGATTCGGTGCGCGTATCGCTTTCGGAATGCTTGACCGTCAATGCCCCACGGCGCTCAATGCTCATGGCGAATGCGCGGCAAAAGCTCGGCCAGACTACAGGGTCGATTGCGGCTGTCCAACTGCGGCAGGACGATCTCCTGCAAACCCAGACGCACGCCACCACGCGAGCCGGGCAGAAGGAAAATCAGGGTGCCCGAGCAGACGCCCGCCTCAGCCCGCGACTGGATGGTGCTCGACCCGATCTCCAAATAAGAGAGTTGACGAAAGAGCTCACCGAAGCCTGGGATGGGCTTGCTCACCAGGGGCGCCAAGGCCTCGGGACAGACGTCCCGGCCCGTTACCCCGGTACCGCCCGTGGCGATGACGACGTCCACATCGGCATCGTCGATGAAGTGCTGGAATTGCCGGCGCAAGGCCAGGAGATCGTCGCGGGCGATGACCCGTGCCTGTATTCGGTGGCCGGCCTCACGGCAGAGGCTTTCGGCCAGGTCGCCGGAACTGTCCGTATCGGCCGTGCGGGTATCGGAGGCCGTGAGGATGGCGATGCCGAGGGCTTGAAAGGGACGATTGGGATCTATGGGCATGGTGCTCTCTCCACCAAGGAAACTTCCCGGGAGTCTAGCACGGCGTGGCTCTCGGTCGTGCCGTCCACCCCTTGAGAGCATGCCCACGCTGGCGACCCAGGGGGCGCCCGCCTCAGCGGCCCGTCTCCTCCTCCGGGTCCCCGCGGCGCTCACTGCGCAGCGCAATGCCGAGACTCTTCAGTTTGCGGTACAGATGGGTACGTTCCAGACCCACTGTCTCGGCGGTCCGGGCAATGTTCCAGTCGTTGCGCGCCAGATGGTATTCCAGAAAGGCTCGCTCGAAGCGTTCTCGGGCGCGCTTCAGGGTTCCACCGAAGTCCTCTTCGTCGAGCCCCATGGGCTGGGCAAAGACGGAGCGATTGTCGAGGCCCAGGGCACCTTCGATCTCATCGGCGCCGACCTCCGGACCCTCGGACAGAATGAGCAGACGCTCCACCAGATTCTGCAGCTCGCGGACATTGCCGGGCCAGGGGTAGTGGCGCAGCACGTCCAGAGCATCGGGTCGGAAGCGTCGTGGCGCAAGACCGTCGCGGCGGCCATAGAAGGCCATGAACTCCTCCACCAGCACCGGAATGTCGTCTACCCGCGTCGACAGGGGCGGCACGCGCAGGGGCAGGGCATTGAGCCGATAGAAAAGTTCCTGACGAAAGCGTCCGGCCTGCACCGCCTGCCCCAGATCCTGCACACTACCGGCAATGACCCGCACGTCCACGGGAACAGGGCTGTCACCGCCCACCCGCATGATCCGCCGCTCCTGCAGCGCCGAACTGAGACGCGCCTGGGTCTCGAGATCCATGTCCCCGATCTCGTCGATGTAGAGGGTACCGCCGTGGGCCATCTCCAGCCGCCCGCGAACGAGCCGTCCGTCCTGTTCGCTGCCAAAGAGCTCGATGGCGACATTGGGCCGGGCGATGGCGGCGGCACGCAGATCGACGAAGGGCCCGCGCGCTCGACGACTGTGCTGATGCAGGTAGCGTGCCGCAACCTCCTTGCCGCTGCCCGGCTCGCCCAGCAGGAGTGCCCAGGAATCCACGGCGGCGACCCGTTCCAGTTGCTCGCGAAACTGGCGGATAGCCAGGCTGTCTCCGGAAGGCTGACTGACCACCCCCACCTGGGTCTGTAACAGACGATTCTCGCGCTGCAAGCGACTCGCCTCGAGGGCGTGCTCCACCGTCAGCAAGGTCTTGTCCAGGGACAGGGGCTTTTCGATGAAGTCGTAGGCTCCGAGCTTGGTGGCCTGGACAGCCGTTTCTATGGTGCCGTGCCCGGACATCATCACCACCGGCTGCTCCAGACCCTGTTCGGCAAGACGCCGCAGCAGACTGAGACCATCCTCACCGGGCATCCAGATGTCCAGCAAGAGCAGGTCGAAGATCTGATCGCGGCAGAGAAGGGATGCGGCTTCGGCGCTGGCAGCGGTCTGCACGGCATAGCCCTCGTCCTCGAGGATCTCGGCCAGGGTGGCGCAGATATCCGGTTCGTCGTCCACCACGAGAATTTTCAGGCCCGACCGTTCCATCGTCCCTCCTCCATCTCTGCCTCCTGCAGCGGAAACCGCATCACGATGCGCGCACCACCGTCCAGACCCTGATTGTCCGCCTGGATCTGGCCGCCGTGCTCCTCGACAATACGCCGGACGATGGCCAGACCAAGGCCCGAACCCTTGACCTTGCTGGTCACGTAGGGCTCAAAGACCCGTGCCAGCAACTCCGCCGGAAACCCCGGACCGTTGTCGCTCACTTCCCATTCTAACACGGCTTGGCCGGCCTCGGCGCGCACGCGGCTGCGGATGCGAATGACCTTGGGAGTCGCGCTCTCACCAAGGGCGGCCAAGGCATCCAGGGCATTGCGCAACAGGTTGTTGAGGATCTGCCGTAGACGATTGGCGTCGGCCCGAACCAGGGGCAGATCCGGGGCGAGTTCCGTCTGCAGCCGTACCCCGGCGTCCTGGCCGCGATACAACTCCAGCACATCCAGAATCAGCGCATTGAGATCCACCGGCCGCAGGTCCAGTTGCGGCGCCCGCGCATAATCCGAGAAGGCGTCCACCAAGACCCGCAAGGAATCGACCTGGTGGATGATGGTCCGGGTAGCCCGGTCCAAGGTATCGGCCTCGGTGCCCAGGCGTTCCAGATATTTGCGGCGTAGACGCTCCGCCGACAGCTGGATGGGTGTGAGGGGATTCTTGATCTCGTGGGCGAGGCGGCGCGCCACCTCACTCCAGGCGGCACTGCGCTGCGCGGCGACCAGGGTGCTGATATCGTCGAAGACCAGTACGAAACCGGTACGTCCGCCCTCCTCGACGAAACGGGCACCGTGGAGGATGAGGGTCTGGTTGCCATCCTTGCGCTCGATCTGCAACTCCTTGTGCATCTCCGCTCGCGGCTGGCGCACCCAGTCACGCACCAGCTGCCAGAAGGGCTCCAGTACCGCGCCGTCGCCGCAGTCCGCGAGATTCCGGCCGGTCTCGAGTTCCTGCTGCAGAATCTGGATCGCGGCGGCGTTGCACTCCGTCAGCCGCTCATCGCCGTCGAAGGTCAGGATACCGCTAGAGATCTGTGCCAGCACCGTTTCCAGATAGAGGCGGCGTTGCTCCGCCTGCTCCTGGGCAGCCGCTGCCTGGGTCTTGGCGCGGGCTAGCTGGCGGGTCATATTGTTGAAGGAGTGGATGAGTACTCCCAGTTCGTCCTGGCTCGCCACGGTTTGCACCGGGATGAACTCACCCCGGGCGACGGCCTGGGTACCGGCAGCAAGGCGGGCAATGGGGGCCGTGAGGCGCCGCGCCAGGTGCAGGCCCATCCAGACGGCGGACAGCACCGCCAGCAGCAGCGCCACCCCGAGGCTCAACTGGAAGGCGGTTTTCATGGGCTCGCGCATGAGCAGAAGCTGGTGATAGCGGGTGTAGGCCACCTGCACTGCCGCTGCTGCCTTGCTCAGCTGCTCCGGGATGGTCTGCTCGACGTAGAGGAGGCGATTGCCCTGGCCGAGGTTGGGGCTCATCACCGGCACCACCACCCGCACCACCATACGGCCATCGGGCTCAGTGATGATTTTGGCGTCAGGGTGACCGGTGTTCATGCCTAGCATTTGTCGCCGCGGCAGGCGTGGGGCCAGATCAAGGCTGTCGCTGCTGGTGGCAATGATGCGATTGTTGCTGGAAAAGAGGGTCACGCTGCTCAGGCGAAACTGATCGCGTAACTGGATCACGGTGAGCACGGCATTACTATCCGACTCCCCCACCAGCGCCTGGGCAATGCTCTCTGCCGCAAGGAGGGTGTTGCTGCGATAGCGATCGATGCCGGCCTTGGCCACATCCAGGGCCTGGTCCAAGGCACTTTGCACGGCCGCACTGAACCAGGAGTCTACCCCACGATCCAGATATTGCCAGGAGAAGGCAAAGACGACCGTGGCGGGGAGCAGGCTCAGGACCGTGATGATGACGACGAGGCGGGTGGCCAGCTGGCTGCCCACTTCCCCGCGGCGCAAGCGCCACACCAGAGCTGCCACGGAGAGCACCACCAGACCCAGCAGGCCCAGCAGAATGATCGCCGAGGCCACCAGCATGGGAACGAAGTAGGCACTGAGGGGTCCGCCTGCGCCGGTGATGAAGTTGACGCCCAGAAAGACCAGGATGGCAAGGATCAGGAGCAAGGCCCCAAGGCGAGGGCCACTGCCTTCGCTGGTCACGGCGCCACCGTTGCGCAGAGCCCGGAGCCAGGAACGGCGCGATGACTCCGGTCGCTGTTGGCCGCTCACACCCTATCCTGCGCCGCCGCACGGCAGTGCGCGCCGTCGGTTTCACGTGAAACGGGCACAGCCATGGGGATCTTGCCCAGGAGCGCATAGAAGAAACCGTCCATGCCCTCCTCCCCGGGGAGTCGTTGCCCGCATTGTGGGTGGGGAAGCGCGCGGGCATCGTCGTGCTCCTCCAGGAAACTGGCGATCTGTTCCCCGTTTTCCTCCGGTAGCACGGAGCAGGTGCAGTAGAGGAGTCGACCACCGGGCTTGAGTACCCGCCAGAGTGCCGCGAGGAGGCGCCGCTGCTCGTGACGGACGCGCTCTACGTCATCCTCCCGACGGCGCAGCAAGATGTCGGGGTGGCGCCGGATGACCCCGCTGGCCGTACAGGGCGCATCCAGGAGGATGGCGTCGAAGACCATCCCATCCCACCAGGCGTCGACGTCGGCGGCGTCGGCCACGTGCAGGGACGGCAAGGGCAGCTGCAAGCGCTGCAGTTCCCGACGCAGGCGCTCCAGGCGAGCTTGCGATCGGTCCAGGGCCGTCAACTGCCTCACCCCAAAGCTCAAAAGGTGCGTCGTTTTCCCACCGGGGGCTGCGCAGGCGTCCAGAACGCGCTCATCCGGACGTGGCGCCAGAATATGGGCTGCCCGCTGCGCCGCGCCATCCTGGATGCTGACCCAGCCCCGCTCCCAGCCCGGCAGGGCGCGCACGGGTACGGCGGTGTCCAGACGCAGAGCCTCGGGTAGCCCTGCGTGGCTTTGCGCCGGGAGGCTGGCCTCGGCCAGTCGCTCTGCGTAGGCGGCGGGCGTGATGGCTTGGGGATTCACGCGCAGCCACAGGGGCGCCTCCCGAAGGTTGGCGGCGAGGATGTCTGGCCATTGTGTCGGGTACACCTGCTGCAGGCGGCGCACGAGCCACTGGGGATGATTCCAGTGCGCATCCCGGATTTGCTCCTCTAGGGGCTCTCGCTCGCGCAGATAGCGGCGTAGGAGGGCATTCACCAAGCCTCGCGCCCACTCCTTGTGCAGCAGGGCGCAGGCTCCCACCCAGTCGTTGACCACGGCAAAATCCGGGCGCTGACCGGCCCGCAGCTCTTCCAGGGCCAGATGCAGAAGGGCGGAGAGGTCTTCGTCCTCCGGCCGCAGGGCCTTGCGCAACAGGAGTTCCGTGAGACGGCGTAGACTACCGTGCTGGCGTAGACAGGCACTCCACAGCCACTGCAGCGTACCTCGCCCTGCCTGCTCCGGAGCCATTTCCATCAAGAGATCGTCAAGACGAGTGCCCGCCCAAAGTCGCTGCAGGCCCGCTATGGCGAGTCCCCGATCCAGGCGTGCCGGCTTCAACCGAGCGCTTCCCCCACCGCCAAACGATAACCGCGCAGAAAGTCGCCACCACTGAGGGCCGATTTTCCACTTGGCTGTACCCGGGTCAGGATCAAGCTGCCCTCGCCGCAGGCCACCTCCGGTCCATCGGGATGCAGGGCCAGGATGCGACCGGGCTCGCCGCACCCCACGCCGATACGCGCCGACCAGACACGCACGATCTGCCCGCGCCACTGGCTGTGGGCGACGGGAAAGGGATTGAAGGCACGCACCAGACGCTCCAGGAGCGTCGCCGCCTGCTGCCAATCCAATAGACCTTCGGCTTTGCGCAATTTACGGGCATAGCTGACGAGAGCCGGATCCTGGGGCTCTGGCGTCAGGGTACCACACCACAGCCGGTCCAGGGCCTCGCGCAGGGCGACGGCGCCCAGCTCCGCCAGGCGATCGTGCAGACTGGCGGCCGTATCGTCGGCGCGGATGGGAAGGGATCGCCGCCACAGCACCGGTCCGGAATCGAGTCCCGCCTCCATCTGCATGATGGAGATACCCGTCTCGCTGTCACCGGCAGCCAGGGCACGGGCGATGGGAGCGGCGCCACGCCAGGCGGGCAGGAGGCTTGCGTGCACATTGATGGAGCCCAGACGCGGGGCGTGGAGCACGGTCTCCGGCAGGATCTGGCCGTAGGCGACGACGATGAGCAGATCCGCCTGCAAGGCGCGAAGGATCCCGGGGACCTCTGGATCGCGGCAGCTTTCCGGCTGGAAGATGGCCAGACCGTGCGCCTCGGCCAGGGCCTTGACGGGGCTCGACTGCAGCTTGCGCCCGCGGCCGGCGGGTCGATCGGGCTGGGTGAAAACGCCCACCACCGGTTCCGGTCCCGAAAGCAACCCCGCGAGAACCACCCGCGCAAAATCCGGCGTCCCCGCAAAAACGATGCGACGACTATCCGCCATGGTGACGCAGCCGCTTCTCGGCCTTGCGGCGGATGAGGTTCTGCTTGAGGCGAGAGAGATGATCCACGAACAGGGTCCCGTTGAGGTGGTCGATCTCGTGCTGCAGACACACGGCCAGCAGACCATCGGCTTCGAGTTCCAGGGTTTTGCCCCGCAGATCCAAGGCGCGCACCTTGACGCGTTCGGCGCGGCGAACCGTCTCCAGCACACCGGGAACGGACAGACAGCCTTCCTGCATCTCCTCCTCGCCGGAGCTTTCGATGATCTCGGGGTTGACGAGGGTCAGGAGCTCGTTACGCGCTTCCGACACATCCACCACGATGAGCCGCTGGGGCGCTGCTACCTGAATGGCCGCCAACCCGATGCCCGGGGCAGCGTACATGGTTTCCGCCATATCGTCGGCCAGGGCCTCGATGTCCCGGTCGATGCGGGCAATGGGTGCGGCCTCTTGCTTGAGGCGAACATCGGGATACTCAACAATCTTCAAAAGCGCCATGATCGTCCTCTGCGCTGCGCTAACTCGCCAAATCCCTTATCTTGGACTAATACTAGTCGCTGCGAAAGTCTGGAGGAACCCATCATGCGCAACGCCCGCCGTGTCATTCTGTGCCTTGGTCTGGCCCTCGCTGCCAGCGAGCCTCTGGCCACCTTGGCCACTCCTGCCGAGGCATTCGCGGCGCAGCCGCAGGTCTACGTGGTTCGGCCCGGTGACACCCTCTGGGGCATTGCTGCGCACTTCCTGAAAAACCCCTGGGACTGGCCCCTCCTGTGGCGCCGTAACCCCGCCATCCACAATCCCAACCTCATTTACCCCGGCGATCGCATCGTCCTGCGCTACGATGCGGCGGGTGTGCCGCAACTGCAGGTGATCCAGTTACGGCCCAAGATGACGGTGAGCCCGATACCGAGCTACCACACCGGCGTGATGCTGCCTTTCCTGGGCAGCCCGGGACTCATCGCCAAGCGTAGCGACTACGAAAGACTCCCCTACATCGCCGCCGCCGACGACAGCGACACCATCTTCAGCAACGGCAATCGCCTGTACGTCAAACAGCTGGGCAATCTCGCCCCCGGCACCCTGCTGCGGGTGGTGCGTGCTGGTCCCCAGCTCGTGCGGCCCAGCGACCGGAAACCTTTGGGCCACGCCCTGATAGACCTTGGCACGGCCAAAGTGCTCCACGATGGCGCCCTGGCCGAGATCGAAATCACCAACGCCCGGGAAGAAATCACCCTGGGCGATCGCCTGGTGCCGGAAACCCCGGTGCCAGAACCACACTTCTTCCCCAGCAGCCCTGCCCATCCGATTCAGGGTCACATCGTCGGCAGTCTCAGCAACTTTCCCGAGATGATGGTCGGGCAGGTGGTCGTGGTGGACCAGGGCAGCGATGCCGGCCTCGTCCCCGGTAACGTTTTGCAGATCGATGGCCCCGAGAGCGTGACCCGCGATGCCGTGACGGGGGAGCACCTCACCCTGCCTGGACGGGATGTCGGTTCCCTCATGCTCTTTCGGGTCTTGCCGGAAGTCTCCTTTGCCGTGATCACCGTCGCCAAACGCGGCATCCGTGTCGGTGATGCCCTGCGCAGTCCCCCGCCCGAGGCCCCCAAGGTCCTGGGTATCGCTCCTTGAGCAGAGAGCTCTGGCTTGCCCTGGGGCGTATCCCGGGTCTGGGCCCGGTCCGGCAGCGGGCCCTGTTGCAACACTTCGGTAGTGTTGCCGCCTGCTTTGGCCGGGGAACGGCAGAGCTCGCCGAACTGGGTCTTGGCAGAGCACAGGTAGCGCAGCTGCAGAAGGACCCAGGGGACCTCCTGAACGCCGACGATCGCCGCTGGTTGGCCATCGGCGACAATGCCATCTGCAGCCTGGAGGACAGTGACTACCCCGCCCTGTTACGGATCCTTCCCGACGCACCGGCCTACCTGCATCTGCGCGGGCGCCGCGAGCTGCTTGGTCGGGCCGCCCTGGCCATCGTCGGCACGCGCCACCCCACACCCAGCGGGCGCGCCAATGCCGTGGCCTTCGCCGAGAGCCTCGGCCGTGCCGGCCTCGTCATCGTCAGCGGCCTTGCCCTGGGCATCGACGGCGCTGCCCACGAGGGTGCGCTGGAAACGGGTACCGTTGCCGTTCTGGCTACGGGTCCCGATATCGTCTATCCCCGGGAGCACCTGGAGCTTGCCCACCGAATTCTGGACGCTGGCCTGCTCGTCAGTGAGCAAGCTCCCGGGACCGGTCCGCGCAGCGGCCTCTTTCCCCGCCGCAACCGCCTCATCAGCGGCCTGAGTCTCGGTGTGCTGGTGGTGGAGGCCGCCCTGCAGAGTGGCTCCCTCATCACCGCCCGGCTGGCCCTGGACCAGGGCCGCGAGGTCTTTGCCATACCGGGCTCCATTCACTCGCCCCTGGCGCGCGGACCACATGCACTCATCCGTGCCGGTGCGAAGCTGGTGGAAACCAGCAACGACATCCTCGAGGAACTGGGTCCCCTTTTTCACGCCCGTCGAGAGCTCCAGCGCGATACGGCCGCACCGAAGGCGCCCGAGGATCCCCAGGAGCGGATGGTGTGGAACGCCCTGCACGAGGACACCCTCAGCCTCGAGGAGATTTCGGAACGCTCTGGATTGACGCTATCGGCGCTTTCCGCCATCCTCTTGAGCATGGAAATACACGGTTTCATCGCTCCCTGTCCCGGCGGGCGTTTCTGCCGCCTCTCTGGCTTCCGCTAGGAGGTTGTTCCCATGGAAGACGTGATCGATATCATCAGTTATCTTCTGGACCATCTGGACGACGAGGACGACCTCGAGGTGGAAGAGCAACTGCGGGCCGTGGGCTATCCTGAGGAGGACATCCAGCGGGCTTTGGACTGGATGGACGGTTTCGACGCCGTCGCCGAGCAGCACGATAATGCCCGTGCCACCCGCGCCTATCACCCCTGGGAGCTGCGCAACCTGTCGGTGGCCACGCGCGGCCAGCTGCAGGAGTGGGAGCGACTGGGCGTGATCAATGGTGTGCTGCGGGAACGCATCATCGATCGCCTGCTCGCCCTGGAGCTGGACGAGGCCGATGTCGACACCCTCGACTGGGTCGCCTTTCTGGTACTGGCCAACGAGCCCGGACCAGATTCCCTGTGGATGGATAATCTGCTCGATCCCGACGGCAAGCGTATCCTGCACTGAGCATGGGTCAGCAACTCGTCGTCGTCGAATCCCCGGCCAAGGCCAAGACCATCGAAAAATACCTGGGCAAGGATTTTACGGTGCTGGCCTCCTACGGGCACGTGCGCGACCTGCTCCCGAAGGAGGGGGCCGTGGACACGGAGCATGGCTTTGCCATGCGCTATGCCGAGATCGAACGGAATCGGCGGCACGTCGACGCCATTGCCAAGGCCCTGCGCTCAGCCGACGCCCTGTGGCTGGCGACGGACCCCGATCGCGAGGGTGAGGCCATTTCCTGGCACCTGGTGGAACTCCTCCGGGAAAAGGGCCTGCTGGAAGACCGAGCGGTGCACCGCGTGGTCTTTCACGAGATCACCCAGAAGGCGGTGCGGGAAGCCATCGCCCACCCGCGGGAGATCGCGGGTGATCTCGTCAACGCCCAGCAGGCCCGCCGTGCCCTGGACTATCTCGTGGGTTTCAATCTATCGCCGCTGCTCTGGCGCAAGGTCCGTCCGGGCCTGTCGGCCGGACGCGTCCAGAGCGCCGCCCTGCGCCTGGTCTGCGAGCGCGAGGACGAGATCGAGGCCTTCGTCCGTCAGGAATACTGGACCATTGGCGCACAACTGCGGCGCGGCGAAGACCCCTTTACGGCACGCCTGACCCACTGGCAGCAGCAAAAGCTGGAGCAGTTCGACATCGTCGATGGCGAGCGGGCGGAGGAAATACGGCAAGCCATCCTGGCGGACATCGCCGCCCACGGTCTGCGTGTGCGCAAGGTCGAGCGCAAGAATCGGCAGCGTCAGCCCGCGGCGCCCTTCACTACCTCCACCCTGCAGCAGGAGGCCTCACGCAAACTGGGCTTCAGCGCCAGCCGTACCATGCGCGTGGCGCAACAACTCTACGAGGGTGTGAGTATCGGCACGGAAACGGTGGGCCTCATCACCTACATGCGTACCGATGCCGTCAATCTGGCCGAAGAGGCGCTCACGTCCCTGCGTAGCTTCATCGTTGGGCACTATGGGGCGGATTTCCTCCCGGCCGAGGCGCGCCGCTACCAGACCAAAAGCAAGAACGCCCAGGAGGCCCACGAGGCCATTCGACCGACGGATGTGCAGCGCACTCCCGAGAAGCTCCGGGGGGTGCTGGAGCGCGATCTGTGGCGACTCTACGACCTCATCTGGAAGCGCGCCGTGGCCTGCCAGATGGCGGCGGCGCGTCTGGATCTCGTGGCCGCCGACCTGGACGCCGACAGCCACTGGACCTTGCGCGCCAACGGCTCGACGGTGACCTTTCCCGGCTTCATGGCCGTCTACCTGGAGGGTCGTGATGAGGCGGCGGAGGAGGACGAGGAGCGCCTGCTGCCGCCCCTGCGCGAGGGCGAGAGCGTTGCCGTGGACGCGGTGCTGGGCGAACAGCACTTCACGGAACCACCGCCGCGCTACAGCGACGCCACTTTGGTGAAGACTCTGGAGGC
>Ga0209120_1000824_pt1 | contig 12596 bp, 8 predicted proteins | sample JossMetagenome_FD_184730 | JGI IMG/M metagenome (GOLD analysis project Ga0209120, IMG submission 184730) | Hot spring microbial communities from Joseph's Coat, Yellowstone National Park, USA - JC2_E (SPAdes) (version 3) | ecosystem: Environmental > Aquatic > Thermal springs > Hot (42-90C) >... | reverse complement strand
CTTGAACTTGACTTTGGCTAACTCTTAGAGCCTAGAAAGACCTACAACGCCAGCAAGTCCTTAACTGGCTCAGAAGCCTTACTATAGCGCTCTGCATCACTTCAGTAGTTAACCTTGATTAGGGTGGTTTCATTGGTTAAGAGCACTGTAAGTTCATATCTAAGGGGGCTTATACCTCTGGGGCCTAAGAAGATCACCAGAATGACCACTAACCCGGAGAAAGAGCGTTACTTAATATACCTACCGCTCGAATTAAACGACCTGTGGAGGGATATCTACCAAAGCGGTTAAAGGTAGAATTAGTAGAGCTTTTAAATCCTATGGCGTTGGAGTTAGAGAGGTGAAAACGCTAGTGTCTATTAGTTTACAGGTTCCACTATCGAGTATTCCTAGAGGGCAGAAGGAGGAAAAAGCTACTATCCTCCTTGATTTCCTCGAGAGGCTTGAAGGTGGTGTGCATGGTTAAGTGTCCGTATTGCGGGTTTGAAGGAGAGTTCAAACTACTTAGGACTTGGAAGTTCAAGTACTACATGGTCTATTACTATGAGTGCCCTAACTGTAGAAAACTATTTAGATACTATATTGGTGTATCACCACATGGTAAAAAATCAGAGTTCATTATAAGAGTCGGGATTCCTCAGGGGCAAAGTAGGAGTGGAGCCAAGTGAGTCAGCACTTTATAGAGTCTCCTTATTTCCCCGTTGACGCTGTAAATGAGGTATCCGCCAAGGAGAAACTGGGTGGGGGTAGACCAGACTACTGGGAAATGATATTTTGGTGGACGCGTAAGCCGTTGGCGAGCGCGAGGGCTGTAGTTGCAGGGGCCACGCTTCCATCAAACATAGACTCAACGAGGTTCAAGACATGGTTACAGCTCAACGCTTCTAAAACCCCTCACAGACTCAACCCCGTGATACCAAGAGAACTACAAGGCCTCCTCAAGGAGAAGAAGCTGCTAGATCCCTTTGCCGGGTTTGGGTCAATTCCACTGGAAGCCATGAGACTAGGTATTGGTGAAGTAGTCGCAGTAGAGCTTCTTCCAATAGCATACATTTTCCTGAAGGCAACACTGGAAATCCCGAAGTGGTCTACAGAGAAGAGGATAGCTAATGAGCTAGTGAAAGACGTGGAGGGATGGGGCAAGTGGATAGCTGAGGAATTAAGAAAGGATCCTGATATTAGGGAGCTATACGATGAAGATGTGGCAGTATACATAGGCACCTGGGAAGTACGATGTCCCATTTGCAAGAGGTATACTCCTCTAATCGGCAACTGGTGGCTTGCCCGAGTAAAGAAAAGCAACGAAGTATACACTAGACTAGCATGGATGAAGCCCGTCATAGATCAAAACGAAGCACGCATCGAAGTAGTGGACCTTAATAGAATCCATGGAGCCACCACTAATGCCAAAGTAGTTACAAGCGAAAAATCCATAGGCGGGGCAAAAATAGAGAGTTATACGATCAAGATTGCTGGCAGAGAATACAGAGTACCGGAGCCTAATGTGATTGCAGAGGCCGAATATGCGACGTGTCTACTCTGCAACAACACCATGCTAGACGAAGAAGCTATAGCTGAGTTGAAGAGACGCGCTGAAGCGGAATTAGCGAAAACTGTTAGAATACCAGTGCGTTTCTCAGACACGTTCTATAGGCAATTGTTTGCGAAGGGGGTAAACAAGCTACTTGACGAGTTAAAAGAGAGGACTAAGAAAGGGGTAGTAGACCAAGACGTGAAAATGTATACTCTGCTTAAGGAGTCCAAGAACATCTCTTCTGCAAAAGAGGTATTTAACAAAGTATTGAAAGAACTTAGTGAGCAATACCCAGCATTCTACCCTAAGAAAGCACTGCAAGACTGGAACAGAAAGCTGGGAGAATACTTAAATGGCCTAATAACACTAGAAGAACTAAAAACTGCGATCGCTAGACCAAGACTACTAGTAAAAGTAAAAGTAGTAAACAAACAACTAGTATTTGAGCCTGCAACACAAGAGGACAATGAGAAGCTATGGAGAGCACTCGAGAAACTGAGAGGAATATACGGAGATCCCGATATACCAAAGGAGCCTATTCCACCATACGGTAATAGATACCTATTCCCCATTCTCTATGGATTCGACAAGTGGTATAAGCTATTCAACCCAAGACAACTCCTAACCCTGGTAAAACTAGTCAAGCTAGTACGAGAAGCCGGGAAGAGAGTAGAAGAGGAGAAGCTGAATCAGAGATGGAGCAAAGAGAACGCATACAAATATGCAGAAGCAGTAACAACATACCTAGCGATAGCTTTGCTGAAACACACAGAATACAATACACTAGTAAACCTGTGGAATCCTGGTTCTTGGTCGTGGAGCAAAGTAGCTAGCTCGCTATCTATGAGAGGTATAGCGATGCAATGGAACTGGTGTGATGTACAACCACTAATGAACCTTCCTCTAACATATATAGGTACACTGACGAATGTAATTGATGGATTGAAATATCTTGTTAACGCCGTTTCTGGTAGTTCTAGTAGTGTTAGGGTTTTGCTTGATGATGCTACCTCTTTGAGCAAGCTTGGAGATGAGAAGTTTGACCTCATAGTCACTGACCCGCCTTACAGGGACGACGTGCCCTACGCTGAGCTCAGCGACTTCTACTATGTGTGGTTGAAGAGGGCTTTGAGCGATGTTGTTAAAGAAGAGTCCGGCCTCTTGGAACTTGCACCCAGGTTCTATATGGATGCCTTCTTTGTGAATGGTAGGGAGATCGAGGTTCAGTGGAAGGAATTTAGTACAAAAGAGGTTAGTTATGAAGAGGGTAGGGCTAGGAGCTTTAAGCTGGGCTCTGCCCTAGACCACTATAGGTATCTCATGGCCTCAGCCTTCAATACTATGAAGTGGTACCTCAAGGATAACGGTCTTCTCGTAACTTACTTTGCTCACACTGATCCTGAGGCGTGGGCCGAGCTCATCGAGGCTGGTTGGAAACACGGTGGGTTTACCGCTACTGCAGGTTTCCCAGTGGCTACGGAGTCGGCGCAGTCGATTATTAAACAAGGAAAACTTTCACTAGATACTAGTATTGTAGTTGTTTGGAGGAAGGGCGCGAGAGAAGGCCCAGAGGCTTCAATGGAGTCGGTTGTAAAAGAGATGTTTAGTGAAGGAGTTGAATGGTCTAAGAAGGTCTACAGTAAACTCTATGGTAGGGACTTATTCTTTAGCGTGTTCACAAAGATGCTTTCAGTGGCAACTAGGTATAGTAAGCTATACGATAGCAAAGGAGAAGTAGACGCAAGGAGACTCGTTGAAGAATATGTAACGCCGCTAACGGTAAAAGCACTTGTTACAGCAATTAGTGGGGAAAGAGAGGAGGAGGTCATACTTGACAAAGTAGCGCTATTCTATCTTACAACTAAGTTGTTGTACGCTACAAGTGGGGTTCAGGTTAAATCAAAGATCTTAACTTCTGGAGACGTTGTTTTACTCTCCCTTGCAACAGGGTTAGATAGCAAGGAGCTTCTTGTCAACAAGATCCTCGTGAAAACTAGGAAGAAGGACGAATATAGGTTTATGGAGCCATTGCCCCGAGGACTTGAACCGCTATATTCGGATAGAAAAGGGTTTACAGAATTCCTTGAAAGCAGGGGGCTAAACCCTGTTACATTATCTATTGACAAAGAAGAGGAGAAGGAAGGAAGAAGAATAGTCTCGGTGGACGTCCTCCACTTAATGGAGTACGCTATCACAACGGATAAACCCCAGGAACTCATTAAAACGCTCAAGAGGACGTACCCGGAGCTATACGAGAGCGCAGTTAAACTCGCGAAGTTTCTCGTAAAAGCGCTTCCAAAGGACCCCGAGAGCACAGTGTGTAACAGCCTATTCTTGTATATGGGTGGAGTGTAATGGGGGTGGGATCAAAAACTCCTTAAACCCTCAGACGACTTCTTGTATATAGGTGAAGTGCAATGGGAGTTAAAGAATACCTTAAACCCTCAGACGACGTATTTGACGAAAGCCTAGACCAAGCCATAGCGCCATCACTCGGAAAAATCTATGGATATATAAAGGGACTGGAGAAGCCCGAGAGCAAGCTCGATAAATACATTTACGACTTATATGGTACGTCGGCAAAGTTCTTCTCTATAACATACATAACGAGCGGTATGGAGAAAGTATTTAACGAGATAATAGAAGCCCTGGAGGAGGATAAGGAGGATAAGGGTTCGAAGGGCCCAATAATACTGCCCTCTCTATTCGGCGGAGGTAAAACACATCTGTTGCTGTCAATACTACATGCATTCCTGAATCCAGAGGCCATTTTATCTGCAGAGCCTAAGAGTACAGCGGAGAAATTATACAGTAAACTAAAGAATGTACTGCAGTCAACGAAGAGTATAGATATCGTAGTTATTGACGGTGACTATGAAAAGTACGCCCCAAGCCCGACCAAACCCCTAAATGCTGGCCCTTATACTGTTCACACGATATGGGGTTACATTGCACACTCTCTGGGTAGGTATGATATCATTAGAAATGATGATGAAAATCAAACTACACCCTCCAAAGACACCCTAGAAAGACTATTTGAAGGTAAACGCGTTCTCATATTAATGGATGAAGTCCTTTCCGGGTACGCTTTAAACCTGGATGAAACGCAGCGCAGTAAGCTTCTCGAGTTCTTTAAGAGACTAGCTAGTGCACTGCAAGGGAAGAAAGTTGCAACAGTCATAACAATACCTGCTTACTACAGAGGAGAGCAGACAAGCGAGATTAACATAGAGGAGCTATATGAAAACATCGCCGACTTCATAAACAAGTTCTTTAATGCAATGAGAGAGCAGGGGGTAATAGTACCGCCGGTGAGATATGCGGAGGAACATGGAGGAAGCGACGTTGCGAAAATACTGAGGAAGAGAATATTTGGAAAAGCCGAGATCCCAGTTTCCGACGATATAGTATCTCATTATCAGGGCGTCTATAGCCTTGAGATGTTCCCAAGTACTGATAAGCAAATAGAACTATTAAAGGAGTACTACCCGTTCCACCCAACATACATGGATATACTGATAAGACACATGGCTGAGAGAAGGCCCAGAATATTCCAAAGAACCAGGTTTGCTATACTAATAACGAGGAAAGTAGTGAGAAATCTCTGGCAGAGTAATAGGGATCCCGACTTTATACACGCTTGGAGCATAGACTTAGGGAACGATGATATATCGGAAGCTATTCTTGGAAAACTCCAAGAGAAAAGCTATAAAGATTACGTTAACAAATTATATGAAGTTACAAAGAAGTTTGCCGAGGGAGACCTAGCAAAAGATATTATCACGACAATCTTTCTAAGGACGTTTCTATATGAAAGCGCGGTGGGCGCAATAAAAGCCTATCCCACCGTGAATGAAGTTTACTGGGCTGTCTATGATAGAGAGCACAATGTAGAGCCTGCTAGGCTAGATCAAGTTCTCAACAAGCTCGTAGAGGATCCCGATGCCAGTTATATAGCTAAAGAAGATGACAAGGTATACTTCACCACCCTAGTAGACATAGGGGAGATCCTGAAGAAGAGGGTAGGAGATGCATTGAAATCCGAGGAAAACAAAGTAGTTGAAAAACTAAAGGATGAGCTAAAGAAAGTGCTTGTTTCTGATGACGAGTCCCGTGAGCCGTTTTCAGAGGAAAACACTATGTTCATGACCAGCCTAGATCTACGTGGAGGATTTAAACCAGAGGATTCACCCGAACATAAATCAATCGTTTATCTTGGGCAACTAGAAAGCCAACAAGCGCATGATTTAATTCTCGGCTATAAGGACTATAGAAATGTAGTGGTAGTTCTGGACTCACCTGATGATGCGAAGTTTAAAGAACTGCTAGAGAGTGTTGCATGGCTCTATGTAATTGATAAGGTCATCGAGGAAAAGGAGCTGGAGAGGTTTTATATAAATGAGGATGTTAGAAAATTGAATGAAAGCAAGCTAAAAGACATAAAGAGGAAAAAATTAGATGATTTAAAGAAGTCAGCTACAATTGTGCTTAATAGGGTCTGGTATCCTGTGGAAGAAGATGTAAGCAATACCCAAGTGACGGTATCTAAGAAGTCTCTACTTGGTAATATTCACGCTGCGTTAATAGACAAAAAGATCCTCGACCCTGATCAAGTGAACCTCAACGTATTTCTAACAAAATTAGGGAGTGCAGGTATAGGATTAGATCAGTGGACGCAAGTCTCAACTATAACCGATCTATTCCTTAGGAATCCAAGACTGTGGATAGCTAGTAGAGATGATGTGCTCAAAGTCTTGAAAAGGCTATATGAGAGCCTCGAAATAATGATCATGCGCAAAGGGAAAATATACTGGAAGAACATATGCGAAGAAACACAATTAGAGAAATGTCCGGGTGGTTCAGATCCAGCTATTGAAAGCCTCGATGACGACGATGCAATAGCAAGGTCAGACATAATGTTCGAGGAATTCGTAAATAAATTAATAAGCTCAGAAGGAGAGGAACCACAAGCAGATAGAATCATAACAAAGCAATACTTAGTGCAAATAGGGAAATCAAAGTACAGATTAAGGGATCTATACAGCCAGTGGGAGAAAGACAAGCTTTACCAAGTGCTTAAAGATTCGGGAAATAAACTTATATTAAAAGTAGAAGAAATTGCAGAAAGAGGCTTCAACTTAGAATTAGATCCAGAATATAAAGAGGTATCACCAGGGCAACCGATAGAGGTAAAAGTATCTGTAAAACCCATCAGAGGTTATAAAGAAAAGGTTAGATTAGAAGCAGATACCGGAACCATAGAGCCCTCCGAAGAGATCCCACCCTTTGATGTGCGTTGGAAGCTGTCATCCCCGCAGAAAGAGGGTGTTTACGAATATACAATTAGAGCATTAGGCGATGGTCTCTCAAGAAGCGTCATCTTAAAAATCAAAGTTATTGGAGAATACGAGGTAATAGATGTCGATCTATCAGAGTACAGTGCCACACCTGGAGACGTAATTGACGAAGTATATGATATTAAAATACCCCAGCACATATTTGGCGTCGAGGAAAAGATGCTTCAAGGGCTAGGTACCATAGTAGTCGATTTAAATGCAAGCGGGCTTGAAGGAAAGCTGAAGGTCGATATAAGTGGAATACCGTTCGATAACGTGAAAGAGCTCATTAGGAGTTTAACCCAATTAAAAGACGTGACCGTTAGTGTAGAGGCAAAGCTTAGAGTACAAGATCCCAAACCGATCGATGAGCGTAGAGTGTCGCTAATCAATTCCATTAAGGACCACTATAAAGGGGTAAAAATCAAGGCTAGAAGAAAGGTGAAAACCGGTGTATAAGATTACATGGGTAAAAAAGAAGTCTAAAGGGAAAATAAGATATCATGCCTGTTTTAGATCCTACGTATTAATGAAAAAAGAGGAGGACCTCGAAAAAGAGAAAACAAGCTCTATTGACATAAAGGTTCCTGTCTCCAGCCCCTCAGAAATACTCGCTATAGCGAAAATGTTGGGTTGCGAAGTAACTAGTAGTATGAGCTGGGTAAGAATAGGCACGGAGGATGCATATTTTAGACTCATAGTATATGTCGTAGCGAGAATGAGTGTCAAAAAACCAGCTAAGGTAGATGAATTGAAAAGCCTTGTAGTTAGCGAGGGATTTAGTACTGATGCTTGGTGGTGGGCGAATACATTTATAAACAAATACAGGAACGAAGGCGTGATCAAAGGTATCGGTGCGAGGTGCCTCTATAAACCGGCAAGGGCCTTTAAACTCGTCTATGATCTAGACTAAGGGACCTGCATTCCTTTCTCCCACATATATTTTTATAATTCACTGTGGTGAGAAATGTGTGGGGAAAGGCAGTTGGAGTCAGAGGAAAGGCCTTTGGAGCCACTACTAAGCTTTGTTTTCGAGACTATGTATAAATATAATCCGATCCTGCGATTTTACGACTACTCACTGCAAAGACCAAAGCCCATAGAGCCGTTTTTACACCAAGTAGAAATTTTAACTAGGTCCATACTTAGAGACAAAATAAGGGTTCTCATAGGCGATGAAATAGGCCTTGGAAAAACAATTACAGCAATAGTGGTTGGGAAATACCTCGAAGACTCTGGTGAAGCAAAAAGGATCTTGGTTTTAGTCCCCAGGATTCTCCTTGAGAAATGGAAGACGGAGACTGAATACTGGGTGGGATCCAATAAAGTTCTAGTCGTAGAGAGATGTGTAATTGATACATATGTCGAAAAAGAGTTTCCAGAGGGCTGGTACCTAGTCTCAATGGATCTCTTTGTCAGGAATGAAAAGATTAGAGAAGCTTTGAGTAGGGTGAATTGGGATCTTATAATAATTGACGAAGCCCACAGGCTTTCTCCAGTCTCTGCTCGCAAAAGATGGAAGTATATTGGCGAAGAACTCATCGAGAAACATCCTGAGAGACACGTTATTCTTCTCTCGGCTACACCACACAAAGGGTTTCCTAAAGATTACATAGCTAAGCTGCGCATACTAGATCCGGGGCTCGTAGAAGATTTCGAAAGATTAGATAATAGTATGTTCTACAAGCTAGCCCATAACGTATTGATGTTTAGGCGCTTAAAAGAGGATGTTAACAAGGTATATGAGCAAAGGGATGTATTTAAGCCTGCCCACTTAGTTGCGGTACTTATAAAACCAACAGATCTCGAAGCAGAATTCTATAAAAGAATGGAGAGTACACTACTTAAAATACTTGGGAAATATCGTCCGGAGAAGGACAAAACTGGCACTCTATATGGTCGAAAATGGGGCCTAATAATGCTGTTAGTCACGCTACTTGCCAAGAGGGCGTTTTCAAGTCCTGCAGCAGCATATAGTACAATTACATACATGACATATAAGAGGGCAAAAACACAGTCAGAAAAAGAGGCAAATAGGCTACGAAAAGAAGTGGTAGCCCACTTAATGGGAGATTACACGGAAGAAACCCTAATCGGTAAGGCAAAAAGAGGGGGTAAAGAAGCAGATCCGATAAATGAATTCCTGGCATATGCATCAGCGTTCCTAGATGATAGTAGTATTAGAGAGCTAGAAGAACTAGCTAAGCTAGCCCAAGAGATCCTCGAAGAAGGACACGACTCAAAACTCGCGAAGCTCGCTGAGTTAGTAAAACACTATATTGATGAAGGGTCAAAAATTGTCGTTTTTACAGAATATAAAGATACCGCCTACTATATTGCCAATGGGTTACGGAAAGCCGTAGGAGACAAAATATTAGTTCTTACGGGTGAGGAAGCTCACAGCAAAGATATAATGAAAAAGATCAAAGATGGTTTCCTTAGAGAGGAGGGAGAATGCAAAGTTCTCGTTTCAACAGATGTTTTATCTGAGGGGCTTGACCTACAGGTTGCCAATGTCCTCATAAACTATGATCTTCCATGGTCTCCCCTGAAGCTAGAGCAAAGAATGGGTAGAATATGGAGGCTTGGGCAGGAAAAGGAAAGCTATATATACATATTCGTCGTGGGATCGAGCAAAAAAGCGACTGGCAGTAGCCGCGTGGTGTCCGTTCTATATAGTAAGTTGCTCAACATGGAGCAAGCTCTAGGACGAGTATATCCAATGCTAGGTGAAGACGTCGAAGTCTTCACAAAAGACCTATCTGGTGGCGAAAGAGAGAGGGAGTTATTAATAGCTGGTCTTTTGAAGGGGGAAGGGAAAAGACAAGAACACGCTATCGAAGAGGACCTTATAATTTCAAGCCTAGACGACAACGAGTTCAAAAAGTTTGTAGACCAATATGTCAATGCTGTAAAGAGTATGGCTAATAGGGTGAGGCAGAAAAACGCTGATCCACAACCAATAGGAGACGTTGTTAAATCGTTAATTAAGACTATAGGTTTTGCTAATCAAGACGAATTGAGAACACTTTTACTAAGGCTGGTGAGAAGTATCGCTAAAACCCACGGAGTCCTCAAGGCTCTTCCCGATGGAAGGGAGTATATAAGTAGCTCTTATCACCAAAAAACGCTGCAGGAAATGAATATTAAAGAGTTGATAACAGCACTAATGGAATTATTGGGTGAAGAGTCTACACACACAATAAAACTAATTATAGGAGACGACAAAGAGGAAAAGAAATTACTTCTCTTTGAGGTATCGTTAACACTCGGTGGCAATAAGAGAATATACACTGATATCATAGGTATTGAAGGAGAGAGAATCATAAGAGGCAAAGAATTAATAGAAATAATTGCCTCAGCCATAGAGAAGCCCCACTATGTAGAAGACGCTGATCAGATGGACCTAGAAAACAGTAGCAAATGGGTTAAATCCTATGTTTGGAACTATCTAAGAAGTAGCACACTTATGTTTGATGACCTAGAACGCGTTAAGCAGTACATGGAAAAGCTAAATAGCAGAAAGCTTAGAAAAGAAGGATATGAATTAGTAAAGCCGGATAACATAGTCCTCGAAGTGAAACCCCTAGGAGTCATAGAAACACAGAGAATGAGCGAAGTCATTACAAGAAACACTAAATTACTACAAAGCATCCTCGGCGAGTATGATGAAGAGAAGGCAGAATTAGAAAGGAAAGCAATAGAGGTGTTGAAAAACAAACTCGGCGAAGAATTTAATATCATAGACGTACACGAGAAAGGGTGGTTCTTCGACTTACTACTAGTCAAAAAGAGTGGAGAGCCGCGGGAGGAAAGGATAGTTGAAGTGAAAACGTGGAAAAATATAGATATCGTAATATATACTGAGGGTGAAAAAAGCTTCGGCGAAGAATGCGAGAATAAGGGAGCTGAGTACTGGCTCTACATAGTAGACTTGAGGGAAAAGCAACCCGTGATAAAGGGATTTAGAAGACCGCTCAGTACAAATGCCTTAAGTTATATAAATACAATCAGTAAAAATGGGAAGAAATATCATATATATAGAGTTGCACGAGCTCCAGATGAAGAATACCTTGCCGAATAAAGCGATGTTTCTTAGTACTTATGACCTTTTCTAGTACAGCTCCCCATTGTTACCGCATCACTCTACTTCAATTAGCAATTTACCTATATATCTAATTATGTATCGTCACTCCATAATACCACTTAAGATGTTGTCATCTTGCAGTGAATATAGTGAAGAGATATAGATTTCTCTCCGCATTAGACAACAGGTGTGGCATGTCAGCGATAGATACTCCACAAGTAGTAGAGGTATTGGATATAGTGCCTGAAGACGTTTCGCAACAACCTGTTCTCATGGTTTACTACGTACTCTACCAGCTCCTCGCTCAGCGTCCTGCCCTCGAGGTACCGCTTGAAGAGGCTTCTGTAATACGCCATAGTCTCCTCGCTCACTACTTTACGCCTCCTCTTCCTCTCCCTTAGGAACTCCTGGAAGCCAAGCTCCCCCACTTGAACACCACGTGTGCTAGGCTTGTTCCAAGCGTCTTCCCGAGGTCCTCCCTGAAGTTCTCCATAGTGAATTTCAAGAGAGCCTGCTTGAGGTACTTGTCTCGAGTGGCTAGTGTAATAGCCTGTAGTACTAGGGAGTAGTCTATTGAGTTGTCCCCGCGTATAATGCCAATAGCTCGGAGTCCATCAACGCCTTGAACTATCTCGTTGAACTCCCCCTCGGTATTGGAGAGCCTTGTAAACCACGTTATCCGGTACAGCCCTAACCCCCGTGGAGGTAGTTGTGTAGCGAGCCCCTAGCAATGCCCAGCGCTCTAAGGGCTTTTCAAAACGAGCCTTCTCTTAACCCTCTCGAGGATGAGTCTACGTGCTTCACAGCTGAGGGCACTAGCGTTCACCCTATTATACCAGGGATTAGCGGGCGTGATTTCACTTAGTAAATCACCAAGTAGTTCACGCCCCCACCACGGGAGCGTGAACCGTGGAAAACAACCCCATAAAATTTATCTGGGTATTTAGGAGGTATGCGGCGGCCGGGATTTGAACGAAATCTGGGACCTCTGGCTTAGAGGGCTTATTTCTAATGGTGGTTGATTCACAATCGGTTTTCTGAGCGTGAACTCTATTTCCAATTTGAAGTCCCTTGTTATTTCAATTGCTTAATAGATAATTAAGTGCGAAGTATTGGTGGGTGCAGCTGCTTTAAATACCCTTTTTCCCAGCGACGATAATCATTAGTTCCATGGACACACAGTTCAATAGCTTGATGTCCCTGGGGACACACAGCTATTTTGCTCGCTGTCCCCAGCGGCCAAGGGCCCTGTTGGCTCTGTGTCCCTCTCAGTTGGCCGCAGCGGCCACGACAGGCCCTATTACGTGGGCCGGCCGGGCGCCACGCGTCCTGGGACAGAGGGCGCTGGCCGCGGCAGGCTACTGGGGGCTGTAAGTTGGGTCATACTATGACGCAGGTCCCAGCCGCGCTCGGCCTGGCCCCACCCGCGGGGACAAGCCCCACCCCGCGTCACCTTGGTCTCACTGGCTCACCTCGTCAGCCTCGGCGAGGGCAGCGACAGCGCCTAGGGCGCTTCCTCCGTGTCCCTTTTTCTGTATTTGTAAGTCCTTCCATGTCCGCGGGACGCTACGCGAAGTGGGGCTGAGGGAAGCGCTGACGCCGCCTTGGGCAAGGGCCTGCAGGCCCCTGCACCTTAAGC
>Ga0209120_1000811_pt1 | contig 12688 bp, 15 predicted proteins | sample JossMetagenome_FD_184730 | JGI IMG/M metagenome (GOLD analysis project Ga0209120, IMG submission 184730) | Hot spring microbial communities from Joseph's Coat, Yellowstone National Park, USA - JC2_E (SPAdes) (version 3) | ecosystem: Environmental > Aquatic > Thermal springs > Hot (42-90C) >... | reverse complement strand
AAATTTAGGTATAGGATTTTGTTAAAAAGATAAGAGAAAAATTTGAGATTGGGGTATATAGATGAAAACCGTGAAATGACGTAACAATTTCGTAACAATAATATACTTTGCTTAATTCAAACGTAACGAATCTCAACAACACACTAACAAATAATAAATTTGAATAAAGCATTAATTAATTGAGTGGTGTTAAAATGAGTAAACCAAAGAAAAAGAAGGAGGAAGATGTTTATTATATCACGGTGGGGCATGACATGGTACCGATAAGGGTGAGGATTGCCAATAAAATAATAGAAGTCTTGCGGGAGTACCCACTCTTAGGAGAGAAAGACCTGGTTCTAAGGTTAATAACAGAAGACCCTAAAATTAAGGAATATTATAAGAAGACACAGAGTATAGCCTACATAAGGTCTGTTATTTGGGAATTAGTTAGGAAAAAAATGGTGTTGAAGGCGAAAGTCTTAGGAGACAACAAACATGTGTACTTCTTCTTACCTGAACAAATTAACGATTTGAAGGGGAAAATGGTAATGTCTCCTAAGGAAACTATCACAAGTACTACTGTGAACACAAGTTATAGTACGAAGAGTAATGAGGAAGAAGAAGAGGAAGAAGATGAATGGTTTGAGGAGTGTCTAAAGAATGATGAATGCTAATGGTAAACTGGGGAGTTTATCAATTACGTAAGCTTTATTTTTATGTAGGTAGAAGAATTTAAGAAATAGAATCTTCCGGTGGTGCCCTGCCCCGACACCACCGGAATCATAAGACACAGGTGCAGGGCTTTGAGTAATGTTTCAGATTCGTTACATAAAAAGCTTTCTCCTGTTGATTCTTGGATAATTAGCAGACTGAAGAAAGAAAATTCAGTTCCACTTACTATTTTATCAGAGGAGTATGCAAAGGAGAGGGGAATATCAAAGCGTTCAGCCCGTAGAATCCTTGAAAGACACCTTAAAGCCCTTGTGGAGAACGGAATAGTAGAACGTTTGCCTACTTATCCGGTCTCCTTTAGGTTGAAAAAATTACCAATCGAATATTTTTCGAGTAAATCTCAAGATTCTCAAACATACGACTGCTTTGACTTGAGTCTAAATAGTCACACACGCAAAACTTTAGGAAAAAGACTAGTCGTATCGCAAAAAATTGAAGAACTACGTAAAGTAGGGCTAAGAGTAATTACCCTGGCTAACGCCTATAGGCAAAGGGCATTACTTACAGCACAGTTTAAAGCCTCAATTCGCCCTGGAACCAGAGAGTATGCTGATATTGCTTTTCTCTACAGTGAGAATATAAAGGAGTGGAATAATAGCGTTCTAGCATTTGAGAACGATAATGAGGAGTTCATGGTTATGGGCGTGAAAACACGTTTTACAGACGAGAAGAAGGCTTTATGGAACTTAATGAAGAGTAACAAAGCGTTATCTAACGCGTTTAAGAAGTACAAAGACGCTATCATGATTACCCTCACTATCCCTCACATATTTCCTTTAGTATATCCAATAAAGCAAAATGGGAAGATTATCGGCTTCATTCCCTTACAAGACTCCATAATAACGCAATTGAAGGCAAACATGTTAGCCTGGATAAGGAAGATGTGGAAGGGCCACAAAATAGAGACGTTCACCGCATATGAATATCATGGGGATTACGCTCTTCACCTTCACATTCTCGTTTTCGGTATTCCTTACCTGGTAAATTGGTCAAGAAAATATGGAAGGAAAGGGGAAGACGCTCTTACATATTATTCCCGGAAGTACAATATTCCTTTACCTTCTGATTTAGTCGAAAAACTGAAGGCGGGTAAACTGGAGACTAAGGATAAGACGCTTATCAGTAAGCATATTTTCACGGCGTTACTTGACATGTGGTTACAGAAGATTCTAGTTAGGTTCTCTTCAGTACTCCACGTTAATCTACTCCAGGCATATTTAAATTATAAAAATAAGGAGAAGATCCAAGGACCGATTAACGAGATTCACCGTATTAAGGACGGAAAGTGGAAGGGTAAGCCCCCCAAAGACGCAATAATAGAATATTCTAGCGGTGCTGCATATAGGAAAGTACTTTCACCAGACCGTTACGTTACCAAATACGTGACAAAAATCTTTAGCATGATAAATGGGGGTGGTGGAATAGGAGAAGAAGACCAGGCTAAGGTTTACGGTTATTGGCTCTTTGGGAAGCGTTTTAACTCTTATTCACCTTCTCTCCTTAGGAATAAGGAGAAGGAAGTTAAAATCCCCTATTGGCATTTTGTAGGAGTCTTCAATAGGTTAGATTTGCCGGATTATGTGAGGGATAATTTGATTTTAGACTTAACTTAATTCTATCACTTTTATCTTTCAATTACTCCTAAAAAGTATCGAGTCTCCCTGCAGTTAAGGGGTTCAACAAATAATTGTTCATTTATTGTTCTTTTTTGAGTAACAGTCTTTTACCTATCCAAATTGGATAAAACTTATATATCTCTTTTTCCAAAATGGAATACATGGGGTTAATTAGGAGAAGGGAAAATGACCAAACATACTTTTATTGGTATGAAAATGGTAAGAAGGTGTATTTAGGTACATTAAAGGATAGGACAGTTATAGATAAGATACGTTATATAGGCTCACATTTGGATTACCTTACTGATGAGGAGAAGAAGGAGTTTTTGGAATGGGCTAATGAGTTATACAGTGCTATTAGTTCTATTTTGGGTAAAAATAGTAACGTGAATATATCCAGTTTGGAAAATGCAGAGTTGAAGGAGATTAATGAGAAACTGGATAAAGTATTGGAAATTCTGAATGAGACTAAAAAGAGGAAGAAGACGACTTATGACCTTGATATTTTATATGATAAAATGAAGGATTCCTTAGGATTTGTTAGGATAGATAATTTGAGGAAGGAATTAGGAATGACATTTGAAGAGTTCATGTCAACTTTTGGGGATTATATTGAGAAGCATTATGAGTTAATTCCTGGTGGAGATGAAGGGTTCATTAGGAATGGAGTTAAATACGGTATAATTAGACGCAAGAGCTAACGTTTTCACCTAATATTTATTTGAAGAATCTATACACGAAATTTTTACGCTTAAATATACTTAGATGCAACATAAAAGTATTGCATTAATTGACTAAATGCAATTATATAAGCCCTTACGAGGCAGAAATCCTGGGTTCAAATCCCAGCGGGCCCACTGTAGGGATACCCTCACACTCCCAATCCTAATTTCAATTTTTCGTAAGTTTCAGCTACGTCAGTTAAGGGGCAGACGTAACGCTCTTTCACCTCACCTTTCACATTCTCTAATTTGTAAACATAATACCGACCTTTTCTTTCCCTCAAGATATAGTCGCCGAATTTATAACGACGTTACTTTCCTACATTTTATCGTCTCGTATCAAGGATTGTGACTCGTAAAATTTTAACTTCAAATGTGATGTAAAGGGGAAAAATTACAACAATACTTGTTTAGAGAAAGGCCTATAAGCGTGTAAGAAAAAATGGGTAAAACGATTAAGCTTTCATTAAAATAACTTTTTTAATCCTTAAAGTAAAAACATAAATCGAAGACCCGCCGTAGCTCAGCCCGGTTTAGAGCGCCCGGCTGTAGATAGGGGGCAGTTACCGGGTGGTCCGGGGTTCAATTCCCCGCGGCGGGACTTCCTTCTTCGTGAAAGATAGATTTTAAACTCCTTTTGCTTCAAAATCATTTAAGGTGATATTTTGGCAGAAACCGCACATAAGGTGCTTGCAGAATCATTAGGTAGCTTAGTATTAGTTAAATTAAAAGGAAACAAAGAGGTAAGAGGACTATTAAAAAGCTATGACCAACATATGAACTTGGTACTATCAGATTCCGAGGAAATACAAAGTGATGGTAGCGGAAAGAAGATTGGTACTATAGTAATTAGAGGAGATAACGTAATTCTTATATCCCCAATACAACAAGCATAAGTGTGATTGAAAATGAAAGGAACACCATCATTTGGTAAAATGAATAAAGGTGCTACACATATTAGATGCAGAAGATGCGGAAGAAATGCATACAACCCAAGGAAGCATTATTGTGCAGCATGCGGATTTGGCAGATCTAAGAGAATAAGGAGATATAGCTGGCAGAATAAGAAGGTTAATGGAGTAAGGTTAGTTTAAATGAGCCAGTTTGGCTGGAGTTGGCATTTAGAGTGGCAAAGTCCTTGTGAATTTCACGGGCATTTAATAAATAGAGTAATTGTTGATTTAAAGACGCAATATCAAAGAGTTATGGTAGCAGAGCTTGCAAGATTTGGCAAGGTATTAATAATAGATGGTAAGATTCAGTCTAGTGTAGCTGACGAGTACATATATCATGAAACTTTAGTTCATCCACTTATGCTTAGTGTTGAAAATCCAGAAAATGTGTTAATTCTAGGCGGAGGAGAAGGAGCAACACTTAGGGAAGTATTAAAGCATAAGACCGTCAAAAAGGCTACAATGGTAGATATAGATCAAGCGGTTATAGATTTTGCTAAACAATACTTAACCGAATGGCATAGAGGGTCTTTTGATGATAAAAGAAGTAGAATTATAATATCGGACGCAAAGGATTATATTGAGAAAACTACCGAAAGTTATGATGCAATAATTCTAGATTTGACGGATCCCATAAAGGGTAATACTTCATATAAGTTATATACAAAGGAATTTTACGAAAAGATAAAATCAAGATTAAACAAAGGAGGAGCAATGGTAACCCAAGCAACTTCTCCATCATTCTCTTTATGCGTTTTCTCAACAATTTTCAATACGCTTAGGCAAGTGTTTAAGCTAGTGTCTGCATCAATAGTTTATGTTCCGGCGTTTGACGGATTATGGGGGTTTGTCTACGCCTCAGACTATGTAAATCCAATATCTTTAACTAAAGAGCAAGTTAACAAGAGAATTAAAGACAGGATAGAAGGTGAGCTTAGATTTTATGATGGAGAAACTCATTCAATGATATTTAATATGCCAAAAGATATAAGGCAATACCTTGCAAATGAAAAAAGAGTATCGACGGAAGAGAATCCAATATATGTTCCAGCTTGATTTTTAAGCCTTAATTTCTAATTTTATATTTGCCGGGGTGCCCGAGCGGACTAAGGGGGTAGGCTCGAGACCATTTCCAGCTAAAAGCGAGCGACCTACTGTCCGAAAGGACACGCGGGTTCAAATCCCGCCCCCGGCGTATTGCGGGGATGCCCGAGCCAGGACGAAGGGGGTAGGCTCAGGCCCTACTGGCGAAGGCCTTCGCGGGTTCAAATCCCGCTCCCCGCACTTATTATGATGAGAGTCCCGACCAATGAAAAATGATTGGGACTCTCAGCCAGCGCTGATTAAAGTTAAACTAATATAATTAAAAAATGAAATAAAAGTATTAATTTTTTATATAATATTAATAAGAAGTATTAAAATTGTATTGTTTATTGTTTGCAGTATTAGCTAATTATGACTTCGTTTTAGTTAAAAATGTATAATGCATCAAGCCATATAAATAATCAATATTAATGAAAATAAACATGCGGGGGGTGGGATTCGGACCCACGCAGGCCTTCGCCAGCGGATATCTTATCTGGCGGGTGGCATCTTAAGTCCGCCCCCTTTGACCATGCTCGGGCACCCCCGCACGTAAGTAGAAATTAGAATGTACAACTTAAATGTTTTTCCATAATCTTTATAGAAGGTATCTAAGAAGCTAATTAGTGTTTAATTTAATCTTCTTTCTTCTTAAATTTTTAATATTTATTTCATAAATTAAATATTGATACATATTATATGCACATAATTTTGTCCTTTTGCATGTTTTCAAGCATTCGAGACTCTTTGCTTATAAGACTGACCAAAAATTTAATTATAGGTATGTTTATGCTATTTTGGGTAAGATTATGGTATCTCACTCTAAGGGTAACAGAACCAGGTCGAGAAATCTTTTGAAGAAATCTCCTAGAGAAAGAGGGGCAATCCCATCCTTAAGTTCATTAATGTATGATTATAAGCCTGGAGATAAGGTAATTATTAAAATAAATTCTGCAATCCATAATGGAATGCCGCATAGAAGGTTTCAAGGGAGAGTTGCAGAGGTTGTAGGTAAGAGAGGTAGAGCTTACGAGCTAAAATTACGCGTTGGTAACAAGGAAAAATTGATAATTGTGAGACCAGAGCATCTTAGATTATTTAAGCAGTGAGGTAGATTGTCCTCAGTTATTATAGAGGAGGAGCATTATATTCCATATTCAGTAGCTAAGAAGTATGTATATGAACTAATCAGGAATGGCAATAACTCGAGTATCTTACAAAGAACATATGAATATCTTAATTCAATAACTAAATGTAGTGACGAGGATGCTAATAAACTTATGGAAGAATTAGCTCAAATAGTGGAAAAAGAAGAAATACGTGCTGTCATAGCCAGTATATGCCCAACTACAGTAGATGAAGTAAGAAGTATTTTGGCATCTGATAGCAAGAATTATGGCCAAGAAATTCTAGAGAAAATTGTAGAACTTGTTAAGAAGTATCTTCAAAAAGGTTGATATTTTTTATTAAGCTAAGCGTAATTGATTATAGTGGAATGATGGCTGAGAATAGAAGACCGTATGAGAGGAAAGGAGAAAGAAGAGTTGAAAGAAGGGAAAAGTTCGCGTACGTTTTAGATTATCTGAGAGAAGGTAATCCTTTAGATAAGCATAAAATTCATAAAAATAGGCCTTTTGCTCAATTACTTGGCACAGATTATTTCATATTAATGGAAGCTTCTACAATTAAGGAATTGCAAATTGAAGAGAAAGTGGACTTAGAAGATCCTTCCTTCGGCGTAAAGGTGGATTTTATAATTTCCTATGATGATTTAACTTCAGTAGCTAAAGATACTTTAAATAGGGTTATCAAAAAAATAATTGAAGAAAAAGAGAAGTTGTTTGTAGAATTCTTTAATAAATCTGAGCCTTTAACTCTTAAGCTCCATGCATTAGAACTTTTACCTGGGATTGGTAAGAAAACTTTAAGGGAAATTTTAGAAGAGAGAAAAAAGAAGCCTTTCGAATCATTTAAGGATATTGAGAATAGAACTGGAATAAAGAATATTATTGATATAATAGCCGAGAGAATTCTTATCGAAATAGAGAGAAAGGACAAGTATTATTTATTTGCTTATCCTATAGATCATAAAAAGCCTCAAGCTGCACAGCAGCAAGAGATTATTTACGTTGGATATTTGGAGAAGTTAAAATGAAACTTTCACAAAATTTTTTGGTTAATAAGTTTTTTGTTTCTAAATTTTCATCCTATGTAAAAAATGATATAAAGCCAGTCGTTGAAGTTGGATGCGGTAAAGGTAATATTTCTAAGGTTATTAATCCTGATTTATGCATAGAGATTGATGATAAATTCATTAAATATCTTAGAGCTTATAACCTTATTATCGCAGATGCGAGATTTTTACCTATAAAGAGAGGTCAGATAGTCTCCTCCTTACCTTATTCTATTACTGAAGATTTTTTCTTGGAAGTAAGTAAACTGGATCAAGTAATCAGTTTAGTTTTAATCTTACAAAAAGATTTTATAGATAAAATATTAAATTATGCTACTTATATTTCTTTCTTACTTAACTATATTTTTGATATTAAAACTCACGAAGTTATTCCTCCTTCAGCTTTTACACCAAGCCCTAAGGTTTATTCAATTATAGTAACTTTTATGAGGAAAAGGGCATATAATGCAAAAGTAGACGAGTATTTAAAATGTGTTAGCAGATTTAGGAATAAGAAATTAAAAAACGTAGGAGAATATTGCGGCTTTATATCTAATAGCGAAAAACGCGTGAGGGAGTTTAAACCATGTCAAGTTATAGAACTATTGAATTTAATGGGATTAAATTATGTATAAACGACGAAGTTTATGAGCCTGCAGAAGATACCGAATTACTGCTTTCAATTGTTAAAATTAAGAAAGGAGAAAAAGTTGTAGAAATTGGTTCTGGATCTGGTATACTTAGTATAATTTCAGCTAAAATGGGTGGAAAAGTATATTCCATCGATATTAATCCTTTCGCGTCTTTAGCTACGTTATGTAGTTCTAAGCTTAATAACCTTGATATAGATGTTATTAACTGTGACATGTTAACGTGCTTAAGAAATATAACATTTGACGTTGGTATATTTAATCCACCATATTTGCCTTTTGAAGAGTACGATGATTGGATAAAATATAGCTGGTCTGGAGGCAAATCTGGATCTGAGGTTTTAGTTAATTTTATTAACACAATATCTGCTAGAAGATTATACATATTGTATTCTTCTCTGTCTAATGAAGATGAAATATTAGAGGCTATTAGAAAAAGGAAAATGGTAATTAATAGGAAAATAGAAAAAACTTTTGGCTTTGAAAGGCTTATAGCATTAGAGCTTAATGCTGAGGGTAGTATTAGTTGAGCCTGAAGGAGAGTATAATGTAGGTTTTGTAGCTAGATTATGTAAAAATTTTGAAGTGGACGAATTATTTATAGTAAGACCAAAATGTGATATTAATTCTGCAATAAAATTTTCTGCGAAAGGAGAGAGTATTTTGCGTAACGCTAAGATAGTAGATAACTATGATGATGCACTAAAAGATGTAGAGATAAAGATAGCAACTTCCAGTATTGCTAACAATAAAGGAGACATTTTAAGGAAAGCAGTATTTCCTTGGGAATTACCAAGTGTAATGAAATCAGAAAAGATAGCGTTGATTTTTGGTAGAGAAAGTGTTGGGTTAACGAGAGAAGAAATAAGTAAAGCAGACTTCCTTCTTTTTATACCGGCTAACCCTAATTATCCTACCCTTAATCTATCACATGCAGTCGGTATTGCTTTATATGAGATATGGAAGGCAAAGCATGAGATCAAACCTAAAATAACTAAGGAGTCTATAGACCTCTTAGATAAATACTCAAAAATTCTATATGATCTAATAAAAAGGAGTGAAGAAGATTATGTTTTGTATATTGCGTTGAAAAGAGCCTTAATTAAAGGGATAAATGATGAAGAAGAAGCAAGAACGGTAATAAAATTTCTTAGGAGACTTTATACAAGAATTTTGCATGAGGATAAAGAATGATCTTATATACCCAAGTATTAATGTTTTTATAAATGTCGTCAAAATCCACAAGTGCAATTAGAGATAAATGGAAGTTAAAAAAATGGTATACTATATTGGCTCCTAAAGTATTTGGAGAAGTTGTATTAGGATCTACGCCAGCATTTGATGTATCTTATACTATAGGTAGGAAAGTAGAAACTACGCTTTATGACTTAACTGGAGATTTTAGCATGGTTTATATACATCTTTATTTCAAGGTAGTATCTCACGATGGTGATAAACTAATAACTAGCTTTTATGGACATGAATTGTCCAGGGATTATGTTAGGTCTTTAGTTAGAAGAAAAAGCTCTAAAATTAATGAAATTACTGATGTAAGAACTAAGGACGGTTATTTATTACGAGTTAAAGGTCTTGCTTTAACTACCTATAGAGTACACAGAGAACAAAGGACTGCAATAAGAAAAATTATGGAAGATTTAATAAAGAAAGACGCAGAGGGACGCACTTTTGACGAATTTATTCAAGATATGGTGTTTGGAAAACTGGCTAATGATATATTTAATGAAGCTAAGAAAATAGCTCCATTAAGAAAAGTTGAGATAGAAAAATCAAAGTTACTTGAAGCTCCTTCTCAGGAGGTCACAGTTGCAAGTAGTAATCCTAGCAGCGGGTAAAGGAGAAAGATTAGAGCCAATTACTCATACTCGACCTAAACCTTTTGTTCCACTTTTAGGTTCTACATTAATTGAAAGAACCATTAATTCTATTAAGGAGAGAAATATAGGTAATGAAATTTTAGTAGTAATTCCTTCAGATTATCCCGAAGAATATAAGGAATTTTACTCAAGGCTTAAAGATGTAAAACTAGTTAAACAAAAAACAGATTACGGGACAGCTTCTGCCTTGCTGAGCGTAAGAGATGCAATTAAGGATGAAGAATTCCTCTTAATATATGGGGATATTCTTGTAGATGAAAATGCCATAGAGAAAGTTTCTTCAGCAGCCCATAATGCGATTCTTGGAGTAAAGGTAAATAACCCACGCGATTTTGGTGTGCTAAATATCTCAGAAGACGGTTATTTGAAGAATATCTTGGAAAAACCCCAGAACCCTCCATCCAATTTGATAAACGGTGGAATTTATAAGTTAAGTAGTAAAATATTTGAGTATATAGATAAAATTTCTAAATCTGTTAGGGGTGAATATGAGCTAACAGACGCAATAAATTTATTTTCTAGCGAAAATAAAATAGAAATAATAAAATATGATGGATTGTGGATGGATATTGGAAAACCTTGGGATATAATCGATGCTAACAAGGTGCTTTTAGATATAGAAAAGCCTAGAATTCTAGGAGAGGTTGAGGATGGAGTAAAAATTAAAGGTAAAGTTATAATTGAAGAAGGTGCAAGAGTTCTTCATGGTACATATATAGAAGGTCCAGTTTTTATAGGAAAAAATTCAATAATTGGTCCTAATAGTTATCTAAGACCTTATACAGTTTTATGTGGAAATAATAAGATAGGAGCATCAGTAGAGGTAAAAGAATCAGTAATAATGGAAAATACAAAAGTTCCACATTTAAGTTACGTAGGTGATAGTGTTATTTCTGAAGATGTTAATTTTGGTGCAGGTACTTTAGTAGCTAATTTAAGGTTTGATGAGGCAGAAGTTAAGGTTTTTATAAAAGGTGAGAGAGTTTCGTCTGGAAGAAAGAAGTTAGGAACTTTTATAGGAGCTCATGTTAGGACTGGAATAAATGTATCTATTTTACCTGGAGTTAAAATAGGAGCATATGCAAAAATATATCCTGGTGCTGTAGTTAATAGAGACGTCAAAAAAGGGGAATTTTATAAAGGCTAGCCGTGGGCCAAGCTTGAGACTATCTTGATTACGTCTCTATCCTGTAATTGGTAATTTTCTCCGACTCTAATTTTCTTTCTTGCGTCTATTGCATATAAAAATCCCTTAGCTAGGTCACTATGTATTACTGCTGCCAAGTCCTTAGGTGTAGATCCTCTCTTAATTAGGATAGCATCTGGTAATACATTACCGTTTCTATCTGTTAATTTTCTCTCATCTTCAACTGGGAATACAGTAATCATGTTTAAAGCTCCAAATACAGCCTCATTTATAGCTTGTTGAACTCCAGTATTTCCATAAACGTCTAGTACGTTAGTTTTTATATAATCCAACGCTTTACGTTGTTTCTCAGGCAAATTGTTACTCTTTATTTTAAATTCTTTTTCTCCAGGGATATAATCTATTAGTCCATTTTTAGCGGCTTTTCTTAACGCTAATTCTGCCTCTGCACTAGTAGGAATAAGAAACTTGTATTTTTCTTTTAATCTATCTATATTTTTTCTAGCTATAGGTATATCATCTTTATTTGCGGCTATTACAATAGGTTTCGAAATTTGTCTTAAAGTAATCCCGAATCTTCTTATGTCTTCTTCACTCCACTGCATAAATTTTACATTTTCTAATTTACTCTCCTTTAAACTTTGAATTATTTGTTCTCTATTTATAGATAATCCTGAAAGCTTACTAAGTAATGCGTCTATTGGGTCTTTATTTCCTAGATCGGTTATTCTAGCGAATTTTTCCCAGTCTTTTTTGATAATTGAGATGAACCATTCATTTATCTCGTCTTCCACAAATTTTATATCTTCTTCTGGATCTCTACTGCCTGGCTCTACTGGAACTCCTTCCTCATTAGTAGATCCGCTTGCATCTATTACGTGAATTAATACGTCTGCTTTCCTTAAATCGTCTAAAAATTTGTTTCCCAATCCTCTTCCTTCATGTGCTCCAGGTATTAGTCCTGCTACATCTACCAATTTTATTGGGATAAACCTATAATCTCCTATACATATTGAATTTCTTGGATTGCATTTAACTTTGAATTCATTATGAACACACAATGTTTTAACGTATGCCATTCCTACATTAGGTTCTATTGTAACAAAAGGCCTATTTGCAATTTCCACGTCTACTAATGTTGCTGCTGAAAAGAAAGTACTCTTACCAACATTTGTCTTTCCAATAAGGCCTACTGTAATCATGCATTTCCTCCTAATAAGATAGGCATCACTCTTTTTAATTAGTTATTCTATTTTGAAGTAGGAGAAGATAATGGCATTATCCATGTATCATTATTTAGCAAAAGTTTGGCAAGATGAGGAATGGAAGAAGAGTGTATTAAGGAAGAGGATGATAGAGTGGAGAAATGAAGAAAACACAGTTGTAAGAATAGAGAAACCTACTAGACTAGATAGAGCAAGAGCTATTGGATATAAAGCTAAGCAAGGATTTGTCGTAGTCAGAGTAAGAGTTAGGAAAGGAGGATTAAATAAACCTAGACCTAATAAAGGTAGAAGACAGAAAAGAATGGGCGTATATGGGTTTTCGCCATCAAAAGGCTATAGGTGGATAGCTGAAGAAAAAGCTGCTAGAAGATATCCGAACTTAGAAGTTCTCGGTAGTTACTTTGTGGGAGATGACGGTCTTTATAAGTATTATGAGGTTATTTTGGTAGATCCTGCACATCCAGTTATAAAGAATGATCCAAACTTAAAGTGGTTACAAGATCCTGCTA